>Ga0209212_1000487_pt1 | contig 76497 bp, 53 predicted proteins | sample RifGroC2_FD_183996 | JGI IMG/M metagenome (GOLD analysis project Ga0209212, IMG submission 183996) | Groundwater microbial communities from Rifle, Colorado, USA - Groundwater C2 (SPAdes) (version 2) | ecosystem: Environmental > Aquatic > Deep subsurface > Groundwater | place: Rifle, Colorado...
TAGTCGAAGGTGAGGCGGTCGAAAGCCACGCCGGCGCCGGCCGAGAAGCCCGACCAGGCGCCCAGTTCGTTGCCGTGCAGGCGGTACCGGTAGCCGCTGCGCAGCGCCAGCCGCCCGGTGAGCGGGTATTCCACCCCGAGCGCTACCGACGGGTAATTATCCACCGGCTTCTGCAGTTCCAGCGCCGCCAGCGCCCCGTTCTCGTCGAGCCGCCGGCTCAGGCCGGCCTTGAAGGTCAGCGGCAGGGGATAGCTTTTTGAAACGAACTTGATGCCCGGCCCCAGGTTCAGCACCGCCAAGCCCGCCGTATATTCTCCGCCGCGCCAGCTGAAGGAGCGCAGCGCGCCCAGGTCCAGCGCCGGAGCGGCGCCGGTCTCGTCGTCTATGCTCTGCCGTATGAACTTGACCGCGCCGCCCAGCGCCAGGCCGTCGCCGGCCCGGAAGCCGTAGCCGGCCGATAAGGCCACATCGTAGGCGCCGAACTTGCCCTCCGACGGCGAGATAGGGGCGAGCGGGTCGGCCTCGTTGAGGCCGCTGCGGCGCTCCAGGTCCTTGGCCGTATAGAAGTAGTTCAGGCCGAGGCCCCAGCCCCCGCGCGCCGACGGCGCGCTGTAGGCCAGGAACTCCTGCCCCAGCCCCTGGAAATACTCGTTATGGAAGAAGGCGAGGCCCTTGTCAGCTCCCTGGTAGGCCAGCCCGGCGGGGTTCCAGTAGATGGAGAACGGGTCCCCGGGCACTCCGGAAAAAGCGCCGGCCATGGCCACGCCTCGCGCGCCGGCGCCCAGTTTCAGGAAGGCGGCGGAAGTGGTACCCGCCGACGGGTAGAGTTTCGCCGCGGCCGCCGGTCCGCCGGACAGGCAGAGCAGCAGCGCCGCGGCCAGCGCGGCCCCGCTCCCCCTCCAGGCGACATTCACAGGCGTTCTCTTCATAACTTTTCCCCGGGCTTAATGCACTATAGCCAGTTTCTTTATTACCGTCCTGCTGCCGGCGGCGCTTTCAGCCCGCACGCGGTAGACGTATACGCCGGGCGCCATCCCTTTTATCCCCCAGGTTATCTCCGACGTCTGTCCGGCCGGGCAGTCGGCCTTCTCCAGCGCGGCCACCTGCTCGCCGGCCACGTTGTAAACGTCCACCCTGACGAAGGCCTTATGCGCCACCCTGAACTTGAAGGCCAGCGTCTCGCCGCGGGCCGGGTTCGGGTAGGTATAGACCTCGTTGTCGGCGAAGACGGCCCCCGACGGCAGGTACTCCATTATGGTAAAGGTGGAGAAGCGGATGACTTCCGCGCTGACCTTGCTGGCGGCGGGGTCCGCGGAGGAGGAATCCAGCATGGTCCAGACGCCGTCGGCAAGCGTGTAAAGCTTCAGGTTCTCCTCCTGCATGCCGGCGACCTCGGAAGCGGCGTAGGGCAGCGTCACGAGGGCGCGGCCGGTAAGCCGGGTCAGCGCGCTGCGGAACCTGACCTGGTAAAGGATGCCCGTCGGGTTGGCGGAGCCGGCGGCGGCAGCGCGCGCGAGCGGCTGGTAGGTGACGGAGTCCAGGCGCGTGAAGATGACCCCGTCGCTCCCGGAGACCGCGCTGGCCGGGATCTCCACCCGCGCGCCGTCGGCCAGCCGCAGCGAGCCGCCGCGCGAGATGTCGACCAGGCGGAAGTTGTCGGCGGACACGCCGGAGGCCTCACCGGAGAGCGCCGACTCCCCGGTGCTGTCGAAAGCGGCCACGGAGTAATAGTAGCGGACGTTCAGCGTCGCGGCCGGGTCCCTGTAGGAGGCAACTCCAGCGCCCGTCGAGGCGTAGGGCGCGGTGGAGAAGAGCGGTTCGTCGGCGGCGCGGCGGAAGACGCGGTAGCCGTACACGTCTCCGGCGCCCGCCCCGTCGTCCGGGGAGAGGGCCCAGGAGAGGTCCAGCGCGCTGCCCTCGTCCCCCGGCGCGTCGGCGACGGTCAGCCCCGACGGCGGCAGCGGCGGCAGCAGGTCGCGCGCGGCCCAGGTCGAGGCCTCGTTAGAGAAGTTAGCGCCGTTGCCGACTTCGTCAACCGCCTTGACTTCAAAGTAGTAGGTGACGCCGCCGGACAGTCCCACCATTTCCATGGATTCGGCAATACCCGCAGGGCCGCCGGCCGTCATGCTGCTGCCTGGCAGGGAGTCGAAGTCCCCCCAGTCCTGGGCGGGGTCTGTAGAGTACCTGACCAGATAATGCGCCGCTGCCCCTATGTCGCCGTCATCGCCGACGGCGGTCCAGGCCAGCAGCACGGAACCGCCCGCCGCCCCGGGAACCGCGGTGAGGTCGGTCACGGCGGAAGGGGCCAGGCTGTCGCCTGAATCGTTGACCGAGACGGCGTAAACTTCCCCGGAGCGCGCGGATTCGCTCCAGCCGTCAAAAGCGGAGACCTGGTAGGAGAACTCCTGCCCCGTGACGGCGGCGCCGTCGGTATATGCGAGGCCGGTGGTGGACGCCAGCAGCGCGTAGCCGGAGCCGTCGTCCCTGTAGAGCCTGTAGGCCGTGACTCCGGGAGTTGGAGAGGCCGTCCATGAAAGCGCGAGGGCATTGCCGCTGTCTCCTGGCACATCCGCGGCCGCCAATCCCGACGGCGGCTGGGGTACCGCGTTGACGCGCAGGGCCACCCTGGCCGAGGCGTCATAGCCCGAGGCCGCGCTCTCGAGCACCCGCAGGCGCAGGGTGTACTCCCCGTTCTGCAGGCCGGTGACGTCCCATTGCGCCAGGGCGCCGCCGTAAACCGGCGCGGCAGCCGCCGCCGAGCTGATGCGTGTCCACTGCGGCACGGAGCCCCCGGTGGAATATTCCAGCTCGTAGCCGGCCAGGGCGAGGCTGGCGAAAGACCCCGTGACCGCCACAGGACCGTTGACCACCGCTCCCTCCGCCGGGTCGGAGAGGGCCGCAATGCCCGAGGCCCTGTAGCCGATGACCTTGCCGCCGTAATTAGCGACTATCACCAGCCCGTTCGAGACCGCCGGAGAGGAATAAGCCGGGCTGGAGATATCCACGTCATCCAGCGGCGCCCCGGACGAACTTACGGCCAACAGCCGGCCGCTGGGCGTGGGAGAATAAAGCACTTCGTTGGCCATGGCCGGAGAGGCCAGCACGCCCAGCGGCGAGACGCCGAACAGCGAAACCGAGGAGGTCCAGACCTTGGCGAGCGTGCCCGAAGAGAGAGCGGCCAGCCGGGCCGGCTCCTCCGCGGCGTCGGCTGCGCCGGCCGCGAAATACAGCACGCCGGCCGGGTCCACGACCGGAGACCCGGCCTGGGTCCACGGGCCAGACTTGGTCAGTCCCGCGGAGAGGGCCAACAGGGACCTGGCGGCAGCGTCCAGGAGCGAGGCCTTCTTCTCGTCCTTGCCTGGCAGGAAGTAAAGGGTCCCGCTGGAAACGGCCACGGCGTTCTGACCGAAGGAGCCCAGCGTCGGGTAAGCCGTCCAGCGCGGGGCCAGAGCAAGCGCTTCCAGCGCGTGCAGTTTCCCATCGTTAGCGCCGAAGTAGACATAGCTCCCGTCGGTAGAGGGTGCGGAGTCCACCGGCTGCCCGGCCTGCCAGAAGCCCAGCGGGGCCCCGGTGGCCGCGTCATAGACCTTCAGCTTGTTCTCGGGTGAGCCCGTGCCGATATAAACCCTGCCGGCCAGAACCAGCGGCGAGGAGGCCGAAGGCGCGCCAAGGTCGGCTATCCAGAGCAGGGCGCCGTTCAGGCGGTCCATGGCGTAGAGCCGCCCGCCGCGGCAGGCGGCGTAGACCGCTCCGCCGGAAACGGCCGGGGAGGAATCCACCCAGCCGGCGGTGAGCCGCTCCCAGAGCGGCGCGCCGGTGGCGGCGTCGAGCGCGTAGATCTTGTCGGCGCGGGTGCCCACGTAGACCCGCCCGTCGTAAATGGCCGGGCTGGAGATTATGCCGCCAGGCGCCTGGAATTCCCAGACCTTGGTGAGCGGCGGGGAGGCCTGCTCGGAGACGTGGCCGGTGCGCGCGGCGTTGCCGCGGAACATGGGCCAGTCCGCGGCCTGCGCCGCCAGGGCGCAGGCCAGCAGGGCCAGCGAAGCTGTCCCGGGGGCGATCCATCTCCTCACCGTCTTCTCCGTCATAAATATCTCCGCGCTCACGGCCCCACGTACAGCGTGTAGAGCCGTCCATCGCTGGACCCGACCGATACCGTCATCGCGTCGGAGTCGGCCACCGGGTCGGCCCTCACCGGGCCGCCAGTAGCTACGGGCCAGCCGGTGCGGAGCTGGCCGGTATTGGCGTTCACGCCGTAGATCTTACCGTCGTCGCAGCCGAAATAGACATAATCCTCGCCGGCGGCCAGCCCCATGTAGCCGGCCGGCACCAGTACCGGGGAAGAACGGATCGCGCCGCCCGCCTGGTAATGCCAGACCAGTTCTCCGGTCCCGGCGTTGACCTTGTAGAGCCGGCCGTTGTCCGCGCCGAAGAAGACGTATTTAGTGCCGCCCAGCGGCCAGACGAAAGGCGAGGTATAGATAGCCGAGCCGGTGTCGTAATCGGTCCAGCCGCTCATGGACGTCATGTTGCCGGAATTCACGGCATAGATCTTGCCGTCGGTGGAGGTAATGTAGAGGGCGTTGTCGGCGCTGGCCACGTAGGCGTCGAAATACGGGGACGACTTCACGGGTCCGCCGGTGGTGAAGGTGGTGTTGGAAGTGCCGTCCCCGGTCTTGAGGCTCACCAGCTTGCCGTCCTCCAGGCCTATCCAGCCTGTGGCCACCGTGGCCCGCTCGTCCACGGACGGGGTACCGGCGGGCGAAGCCGTCACTTCGGAGGAGAAGGTCCAGCCGGAGCAGGGCTGCCCGTCGGAGCGATTAAGGCAGCGCACCTTGTTGTCTGCGGTCGGTATATAGAGCCTGGCCGCGGTCTCCAGCACCGACACCGCCCTGGACCCCAACGAGGTCTTCCACTCCTCGGCAACGGAGCCGCCGTCGTCGCGCACCTTGTAGACGTCGCCGTTCTCGCCGGTGAAATAGAGATAAACTTCACCCCCTTCCTCCTGCGGGATCGAAGGGGAGACGGCCAGCGCCGTCTGCGGAGAGGTGGTGAAGGTCCAGAGCTCGGTGCCGCTGGTGCTCACCGCCACCAGCGTACCGTCGGTGGAGGGCAGGTAAGCCCTGGCCTCTGGCAGCAGGGCGCTGTAATTCTCGTAGAAGGCGATGGCGGCGGTGATCGGGGCCGAGGACTCCGAAACGTACGGCCACGACGAACCCTCCGGCGGCAGGGCCGGGGCTATAAGGGTGAAGGAGGCCGTGTCCACCTGCGCGCCGGGGACGAAAGCCTGGCCCAGCAGGCCCGAGGCGTCCAGCACGGCCGCGCCCGAAGCCGGGCCGAAGCGCACCCTGAAGGCGGAGGGCGTCTGCGAGGAAGCGTCGCGGGTGGAGGCGAAGACCACATAATAAGACCTGGTGGAGCCGGCGGCCACGAAGGCGGCGCCCAGCCCGGGCGTGGGCACGGTCAGCGTGGAGAGCCCGTTGGCGTCCAGCGTGATGGCGGCCATCGGCACCCAGGCGGCCGTCGCCACGTCGATGGCGGGCTCGTAGGTGCCGGACAGGCCGGTGGAGGTGGAATCCCCTACCAGCATGACCGCGTCGAAAAGAGCACGCGCCTGGGCTGTATTCAGCGGCGTGATGAGGTCGTCCCGGAACAGGGTGAAGGCGACCGTGGCTATCTCCACGCCGTTGAAGCCGGCGGGGCTGTTGTTGGACAGGTCGACGCGCAAGGCCCCGGTGCGCGTGTCGTTGTTGATGAGCGACGGGATGGGCGGGCCTGCGGCCGAGACAGAGTGCACCGAGGCGTCGTAGGCGACGGAAGCTATGACCACCTGCGCGGCGGACGCAGCGCCGGTGTTGGAGTTAAGGATGAACCTGTACCAGGCGCCGCCGGCGGGAGAGTTGCCGTCCTGGTCAGGGAAGGAGAGGCCGAACTGCACGGTGGCCTGCTGCGCCAGCAGGCTGAGGCTGAAGCCGATATCCTGCAGGCGGTAGATATGCGGCGAGCCCGGGTCCGCAGTACCGCCGCGGCGCGTCAGGACTATGTTGTTGCCGCGTCCGGCCGAAGAATCGGCCCCGAGGGCCAGCCGCAGCGGGAAGCGGCGCGACAGGTGGCGGGGCGAGGCCGAGGGATCGGGGTAGAGCAGCGTGTTGGCCGCGGCGGTGCCGGCGTTGCTGTTGCGCGAGGCCAGCGTAGTACCTGTGGACGCCGAGAAATCGGCCGAATCGACGCCGGTATGCGAGCCGTCGGCCGGCCCTCTGACCACGGAGTGGGCGGCCTGCGCAGGCGCCGGGTTGGAGTAAGGAACCAGCTGGGCGGCGTAGTTATAGCGGGTATAGGCCGTGCCCGACTGCCAGGTCAGCTGGCTGACGGTGGAGCCGCTGGAGTTCTCGAGAGCCAGGAAGTCGCCGCCGTCCGCGAGGCCCTGCGCGCCGAAGACCGAGGCATAGGGCTGCGCGGCGTCGTCGGAGGACGAGCCGTCCAGGGCCGTGTAGTCCAGCGGGTAGACCTTGCGGCTGAAGCGGAACACGCTCCCGGCCGCGGAGGCCGCCGCGTTGCGCAGCGCGTAGCCGGCAAGCAGCCTGGCGGACACGGTCTCGGTGCTGTAAAGTTCGATGAACTCTGCGTCCAGCTCGCCGTAAGCCACCTCGCTGATAACCAGCGCGTCGGTGGAGACGGCGTTGGCGTAGCCGCGCGTGGGCGTGGGGTCTATCTCGAAATAGTCCGGGTGGCCGTCGATGATCCTGGCGAAGGACTGGCCGGGCTGCAGGGCGGCGGGCCACTGAACCTGGTTCACCAGGCCGCCGGAGGCGTCGAGCAGGCGCACGTGGTAGCTCTGGGCGCCGTTGAGGTCCAGCGGCAGACCGCTCACCAAGAAAGTCGAGTGTGCGTTGACATACTGCCCGGCCTGGCCGGTCCAGAGCGTACTGGCAGAACCGCCCAGGGCTATGGTGTTCTCTATATAGTCCAGCTTCCAACCGGTCAGCGGCACGTTAGTATCGGAGTTATTATAGAACTCCGCCCAGTCGTCTTCGGCGGCCGCGCCGGACGGGTAGACCTCGTTGATGGTCAGCAGGGAGGGCGAGAGGACCCGCGGGTAGGCGCTGTAGGACTCCAACGGGGTCCCGTCGCTCCTTACAAGGCGCAGGCAGTAGACCGCGCCCGGCAGCATGCCGTTGTCCTTCAACGCCAGGTCCCACAGGCCGGAACGGTTGCGGGCAATGCCTGCCTGGGAGTTGGCGAAGCCGTTGGATTCCGCGTAGACCTGGTTGATATTGGCCTGCACGCCGTAAAGCGGGTCCGCCGCGTTGCCGGTCAGCGCAGCCCTGTCGGCCGGCGAGTTATTATTGAACGCGATGGCGGTCAGGGAGGTCACATCGGTCCAGACGGCCGGCTCGCCGTTGGACGGCGCCTCGCAGGTGCCGTCTCCCTGCCCGACGTACTGCAGGTTGAAGCCCTGCCCCGAGACCGGCAGGTCCACCTGGCCTATGGTAACCAGGGCCCTGAGCCTGAACGGGACGCCGGCGGCGGGCAGCGGTGCCAGCGCGTCCTGCGCGGCCAGCGGCGCTCCGACATTGGTGCTGTCGGCGTTGGCGAAGAAACGGTAGGCGCTGCCGTCCAGCGTAGTGGTGGGCGGCGCGGGCCAGAAGACGAAAGAGTAGCCGCCTGCCAGAGGCGAAGCCAGGTTGGGTTCCAGCGCGCTGCCGCCCTCGGTATTGGTCCAGGTGAAGGCCGGCACGGAAGTCATCACCAACCGCTTGGCGAACAGGTCGGCGTTGGAGTCCGCCAGCGTGAAGATCAGCCTGTCCCGGTTCACCGGGTCCTGCTCCAGGTCGTAGTAGCGCTGCGGGTTGGCGAAGACAGGGGAGGGCGTGAAGTCGGTCTGCGCCGTAAATGCGCCGCCGTTGCCGACATACCAGCCCAGATTGGTGACGGCGGAGTCGTTATAGGTTATCACGCTGCGCGTGGCGGTGTTTGAACTTATCCAGGCCGCCGCGACGAGCCTGGTACCGGCCAGCGGGGCCTGCGCGGTAGTGTCCAGGTTGGCGGTATTGGTCCAGGCCGTACCGCTCCAGTAACCCGCCTGCAGGTCCGAGCCAGCGTTGCCGATGGAGGCGAAGACCATTTCGTTGGAGGCCGGGTTGGCCGCCAGGTCCAGGTTGGTGGCGTCGTCGAGGAAGGTGGGCGCGGTGACAGGACTGCCCCACACGTGCTCAGGGCTGCCGCCGTTCCAGGCGGCGGTGGCGTAGCGCACACCGTTCACCCCGTCGGAGCCGGCCGAGTGTCCCCATACCACCATGAGGTCGCCGGACAGCGACTCCGTCTCCACCGCAAAACTCTCCGAATCCTGCGACGCCGAAACTATCTCCAGCGAGGTCTCCAGCGCGGCGCCAGGCTCGTTCTCCCACCCGCCGCCGTTCCAGACCATGGCCGACAGGTCGGAATTGCCGTCGGCCCAGATGGCCGCAATGTTGTCGTAGTCCGCCCTGCGGTCGGAGGCCAGCTTCACCCATTGCACCGCCGCCGAGGTGCGGACGGGGTCCAGCGTCTGCGCCCCGGACCAGTTGGCGGAGCCGCAGCCCGCGGAGCCGGGCTTGGTGCGGTAGCCGAGTTCGCTGGTGCCGGAGACGCCGCGGGAATAGAGCACCAGCACGTCTCCGCTGTTGGTCTCGAAAGCTATGTCGAAGCGGCGCGTAGCGTCGGCGCCGCCCACGGTCTGCGTCCATTCCTCGTACCAATTGGCGCCGTCGGTGCAGAGCACGCGCAGCGTGCCGTTGCTCACGTAGGCGGCCACCGCCTCCTGCTTGGTGGTAAGCGGGTTGGTCCTTATAGTGAAAAGCTTGCCGGCCGCGCCGGAAACAGTGGGCCGCACGGCGCTGAAGGAGTTGGCGGAGCTGTCGTAATCCCGGAACTGCGGCGTGCTGTTGCCCGACTGGCCGTAGAGCAGCACGCCGTCGCCCGCCTCGTGCAGCGCGGCGAGGATCAGCGTCTTGACGTTGCCGAGGCCTGCCCAGTCGGTGGAACCGCCGTTGTTATGTTCGGCACGCACGCGGGCGTAATAATACTTGTCGCTGCTCAGGCCGCTGAACGTGGCGCCGGGACCGGCGGCGGGGGCGGTGGACAGCGTGACCTGGTCGGTGACGCCGTCGTTGAAATTGATGGCGGTGGAGATCTGCAAGGTGTACTTGGTGGTCCCGAGCGGGTTGGAGTTGGCCAGCCAGGACAGGACAAAGCCGTTGTCGGTAACGGCGCTGAACGGACTGCCGGGAGCCGCCGGGGTATTGGCCAGCGTAGAGGTGGCCGGGTAAACGGCCCAGGGGCTCTCGTCGCCGGGGCCGCCCGCCTTCACGAAAAGGTAATAGGTGGTGCTGAGATCCAGCGCCGGGCTGAAGACGGTAGCCGAAGCCCCGGCGGTAACGCTGGAGGCGTACACCGGCGACGGGGACACGCCGGAATTGACCGAAGCAGCCAGCGTATAACCGGTGGCCCCCGGCACCAGCTCCCACGAGGCCGTTATCGAGTTGATGGAAACCTGCGTCACCGGCAGCAGGACGGGCGCCGCGAGGCCCAGCGTGCGGGTGGAGCCCAGTTCGGCGTAGTCGCTGTAGACGCCGTTGTGGTTGAGCGCCCGGACCCGGAAATAGTAGTCGCGATTGGAAAGCAACCCTCCGAACGAATAAGAATAGCCGGCCGCGGGAGCCGTGGACGCGGCCTGACCGGAGGCGCCGGCGTCGAAGTCCGACGCCGTGGAGATCTGGACCTGGTACAGCGTGCCGGCCGGGTTGCCCGAGGGGTCCCAGGCCGCGGTGAAGCCGCCGGAGGTAACGCCGCTGAACGTGGAGACGGCCGTCAACGGCAGGTCAGCCAGCGTAGCCGTGCCGGCGGCAGCCGTCCAGGCCGTCAGCACGCCGTTCTGGTTGACGGCCGCCACCAGGAAATAGCGGGTGGCGTTGGGCGTAAGCGGCGTACTGCTCAGGTAAAGGTTATAGGTCTCGGCACTGGTCACGGCGGCCCCGTCGGGCGCCAGCGGGTCCGGGGCGGAGGAGACCAGCACGCGGTAGCGCGTGCCGGGCTCGCGGTTGCCGTTGGCGTACCAGTTGGCCTGCACGGCCCCGGTCCCGACCCCGGTGAAGCCGGAGAAGACCGGCGCGTAAGCTACAAGCGTGGCGGTGCCGGCAGGCGCGCTGTAGGGCGTGACCATACCGCTGACTCCGAGGGCGGCCGCGCGGAAATAATAGGTGGTGTCGGCGGCCAGCCCGGCCGTTGTCAGGTAAAGGTTGTAGGTTTCGGAACTGGTGACCAGCGCGGCTCCCGGGAGAGCCGGGTCCGGCGCGGTGGAGACCAGCACGCGGTAGCGCGTACCCGGGTTGCGGTTGCCGTTAGCAGACCAGTTGAAGGTGAGACCCGCGGCGCCGACGCCGGTGAAGCCGGAGGGCACAGGGATATTGGCCGGCGTCGCCGTGGCCTGCGCGGCGGTATACGCCGTCGGCACGCCGTCCTTGTTCACTCCGGCGGCGCGGAAATAATAAGTGGTGTCGGCGGCCAGGCCAGCCGTTGTCAGGGAGACGTTGTAGGTGTCCGAGGAGGAATAAGCCGCCGCGCCGGGGACCAACGGGTCCGGCGCCGTGGAAACGAGCACGCGGAAGATGGTGCCGGGGAAGGCGTTGCCGTTCGCGCTGAAATCGAACCGGGCCGTATCCGCCGCCACGCCGGAGAAGGCGGCAAAGACCGGCGGGAACTGCAGCAGCGTGGCCCTGGCAGGGAAGGCATACCAGTCGCCGGAGACGTACTGTTTATTGGCGCGGGCGAACAGGTAGTACACGGTGTCCGCGGCCAGGCCGGCCGCGTAAGCCTGGTTGTCACCGGCCAGCGTATAGCTGGAGGCGGCAATGGCCGTGGGCGGATTGGCGGGCGACAGCGAAGCGGCCAGCTGGTAGCCAGTGGCCGTGGGTACCAGCGCCCAGGAGGCGGCCAGCGAACTAACGTGCACTCCCGTGATATCGCCGGAAGCTGGGCTGCCGATGGAACCTGGTGCCAGCGTAGCCGCGCTGAAGGGCGGGACGCTCCAGGCCGTGCGCACGCCGTTGCTGTTAAGGGCCGCTGCCCGGAAATAATAGGCGGTGCTCGGCGACAGGCCGGGCGTGCTCAGGTAGAGATTGTAGGTGTCGGAAGAAGTGACCACGGCCCCGAGCGGGAGCAGCGGGTCGGACGCGGTGGACGCCAGCACCCGGTACAGGGTGCCAGGCTCGCGGTTGCCGGCGGCCTCCCAGTTGAGCTGCATGAAATCCTCGGTGACGCCGGTGGCATAGAGACCGGAAGGCACATTGGCCAGCGTCGAGGTGCCGGCGACGGCCGTCCAGGCCGTCAGCACGCCGTTCTTGTTGACTCCGGCCGCGCGGAAATAATGTGTGGTGTCGGCGCGCAGCGAAGCGGAGGTCAGCGCCAGGCTGTAAGTGTCGGAAGAGAAGACGACCGCGCCGCCGGGCGAGAGCGGATCCGGGGCAGTGGAGGACCTCACACGGTACATGGTGCCCGGATACCGGTTGCCGTTGGCCGACCAGTTGTACTGCATGGCGCCCTCCGCCACGCCGGTGAACCCGGTGAAGACCGGAGCGAAGCCCAGCAGCGTGGCTGTGCCCGCCGCCGACGCATAGGCCGTGGGCACGCCGTTCTTGTTGAGGCCCGCGACCGTGAAATAATAAGTGGTGTCGGCCGCCAGCCCCGCCGTGCTCAGGAAAACGTTATAGGTTAAGGAACTGACGGCCACCGCCCCGCCCGCGGCCAGCGGGTCCGGCGCCGTGGAGCTGACCACCCGGTAGCGGGTGCCGGGGGCGTTGCCGTTGGCGGAGAAATTAAAGCGCATAGAAGCCGCGGTCACCAGCGCAAAGTCCGTAAAGGCCGGCGCGTACCCCAGCAGCGTGGCCGTGCCCGCCGCCGAGGTATAAGCGCTGGGCACGCCGCCCCTGTTGAGGGCGGCCACCTTGAAATAATAAGTGGTGTCGGCGGCCAGTCCGGCCGACGAGAGGGCGAGGTCGTAGGTATCCGCGGAAGCCACGGCGGCCCCGCCCGGGACGGCGGGGTTCGGCGCGGTAGAGGAAAGCACGCGGTAAAGGGTACCGTCGGGGTTGCCGCCCTGCGTCCAGGCCAGACTTATCTCCGAGGCCGAAACCCCGGTAAAAGAGCCGAAGGCCGGGGCGTAGGCCAGCGTGGCCGTGCCGGCCACCGCCGTGTAGGCGGTTTCCACTCCGTTCTTGTTCACGCCGGCCACGCGGAAATAGTAAGTGGTATTGACGGCAAGGCCGGCCGTGCTCAGTGAAGTATTGTAGGTCAGCGAACTGACCGCCACCGCGCCCTCCGGCGCCAACGGGTCCGGCGCCGTAGAGCTCACTACCCTGTAGAGAGTGCCGGCGGCGTTGCCGTTATGCGACCAGCCGAACTGCATGGCGGCGGCCCCGACGCCGCTGAAAGCCGTGAAGACCGGCGGATAGGCCAGCAGCGTGGCCGTGGCTGAGGGCGCCGTATAGGCCGTGGGCACGGAATTATGGTTCAGGCCGGCCACGCGGAAATAATAAGTGGTGTTCGCGGCCAGCCCCGCCGTGCTGAGATAGGTATTATAGGTCAGCGAACTCACCGCCACCGCGCCGCCGGGAGCGAGCGGGTCCGGAGCCGTAGAGGAGACCACGCGGTAGCGGGTGCCCGGGTCGGCGTTGCCATTGGCCGACCAGTCGAACCGCAGTGTGGCGGCGGCCACCTCGCCGAAGCCGGCTGGCGCGGGCGCGTAAGCCAGCAGCGTGGCCGTGCCGCCGTGCACCTGCCAGCCGCTGCCGCCCCACGAAGAGTTGCTGCGCACGAACAGGTAATAGGTGGTATTGGCCGCCAACGTTGGTTCGGTAAGCGTGGCTGATAAGCCGCCAGCGGTAATGCTGGAAGAATAGACGGGGGACGGCTCGCCGCCGGGGGTGACGGCGGCAGCCAGGGTATAACCTGTAGTCTCGCTCACCAGCGGCCACGAAGCCGATACCTGGCTGGCGGTAACTCCGGTCACGGACAGCGAGGCCGGCCTGGCCGGCCGCAGTTCCTCGAGCACCTGCAGCCAGCTGTCGCCGGCAGCGTTGGCGGTGGGGCCGCCCACGGTTATATATACGCTGCGGCCGCTGACCATCGTCACGGCGGTGCCGTCGTCTATGTAGGCGCGCAGGGCCAGCCTGTCGCCGTTAGCCAGCGACGTCGGCGTCGGCTGCACGGTCCAGGTCTGGGCCGCGTCGGTTATGCTCAGTTCCTGCCGGGCGAGAAGCGCCGTGGCCACGGTAGAGATGAAAACGCCGGAACTGTTGGCGCGGTAGAGCACGGCCGTAACCGTGGCGTTGGCGGCCGTGGCGCTTTCCCTGGCGCGCAGGTTGAAGGTGATGCTGCTGACTATGGTCACCGCGTCCAGCGGCGGGGTATACCAGGTCTGCACCGCCCCGCCGGCCGCGCGCGTGAACTGCGTGGCGCTGGTAGGGGGCGTGACGGCGCCCGTCAGCGTGCTCTTGGTATAGGTGACCGAGGCCGGACCGCGCAGGGGCGAGAGCTGCCGCTCCTCGCCCGTGCCGGCAGGGTTCGCGGTGGAAGCGTCGTCGAGCAGGTAAAGCTTGGTGACCACCTGCAGCGTACGCTCCGACTGGGCCGCGGTGTAGGCGGTGGCGATGCCGTTCTTGTTCACGGCCGCCAGCCTGAAATAATAGAGGGTGTTGGTGACCAGGCCGTAAGAAGAGAACGAGAGATCGTAGGTGTCCCCGTAGGAGACCTTGGCCCCCCCGGGGTTCAGCGGGTCCGCCGCGGTGGAGACGGCCACCCGGTACAGCGTGCCGTCGGCGTTGCCGTTGGGGCTCCAGAGCACGCGCAGGGAATCCGTCTGTATGTCGCTGAAGCCGCTGAACAGCGGCGGGTAGGCCGCCAGCGTGGCGGTGGCGGACGCGGCGGTATAAGCCGTCTCCGCGCCATCGCCGTTGACGGCGGCCAGGCGGAAATAATAGGTGGTATCCGCGGCCAGGCCCGACGTGCTGACGAACAGGCCGTAAGATTCCAGCAGTGTGACCGGATCCGCGCCCGGGTTCAACGGGTCCGGCGCGGGCGAGACGGCGGCCCGGTACAGCGTGCCGGGCGGGTTGCCATTGGCCGTCCAGTTGGCGTCCATGGAATTCTCGGCTACGCTGTCGAAATGGGAGAAGACCGGCTGGCGGGCCAGCGTGCGGGCCCGCTCCGGGGCGGTCCAGGCGCCCGGCTGGCCGTTCCGGCCCAGCGCGGCCACGATAAAGTAATAGTTCTTGTCCACGGCCAGGCCGGCGGAAGTGAGATAGACGTCATGGGTTTCGGAAGCTGTGACAGGTTCGGCGCCCGGGTTAAGCGGGTCCGGCGCCGGCGAGACCAGCACGCGGTAGAGCGTATCCCCGGGGTTTGAACCGCCCGACCACATGAAGTCTATGGAGGAATCGGTCACCGTGCCGAAGCCGGGGAAAGAGGCGTCCTGCGGCAGCGTCGGATTGACCTGGGCCGCCGACCAGGCGCTCAGTACCCCGTAGTTATTTACGGCCGCGGCCATGAAATAATAACTGGTGTTAGGCGACAGCCCGGAGGTGGAGAGATCGAGGTTATAGGTATCGGAGGAAGCCACCGGCTCGGCGCCGGGGTTCAGCGGGTCCGGCGCTTTGGAAGACAATATCCTGTAGAGCGTATTTTCCCGGTTGCCGTTAGCCGTCCAGGAAAAAGTCATAGCCGAGGTGCCGGCAGCGGAAAAACCGGAAACCGAGGGTTGGTTGGCCAGCGTGGAGGTTGTGCGCGCGGCCGTATAGGCCGTGGCCGCGCCGTCCTTGTTCAGCCCGGCCAGCCTGAAAGAATAGGCGGTATTGGCAGCCAGGGCGGAGGACGACAGAGAGAGGTTATAGGTATCCGAAGAGATCACCGCCGCCCCGCCGGGGGCCAGCGGGTCCGCCGCCGTGGAGGAGAGGACCCGGTACAGCGTGCCGCCGGGATTGCCGCCGCCGGTCCAGGCCAGGGCCACCGAACCCGCGGTTACGGCGCCGAAAGAACCGAAGGCGGGGGCGTACTGCAGCAGCGTCGCCGCCGGGTCGTAATTATTCCAGGTGCTGACCACGCCCGGGCCGTTGGCCCTGACGAACAGGTAATAGACGGTGTCCGGGGCCAGGCCCGGCACGGCGGCGGAGGTAAGCGAGGCCACGGTGCTGGAAGCGTAGATGGCCGTAGGCGGGTTATCCGCGGCCAGAGAGGCGGCCAGCGTATAGCCGGTGGCCCCGTTAGACAATTGCCAGAAGGCCGTCATGGACGAGATATGCGGCGTCAGCGCGCCGGCCAGCGGGGCGGCCAGCGTGCCGGACGCCAGGGTAGTGGTGGAAGCAATGGCGCTCCAGGCCGTAGCCACGCGGTTGTTGTTCACGGCCCGGGCCCGGAAGAAATACTCGGTGGTGAAAGCCAGCCCGGTAGAAGAAAGGTATAGGTTATAGGTATCCGAACTGGTCACCACGGCCCCTGCCGGGGAGAGCGGGTCGGCCGCCGTGGAGACCAGCACCCGGTACAGCGTGCCCGGGCCGTTGGCCTCGGCCCAGTCCAGCCTAAGTGTCTGAGAACTGATCTTGGTGAAATCCAGATCCGAGGGCACCGCGGCCAGGGTGGAGGTGCCGGCGGCGGCCGTATAAGCGGTCAATATCCCGTCTTTGTTCACGCCCGCCGCGCTGAAATAATAGGTGGTGTTGGGCACAAGACCAGACAGGGCCCGCGAAACGTTGTATGTATCGGAGGAGACCACGGCCGCCCCGCCGGGGGACTGCGGGTTAGGCGCTGTTGAGGCCAGCACGCGGAACAGGGTGCCGGGGTAGGCGTTGCCGTTGGCCGAGAAACCGAAAGTCATGGCGGCCTCACCCACTCCGGAGAAAGCCGGAGAAGCCGGGGTGTAGCGCAGCAGTGTGGCGCGGTTCTCCGGGGCCGTATAGGCCGAAACAACGCCGTTGCGGTTGACCGCCGCCGCGCGGAAATAATAGCGTGTGTCCGGTGTCAGCCCGGAGGTGGAAAGGGAGAGATTATACGTATCCGAAGAGGCGACCTTGGCGCCAAGGGGGACCAGCGGGTCCGCGGCCGTTGAGGACAGCACGCGGTAGCGCGTGCCCGCGGAGTTGCCGCCATCGGTCCAGATAAAGCGCATGGAGGAGAAAGCCTCCTCGCTGAAGGCGGAGAAGACGGGCACGGCCGCCAGCGTGGCCGTAGCGGCAGCGACAGCGAAATAACCGCCGGCCACCCCGTCGCCGTTGACACCCGCCGCCTTGAAATAATAGGTGGTGTTGGCGGCCAGGCCCGCGGTGCTGAAAGAGAGATTATACGTCTCGTGCTGGCTCACCTCCGCCCCGTTCGGGACCAGCGGGTTCGGCGCCGTGGAGACCAGAAGGCGATACAGTGTGCCGGCGGGGTTGCCGCCGCCGGTCCAGGAGGCGGTGACGCCTGCTTCGGTCACGTCCGAGAAAGGCCCGGCCGCGGGCAGGGCGGCCAGGGTATAGGTGGAGGTCACGGCCGTATAGTCGGTATAGGTCCCGCTGTGGTCTATAGCGGCCACCCGGAAGGAGTAGGCCGTGTTCGCCGTAAGACCCGCGGAGGAGAGATAGGTGTTGTAAGTGAACGATGAAGCGACCGGGGCGCCGAAAGGCGACAACGGGTCGGCCGCGGTGGACATGACCACGTGGTAGCGCGTGGCCGCGTGGTTGCCGTTGGCCGCCCAGTTGAACCGGACGGACCCGGTGGAGAGGTTGGTGAAATTGGAGAAGGACGGCGCGTAAGCCGGCGTCACCTGCACGGGGAAGGCGGCCCAGGAACTGGAGGCTCCGGGCCCGTTGGTGCGGACGAACGGGTAATAGGTGGTATTGGAGATAAGGCCGGCCATCAGGCCGGGGCTGTCCGCAGAGTTGATCGAGGCGGATATGGGCGACGGCGAGGCGCCCGCGTTGGGCGAAACCGCCAGGGTGTAGCCGGTGGCGCCCTCCACCAGCGTCCAGGAGGCGGAGAAGCCGGTCTGCGACAGGCCGGTTATGGAACCGATGTCCGGCTGGGCCGGTTTCAGCGCCTCGGTGGTACGGAACCAGCTGTCGCCGCTGCCCCCGGAGGTGGGGCCGTCTATGTTGGCGGTGACGGTACGGCCGCTGGCGCTCATTGTTCCGCCGCCGTCGTCGATATACAGCCGCAGGGCCAGCCGGTCGCCGTTGACCAGGGCCGTGGGGGCGGGAGTGCGCACCCAGTTGCGCGCTATCATCGAGGTGCTCAGTTCGGAAGGGACGTGCACGGAGGCGATGACGGACAGTATCGCGCCGGCGGGGCTGGCGCGCAGCAGCTCGGCCGTCAGACCGGCGTTGGCCAGGTTCGCGCTTTCCCTGGCCCAGATATTGAAAGTGACGTTGCCGCTGATAGTGACCGTATCGAGTGGGTCCGAGTACCAGACCATCGCCGTGCCGCCGGCCGTGCGGGTGAACTGCGTGGCGGCCGTGGGCGGGGTAACGGGGCCGGCTATGGTGCTCTTGGTGTAAGTCACTAAGACGGGGCCGCGCAGGCGGTTCAGCCGGCGCTCGTCATCGTCGCCGGGGTTTATGGAGGAGACGGTGTCGCTCAGGTACACCGTGGTGGCCTGGGCGAAGGCCGCCGGGGCCGGCAGCGCGGCCAGGGCCGCCAGCAGGAGCAGGCGCGCGAAAGGAGAGGGCTGGCTTTTAAGGCCGCCCCGACCGCCTGCTTTTATCTCCCCGTTAGCGTTCATAGCTGTTTCGCCCGCCGCGCCTATTCTTCCGCCGCGCCGGTGGTCTGCCCGCCTGGCGCTTTCTTGCGCTCTCCTTCTTTCATCATCTCCACTATGTCCTGCACGGTGAGGCCCACCAGCCAGTGGTTGACCTCTTCGCGCAGCTTCTTGTAAAGCTTGCCGGGTATCTCCTCGCGCCCCGCCTCGGGCGCGTGGTTGAAGGTGAAGGCCTCCATGAGGCCCCAGACGCTGATGTCGTCGAGGTCCTTGGCCAGGCGGTAGCCTTTGCCCTTCTGCGACTCCACGAAGCCGGCGTGCACCAGCGCCTGCAGGACCTTGTTGCAGTACGGCGCGGGCAGGCCCTGGAAACGGGCGATCTCGGCCACCTGGTTCCAGCGGCCCCCGTTGTTGGCCCCGAGATAGTGCAGGCAGGCGAGGCCGTAAGCTAAAGTGCGGTTCATCCTCATATATCTTCCGGTGAACGGCCCCATTGGACAGAACTTATCCAATGGCGGGACAAAAAAACGGACAGCAGTAGAAGACCCCGCTGTCCAATGATATTAATAGTATAGCAGACCATAAAGCCCAGTCAAGGCCTACTTCTTTGACTTCAGATACACGCCGCGTTGCGCCCTCGCAAGCGAGCAGGCGGGGGCGTTAGGGGCCAGCGCATCCCCCTCCTCCAGCAGGCTTATTCCCGGGCAGCGGCTGCACCAGGGGCTGTCGGCGCAGTCCCGGCAGCCGGCCAGGTCCTTGACCGAAGCCTTGCGCCAGGCCTTCAGCCAGCGGTTATTTTTCCAGAGCGGGGAGAACTCCCGGCGCAGCAGGCTGCCCAGCCTCACCGGCAGCTGCAGGCACGGGTACAGGTTGCCGGCGGGGTCCAGGGCGCAGACATTGCGGCCGGCCCCGCATAAAAAGTCTTCGGGCGCGGGCAGGCCGGGAACCGCGGCGGCCGGGCCGGGCCCGGTTATCAGTTTTACGGCCTTGCCAAGGGCCGCACGGGACAGGCGCAGCGGCAGGGCGCCCCTGCCGCCGTCGTTGGCCGGGGCTATCACCGGGTCGAAAGAAATACCGAAACTTTCCTTCGCCGCCAGCCGCTTAAGCCAGCCGGCCTGCCCGGCATTGACCGTCATAAGCGGGACTTTCATTTTTACCCTGATGCCAGCTCCGGCCAGCAGCCTGGCCGCGGCCAGGCTGCGCGCGAAGGAGCCGGCAAGCCCGGTCAGCCCGTCATGCACGGCGGGCCTGCCGTAAAAACTTATCTCGAAGCCCGAGATCCCCGCGGCGGCCAGCTCGCGCGCGAGCGCCGGGGTGAGGCCGAGGCCGGTGGAAAAGACCCGCACATCGAAACGAAGCTCTTTCGCGAAACGGCAGAGTTCCGGCAGGTCCGGCCGCAGCAGCGGCTCTCCGCCGGTGAAGGTCAGGTATAGCGCGCCGGCGCCGGAAAGCTTCTTAAAAATATTTTTCCATTGCGCGGTGGAGATCTCATGCGCCGGTTCCGCGCGGCCGCGCGTCTCAGGCAGGTAGCAATGGCGGCACGAGAGCGGGCAGCGGCGGGTCAGCTCCGCGGTGACGGAAACGGGTATGTTTTTTTTCAGCGTGACGGCGTTAAGCCGCGCGGAGGGGGTGCATTCAGGCATTGATCAGGAAAGAGAGGCGGCGGCGCAGCGAGGAATAGATCCTGCCGGCCAAACCCCGGGAGAGCGGCCCGCCCAGCGCGCGCCCCTTGATATCGGCCCACGGCACCAAGTGCGGCGCCAGCCGGCCTGCGTCGTCGGCCAGCCACGCCCCGTCGCTGGAGACTTTTATTACGCGGTGCAGCAGCGTACGCCCCCGGTAGGAGTAAACGGCGCAGTCGCCAGGCCTCAAGGGGCCCGGCCTCGCCAGCGCCAGTTCCCCGGGCCTGAAGACCGGAAGCATGCTGGAGCCCTCCAACCTGAAAGCCTTCATGCGTCAGGAAAACTTCTTCAGGGTCTTGCAGGCCAGCTGGCTGATGGGGCCGGTAATGCACTTGCCGCAGGCCAACGCAGCGGTCTCGAAGACCTTCTCGGTCTTCATCTTGGGCTTCTCGTACGGTTTTTTCTTTTTCATGGTCATTTTACCGCCTCTACCAGGCCGGCTGCGGCCAGGTCCTTTACAAAGCCGGCGACGTCAGCGAGGGCGGTCCTTTCCGGCACCTCGAATTCCGCCATCAGCCCGGCGGCTATGGCCGCTACCGGCCTGCCGGCGGCCAGGCCCTCCCAGATAAGGGAGGCCGTGCCGTTGAGCTCGCGCATTTCGCAGCGCGCCGCGTCCACTATGTAGACCTCGCCGGCTATGCGCCGGAAAGCGAGGCCCTTTTTGATCTTGTATGCCATATCAGATGAGCTCCAGGAAACTGCCATCGGCCTTTGAAAACTCCAGCCGCCTGAAAGCGGCGCCTGCCAGCAGCGCGGCCCCGTTCTCCAGGGCCAGAGCCGCTGAAGCCGGCGCTCTGTCAAAATTGACCGCACAGCGCAGCAACAGCCGCAGGGCTTCCACCGGTTTGCACCCCGAGACCCTGTTGCGACGAGCCTTCTTCAGGAGGAACACACCGCCCAGCGGCCAGGAGCCGGGGCGCCCGTCCGCGCGCATCTCCCCCCAGAAAGGGGAACCGTAGGCGCGGAAGCCGTTACTGCCCGGGCGGACCAGATTTATCTCATCGCTGATAACCTCTAAGCCCGCGGCGGCGGCCAGTTTGGAAAGGGGGGACTTGCCTGCCCCGGACTTGCCCAGGAACAGGTAGGCCCGGTCGTTCTTCACCAGGCCAGCCGAATGCAGCATGAAGCCGCCGGCCCGCAGCAGCAGAAAACTTAAGAAAGAGCGCAGAAAAGCGTCCAGGGTCTGCTCGCTGGGGGCCGCCGTCAGTTCGGCTTTCCTCCCGGGACCTATAACAGCCCGGAAATCCCCCCGGCCTATCTCCAGCCTGTCCCCTGAGGCGGCTACAGCCGGCCTGAAGGGAGACTGGCTGCCGGGGGCCGCGGTCAGGGAGAATCTGTAGCCCCCTGCTGCCTTGCCGGTGAAGGCCCCGTAGCGGCGCCTCAAAACAGAAATGATACCCGGCTGGTATGATTCAAAGTTTAATGCCTGGCCGGCCACTTTCAGCCCAAACCCGGCCGCCGCCCTTCCGGGGCGGCGGGCTACAGGCCGGAGGGCCACTCGGCCTTGACCTCGTACCAGGAATGCAGGCGGATATTCACGCCTTGTATCATTATATCGCTGGCCACGTCGTCGTCGTAGTAAATAGCCATGGTAGAGGTCCCCATGGTAGCGTCGCGGTTGCTGAGCAATACGCCGTTGAGATTGCAGTTGCCGCCGCCCTGCAGGCCCTGGTTGCCGCCGGTATAGGCAAACCCGTGGATAAGGACATTATTCAAGGCATAAGTCTTGTTCGTAGCCAGGTAGTTTCCCGCCACCGCGGCGGCCCAGGTGGCCGGTGCGCCAGGGTCGAAGGCAAGATAATGCGCCCAGGCATTTCCGTATTCCTTCCAGGCTTGCGGCGGCAGCTTGGCGGCATAGGCGCCGGCGGCCCCGCCGCTGCCGGAAATGATGAAATTCCCCTGCATTATGACGGTACCGCGGATAAAGTTGCCGCTGCCGCCGCTCTTGAACGTAGTGTCAACGGTAGGGTCGATGTAATAGGTCTTGCCGCTGGTATCGGTGCAGCCCTTGAATTCAGCGGCGCCCATGGCCGCCGTGTGGTGGTATTTGGAAGTGTTGCCGTGGCCGCAGCCGTTGGGAGCGTTGCCGCTGGCGTTGGCCGAGGACAGGTAAGCCGCGAAGTTTATGCTAGGGAAAGGCGGAATTTCGTAATAGGACCACCAGTAGACGTCGTCCGTGGAGGCGGTGGTAGACCCGCCGTCCTGCGGCGTCACGTGGCCGGCGCTGTAATAGCGCGGGAAGGTGCGCCCGGTGGCGTCGATGGAATTGCCGGAGATGACCGGCCCCCATTCTATGTGGTCGTTGCCGCCGGTATTCGCGACCATGTTGGCGGCGCGCGTGGCGAAGTCGGCGGCGCTGTCATTGATGAGCACCGCTTTGATCTTGCGGAGCTGGGCGCCGCTCTTGTCGCGGCCTACCGCCTCGACAATGCGCTTGTCGGCATCTACGGGATCGGAACTTATCCGGATCGTGTATTGGCCGCCCGTCTCCGCGGCATACACCTGGTCGAAATTGTAGCCGGCTATGGTGCCCGTGCCGGTAATGATCCACATGTCGTCGTTCTCGAGCATCTTCCAGCGGGCCCGGTCCACGCCGGCCTCCGCCAGGTGGAACGCAGTGGTGGATTTCTTTTCCTTCACCGACCACTTGCCCTCGTTCTGCACGAACATATTAAGGACAGGGAACATCAGCATCAAAAACAGCATGATGCTGAGCACTAGCGTGATGGCCATCTGGCCTTGCCTGGGTTTCTGCATGGTTTTGCCTAGTTCATTATCCGGACTTTTTCCACGGCCATCTGCAGCGCCTTGGTGCCGCCCTCGTAGGTGGCCTTCTCGAAGGTGATGGAGATGGAGAGTATGGAGTCGTCGTCGGTGCGCGGGTAGGTGAACGCGATGTAGCGCAGGTTGTTGGCTATCATCTTGCCCGTACTGCCGCCGGTGGCCTGGTAAAGTTTGTTGCCCTGCTGGTAATAGGACATGGCGGTCAGGCCGCCGGTGGAGTTATACTTGTTGAAAGTGATGCGCGAGTGGAAGGGCTGACCGGCCACGCGGTCGATGGTTATGCTGGACGCGACGGACTGGCGCAGGTCCCGGTTGATATTGGCCAGGGCGCCGCGGGCGTTCTTCTGTATCTCCACCCTGGCCATCATCAGCTGCACGAACTGGTAGGTCTTGATGAAGGTGCGCGGGGCCGCGAGGATGAGCACGCCCAGGATGGCGACGACCAGCATCATCTCCATCAGCGTATACCCGCGTTTCAGCCCTTTCTTTTCCATATTACCAGGCAAAACTCCTCGTTACGGTGGCGTTCGGGACCACGGCGACGCCGGCGGCGTCCCTGCGCGTAGTGGTGGGCACGGGGTTGCTGCCAGTGGTCCAGGTGGTGTACCAGGCGTAGATGTTATACGTGTAGCCGCCTTTGACCGGGATGGAATAGGTGCCCAGCGCCGAGCTGGAAGCGGCGTAATAGACCCCGGTTCCCCCGCGCAGGGCGGGAGTGACGTCCGGCGGACCGGCCCCGGCGCCCAGTGTGGAAGTGGTGACATACACCATGACCCCGGTGGTGATGGGGCCGGCGGCATTGGTGACGCTGCCGGTAACATAGCCGAACGCGCCGCTGACCGTGAAAGTGGAGGAGAAGGCCGTAACGCCCGCGGTCAGGTTGACCACGGTGCTGGCGGGACTGGCGCTCTCTCCCGACTCCAGCTGCGGCACCACCGAGTAGGTGCCGGTGGAAATGCCGGTACCGGAGATCATGAAATAGCCGTCCGAATCGCTGATGCCGCTGCCCTGCTCCACGCCGCCCTTCAGGCCGATCACGGGGATGCCGGGCAGGGCATCCACGCCGTTGGTGGTGACCCTGCCGCGTATGCGCCCGCCCTGGTAGAGCGCGAAGTTAACGCCCTGCTGCACCTCGCCGATGTCGACCGCGATATCGGCCGAGGACAGCTCCACGTAGCTGGGGCTGTAGCTCTGGTAATTCGCCTGCACTGTCACCACGCCGGCGTCCACGGGCAGGGTGTAGCGGCCGCTGGCGTTGGTATAGACCGGCGAGTTACCCGGGGAGAACATCCTGATATTGGGCAGCGCCGCGCCGTACACGTCGGTCACCCTGCCGGTGACATAGCCGAAGGCCGTCGGGGTGGACAGCTTGTTGTACCCCGCCCAGGACCAGTAATTATTGCTGGTGCCGCCGTAATAGGCCACGCTGGAATAGACCACGCCGCTGGACATGAAGACCGTCCAGGTACCGGTAGCCACCTGGGTAATACTGAAATAGCCGGCCCAGCCGGCGCTGACGGGGTTGGAGATGCCGTCGTTGGCGAACACGATGGCGCCGTCCGCAGTGACGCCGCTGGCGCAGACCTCGGAGATGGCGGAATTGCGGGGCGCGAAAGCGAGCGGGCTGCTGCTGATCCTGAAGTCGTAATAGTTCATGTTCGAGTCGTAGCAGCTGGCTTCCCCCGGGTTGATAGCCCAGAACCAGGTATGCCGCACGAACTGCGCTCCCGGGGTCAGGCCATTGACGTTATTGTTCCAGGCCGGATCGTAGTAGATAGGGAAATACTCGTAGGAGTCGGGCCACTGCTTTGACGGAGAGCCGTTAGCGGTGGCGGTCCAGCCGACCTTGTCGAGTGTTTTGCCGCTGACAGCGTTCTTCAGTGTCACCAGCCCGGCCGAGGACGGGGAACCTGACTCTATGACGTCGTCCTGGTCCGACCAGTCGGCGCCCCGGCTGTACATGGCGTCGGCCTGGCGAGTGACGCCGGCCACGCTGACGGTACCGGTATTGGCGAAGAGGTAATAATGACCCGGGTCCAGCGTGGTGGCGTAGTAGTTGAAATCCGGAGAAACCAGCGCCTCATTGGCCTCTTTGTAAGTAAAGGTGATCACTTCATTGCCCCCGGTGCCGAGGCCCGTGGCCATGGTCCAGGTCCAGGTAGTAGGGTTGTAGACTTCCACCCACTCGGTGTTCCCGGTATCGGTGACCGTGCTGCCGGCTATATTGCTTATCACCAGGGCGCCGCCGTCTATAAAAACGTAGCCGTTAATAGTGCCGCTGGACATTTCCGTAAGCGTGAAGTTCTTGTTGGTCACGTCTGTGCCGGCGGGCAGGCCGAAAGAGGGCAGCACCGAAGGGAAGTAATAATCTTTAGTGGCCAGCAGCGTATAGGTACCGGCGACTATAGAGAAAGTGTAATCCCCGGAGGCGTTGGTCTCGCCGTAATAGGAGGGGTTCTCCTGGGCGCGGACCACCACTCCGGCGAGGTCCGTGCCTGCGCCCGCTTTTAGCGCGCTGCCTGCTATAGTGGAATCCTTGTTGACCCGGTCGGGGTTCTCGCGCAGGTTGCGCACCTCCAGCTTGCGCCACTCGCCGCGCTCGTACCAGACCACATAGACCTTGATCTCCTTGAGGCCGGTGTCAGGCTGCTCCCAGGACAGATATTCCAGGTCGCGGTCCGGCTGCTCATTGACCTTGCGGATATAGACGCGGCGGAGGAAGTTAATGCCGCCGACGTTCACCGTCTCCTCGCCGTTGGGCGCCCGGTCGTAGACCATCTCCCCCGGCTGAAAATTAGTGTCGGAAACCGGGTCGGTGGTGACCAGCACGCGGTAATAGGACTTGTTCTTCAGGAACTCTATGCGCTCCTGGGCGATGTTATTAGCCAGCGACCGGGTCTTGGCGGACTGCACCCCCACGTTGAAGAACTTGAACGCGCCCACCATGCCCAGCACGCCGATGGTCATGATCGACATGGCGACCATGATCTCCACCAGGGTGATGCCCGGGCGCAGCCATGCGCCCGCGGCGCGACCGCGGAGCGCTTTTTTTCCCTGTGTCGTTTCGTTCATCCCGTAGGCGGCCATGCCAATAGTCTACCAGCCGGCGCGCCCAAAAACCACAATTTCCCCTCAAATCCTAAGCAAATCCTAAGGATAGGACCCGGCGTCCTCTTCGGCCGGGGGCGCCTCGGCCGCGGGCTCCTCGGCCGCCGGCTCCTCAGGAGCCGGCGCGGGGGCGGCTTTCGGGGCCGGGCCCTTCTTGCGCTTCACCAGTTTGCGCTTCGGGCCGGCCTTGGGGGCTTCCTTGTCCACCATGGTCTGCCCGGCCTCCTCGCCGTCGGCGGGGCCGGCCTCGGGGGCCGGCGCCTTCTTGCGCTTGATCATCTTCTTTTTCTTCGCGGGCGCGGCGCCCTCTTCGGACCCTCCGGCAGCCTGCTTCCTGGACTCTATCAGCTCGTCGAAGGACTCGCGCTGTTCGTCGTCGAGGTACTCGCGCACGGTGTCGGGCAGGTCCCGGGTCAGTTTGGCCATGGCGCGGCGCGCGTCGTTCATCTTGAAGCGCCACTTCTTCTCCTCGGCCGAGGTCCTCTCGAATTCCTTCATCAGCTTGTCGAACTCGGCCGCCTTTTTGTTCATGGCGGCGGAGATGCGGTCCTCCTGTTTGGAGCTCAGCCGCAGCGCGGCCGAGATCTCGGACATGATCTTCTGCGGGTTGGGCCGCGCCGGGGGCGGCGCGCCGATCTCTTCCAGCTTCGCGGGCGCGGCGGCGCCCGGTTCCTCTCCGGTCAGGTCCTGGCAGAAAGCGGCGGCGGGCAGGCAGAGCAGGGCCGCTAATATAAGCTTGTTCATCTTGTTCCTCCGTTGTCTGGCAAAGGTTGTCTCTCCACTAGATCGGTTATGGCCACCCGGCTGGTATGCTCGGTGCGGCCCCAGAAATCGGTGCCCCGCAGGACGCCGGCCACGAAGACGGGAAGGCGCAGCACGCCCAGCGCTGGCTGCAGGAAATAGGCGGCCACCAGGTCGGGGCTCGCGCGCTCGGCCAGCAGCGCCACGGCCGGGTACAGCAGCAGCGGCAGCAGCGACAGCAGCTTCATGGTGTGCTCCATGCCCGGCAGGTTCTGGTACAGCCAGACCACCAAATTGAAGGAGTCGCGGCTGAACCAGAGCAGGCCGGCCCCGGCGCAGGCCACGGCAAAGCGGTAGGTCTGCGCGGAATAGAGGCCGCCCTCGAAGGCGCGGATGTCGCCCCGGCGCAGCGCGCGGGCGAGCAACCCCGGCAGGTGGCGGCGCGCCGTGTCCAGCGAGCCGCGGGTCCAGCGGATGGTGCGGGTCAGGTACTGCGAGAGGGTCTCGGGCTCCTCGTCGTAAACCAGCGCCTCGCGATTCCAGGCTATGCGCACGCCGTTGCGGATCAGGCGCATCTGCATCTCCAGGTCCTCGGTGAGGCAGGTCTCGTCCCAGGGGTGCTTGCGGGCGATGCCGGCGGTGAAGCACATGCCCTTGCCGTGCAGCGTGGCCGACAGGCCGAGCTCCTGCTTGGGCAGCTGGAAGAAGCGGTTGGAGACGATGTGGCCCGCGGCCAGGATCTTGGCGAGCAGCTTGCCGGTGTTCTTGGCCAGCTGGCGGCCCTGCACGGCCTCGGCCCCCGCCTCCAGGCTGTCGTTCATGGCCGAGAGGAAGCCGGGATGCGCCAGCGAATCGGCGTCGAAATAGCAGAGGGCGTCGTACTCGCCCCAGTCGAAAACTTTTTCCGTGGCCCATTTCAGGGCGCGGCCCTTGCCGGCTTTCATGCCGGGGCCCGAATGGTCCAGGATGATGGCCCCCGCGCCGGCGGCGACCTTCATGGTGTCGTCGGTGCAGTGGTCAGCCACCACGAAAATGCTGTAGAGCTCGCGCGGGTAGTCCAGGCGCGCCAGGCTTTCCACCGCGAGCCCCACCACGCCCTCCTCGTTGTGCGCGGGCAGCAGCAGCGCGAAGCGGCGGCGCCGGGCCGCCGGCGCGGGCGCGCGGCCGCGCCAAAGCCCGCGGAAGCTCAAAAAAAGATAGAACAGCCCGGAGGCGAACAGGAAGACCTGCGCCAGGTTGGAGAGGACCGTTATTATCATTTTCCCCATAGCGATCCCGCCGGCGCGGCGCGCCGGCTATGGATATCGATAATAATACCAACTGAAGCGGCGGAAAGCAAGGGCTGTTGACACCCGGCTTTTTCGGTGTTATATTATGGATATGGAAGGCGAAGAAAAAAAAGCGGGCTGGAAGATCTGGGTCTACCTGACCCCGGTCTACATACTCATAGCGATACCGCTGGTCAAATGGACCATGAAGATAAATTCCAGCGACGTGGGCCTGTCCAAAGAGGAAGTCAACGTCTTCAACACCGACGAGGGCGAAGTAAAGCGGCGCAAGTCCCTGGAGGGCTACGACCCAAACCTGACCGACGGCGGCTACGCCGTGCGCTACCGTGCCGACGGCAAGGCCGAAGGCAGCATGGCCGGCGACGGCCCGTCCAAAGAGGCGACAGAGCGCGCCTATAAACAGGCGGCGGCGCGCCAGCAGCGCCCGGCTGAAGATGAGGAAGAGGGCGGCGGCGCCCGGCAGGGCTCGGGCAACTCGCGCTTCCAGGCCAATTCCGGCCAGGCGGCGCTCAATTCCAACGACACCCGCGCCAAAGAAGCCATGGGCGTGGGCTACCAGAAGGGCTACCTCAGCTCCGCCGTGGGCAAGGTGGTGGGCAGCCCCAAGGCCGTGGGCGCGCTGCTTAATAACCAGTACATCGTGGACGGCTTCATGTCCCGCGGCACGGTAAAGTCGGCCACCGGCAGCGCCGAGGGCCTGGCCAACTACCTCAAGGGCAGCGGCCCCTCTAATTTCCTGAACAATCCCGTGGTCAAAGCGGCCCTGAACAACCCCGCCGTGGTCAGCGCGGTGGCCGGCAGCGGCATGGTGGCGGCCATGATGAACACCCCCGCGGCGCAGGCCCTGATGAAGGACCCGCAGGCGCTGGCCGACATCGTCAACAATAACCCGCAGCTCATGCAGCTCGCCATGCAGAACCCGCAGCTCCTTTCCTCCCTGATGGCCAACCCCGACGTGGCCTCGCAGGTGGGCAAGTTCGACACCAGCAAGGTCCGCAGTTACTGACCAAGCCGCCCCCAAAATTGCAGTTGACAAAAATCAGCCAAAAGTCCTATATTGGGCATAGGTCTTTTGGTACCCTGTTACTTTCCGGAGGATTGCATGAAAAGAATAGTACTGTCCGTAGCCGCCCTGGTGCTGGCGGCCGCCGCGAGCGCCCAGGCCTCGCAGAAGATAATCTCCTTCGACCCCGCCTACAAGGGCGCGATCGACAAAAGCATAGCGGCCATAGGCGGCCAGGTCACCCGCAAGTTCCGGCTGATCGACTCCCTGGTCGCGGTATTCCCCGACAATATCAAGGAAGCCTCCATCTACTCGCTGCCCGGCGTGACCGACGTGGCCGAGGACAGCTACATAAACTGGCTGAGGGAAGCCGCGGCCCCGCAGCTGCCCTCCATGGAAAACGTCCTGGACATGGTGCGCACCGGCGAAGGCTGGGAAGCCCCCTCTTTCGGCGAGATCCGCGCCGAAGTGGACCCCTCCGAGAAGGAGATCCCCTGGGGCGTGAAGCGCGTCAACGCCAAGGCCGCCTGGGACTATACCACCGGCAAGGGCGTGAAAGTGGCCGTGATAGACACCGGCGTGGACTATACCCACCCCGACCTGGCCCCCAACTACCGCGGCGGTTATAACGCCATCATCGCCACCGCCACCCCGATGGACGACCACGGCCACGGCACTCACGTGTCCGGCTCGGTCGCCGCCGTGAAGGACCTCAAGGGCGTCGTGGGCGTTGCCCCCGAAGCCGAGCTCTACGGCGTAAAGGTGCTCGACAAGCGCGGCTCCGGCCAGTATTCCTGGATAGTTTCCGGCATCGAATGGGCCGTCCTGAACGGCATGCAGGTCATCAACATGAGCCTCGGCGGCGGCTCCGGCACGGAGGCGCTCAAGCAGGTCATGATCAAGGCGCATGAAGCCGGCGTAGCCGTGGTCTGCGCGGCCGGTAATGACTCCGGCCCCGTCAACTTCCCGGCCAAGTACCCGCAGGCCATCGCCATCTCGGCCTCCGACTCGGCCGACAAGCTGGCTTCCTTCTCTTCGCGCGGCGCGGAGATAGTGGTTATAGCCCCCGGCGTGAACATTTACTCCACCCGCAAGGGCGGCGGCTACACCACCATGTCCGGCACCTCTATGGCCAGCCCCCACGCGGCCGGCCTGGCCGTCCTCGCCGTCGGCGCCGGCGCCAATGGCGCCGAAGCCGTGCGCTCGGCCCTGAAGGCCGCGGCCACGCCGCTCGCGGGCCTCAAGCCCACCGACCAGGGCGCTGGCCTGGTGGACGCGTTCAAGCTGGTGCGCTGAACCGCGGACAACAAGGAAAAAGCCCCGCACCGCGGGGCTTTTTCTTTTAGCCCAACGTCCTTTTATTGACCGGCGCTATAAAGTTACAATGTTCCTAGCGGGGCCGCTGGCCCCTCATTGGAGAGCGCGATGTCTGAAAACAAACTGCCTGATGGCGTGAAATTTTTGATCCTTGCGGCCGCGGCCGGCGCTCTGCTGGCCTCGGCGGCCTGCAAAAAAAAGCCGGCGGAGGCGCCGCCGCCCAAGCCGGCGGAAACCGCCCCGGCCGCCTCTAACGACCTGCCTGAAAGCCCGGCACCGGAAATACCCTACGCGGCCCCGGAGGCCTCCTACACGCCGGAGCCCGCGCAGCCAGAACCTGCGCCGGCCCCGTGGTATGCCCCGTCGTCCGCGTCCGCTGGCCCGGAGCCGGCCGAGAAGGGCGCGCGCCCGGTGCTGGCCCGCGACGGCAGCGGCAACCCCGTTCCGCCGCCGAGACCGGTAGTCCACGGCCCCGACAACCCCTGACCCGGAAGCCAGCTTAAGGCCGAGTCTCCGCAAACAAAAGGCCCCGCCGTTAAGCGGGGCCTTTTAATTGCGCCGGTAACCAGTTACCAGCCGTAACCTTCGCCGGTCAGCTGCTCCAGGCGCTGGTCCACTATCTTGCCCTTGTTGGCCTTGCGGCTCTCGAGCTTTTTCTTGAGGCTGCCGATCTCGCCTTCCATGCGCTTGACGCGCAGTTCCTGCCCCTTGCTCTTGAGGTCGAACAGTTCGCTCAGCACGGTCTTGAGCTTGTCTTTGATGGCCTTCTTGTCGGCGTCGGAAGCCTTGTTGAACTTCATCGACAGCTCTTTGCTCTCGAATTCAAGCGCCAGGCCGCGGACGGCGTCCTTCTCCAGACTTTCGTCGCCTTCCATCTTGGCGCCCATGAACATCTTGCCGGCCATCTGCAGCAGCATCTTGTACTTGGCCGGGGCTACCTCGCGGAAGTCCTCCACCTTTTTACCGAAAGCCGGGTCGTGCTTCTTGATGATGGAGAGGACCTTCTCCTCGCCCATGAAGCCGCCCTGCATCTTGCGCACCTTCACCTGCATCTCCATAGGGCCGCCGCCGTCTTCGCCCTGCTCGGTCCACATCATGCGCTTCTGCTTCATCTGCTTCTGCATGCCGGGCTCCATCCTGCCCTGGCCCGCCTGGCCGCGCTGGTTCATCTGGCCGCGAGCGCCCATGCCGGGGCCGCCGCCGGGGCCCATCTGGCCGCCGGGGCCGCCGCCGGGGCCGTCGTCGTTCATCTCTATATCGTCTTCTTCGTCCGGGCCGGGACCTTCCTGGGCCGCGCCGAAGACCGGCGCCGAAACCAGCGCCAGCGCCATTATCCAGAACATAAGCTTCTTATTCATACTGCCTCCTTGAGTTTGCTAAGCGTTCTCACCCGCGCTGAAATTCTCGTCCTCGAGCGAACTGTACTCGTAGTCCCAGTCCCCTGAAGAGGCGTTCAGGACCGACTCCTCCTGGTAAACCGAATATTCCACCGAATCCAGGCGGGCGTCCAGGCCGCTGTTCCAGGCCAGGTCGGCCGAGGCTCCGCGGCCTGAAAAAGCGAAGACGAAGGCCATGACCGAGGCCAGAGCGCCCGAAAGCAGCGCCTCGCCCCATTTGAAGGAGAATCCGCGGCGGGCGGAAACGGCCGCCAGGGCCGCGCGCATGACATTGGCCGCGGCGCGCGCCGGCGGCTCCTCCGCCCGGGACTCGAGCGAGGCCCCGGCGGCCCTGAGGGCGGCCAGCTCGGCGCGGCACGAGGCACAGCCGGGCAGGTGGGTTTCCACCTCGGCCTTCAGCCCCGCGCCGGCTTCGCCGTACAGGTAAAGGATTATTTTCTCTCCGTAACCGCAGTTCATAAATAGCTCCTATGAGTGTAACGCGCCGGGCGGTTTTTTTATTGCAGGTCTTTTTCAAGACGCTTGCGCAGCTGCGCGGCGGCCCGGCTCATGCGGGCGAGCACCGTGCCGATGGGCACCTTCAGCAGCTCCGCTATCTCTTTAAAGGAAAGTCCGGAATAGTGCCGCAGGTAAAAGACCTCACGCTGCTCCGCCGAAAGCGCGGCCAGCGCGGCGTCTATGCTGGCCCCCAGGGCCTTGCCGTAGAAGGCCTCCGCCGGGCCGGGCTCCGCCGAGGCCAGAAAATCCGCGGGGCCGGGCTTGTCCCCGTCGCCCTCCAGCGGCACCTCGCCCCGGACGCCCTCGCGCCTGAAGAGGTCCATGGCCGCGTTGCGGGCCACGGTGAACAGCCAGGCCTTGAACTTCTCCCGCTCGTTATAGGCGCCGGGGTTCCTTACCAGCTTGAGGAAAACTTCCTGGAACAGGTCCTCGGCCGCGTCGCGGCGGCCGGTCAGGCGCAGCAGGTAGCCGAACACGGCGGCCTGGTGCCGCTCCATCAGCAGCCCCAACGCGCCGGCGTCGCCGGCCCTGAAGGCGGCGACCAGTTCTGAGTCGGAAAGTTCTTCGGACATTTAGTCGGCTGTCTGTATAACGCGGGCGGGGCGCCTTTTATTACGCCCCTGCCTGGCTTTCCAAATAACTTATAATTATGAAAGCCGTGCGCCACTATATTATTCTTTTCTGCCTGCTATTTCAATCCCGGCCCGCCGCTGCGGCCCCGGACGCGTACGGCCTCTACCTGAAAGGAGAGCTGCTGCAGGCGGCCTCGGCCTATTTCGCGCTGGCCGCCGGAAGCCCGGCCGAGCCGCGCCCGCTGCTCAACGCCGCGATGTGCCTGCGCCAGGCCGGCCGCTACTACGAGGCCGCCGGCGCCATGGTGCGCGCGCTCGAGCGCGACCCGCACAGCCCCGACATCTACTCCGAGCTGGGCTGGCTGCGCTTCCACCAGGCCGACTACGACGGGGCGCGCTCGGCCTTCGAGACCGCTATCCGCATCCAGGCGCTGCACGCCCGCGCGGAGCTGGGCCTGGCGAGCGTCTACTCCAACCTGGAGGACAAAGACAAAACGATGGCCCACCTGGACAAGTACCGCCAGCTGCGCCCAGACTTCGCCGGCGTGGACTACATCCTCGCCTGGAACTACATGAATTTCAAGATGCACAAGGAGGCGGAGGCGGCGCTGATAGAGGCGCTGCGCAAGGACCCCTCCTTCACCGAGGCGCGCCTGCCGCTGGCCGGCATCTACGCGCGGCAGGGCAAGTTCGACGAGGCGTGGAACCAGTACTACCGCGTGCTCGACTACGCGCCGGGCCACCCGGTGGCCTCGAGCATGATGAAGGTGCTGGAGGGCAAGCTCACCAAGCAGCCCGAGGACATCCGCCCGCCGTTCAAGATCACCAAGCCCCTGGTGATGGAGCCGCTGGACGCGCTGGAGAGCCTGTCCGACTCGGTGAAGATCCGGGTGGGCATCGGCACCGGGGCCACCGGCAAGCAGGGCGCCAACAACCTGCTGCTGTTCAGGTCTTACGAGGGAATACAGGTCACGGGCAAGACCAGCGGCAAGACCTTCGCCGACATCCCCCCCGACCAGATCTGGTACGCGCTTTACGAAGGCGGCGCTGTGGTGCTTAAAGATCCCGACGGCAAGGTGTACGGCCGCTTCACCGGCACGCTGCAGCTGAAGCCCGCGCGCCGGGAGGGCTCGGTCATCTTCGAGGCCTCCTCCAAGATAAAGAACCCCTGGTTCCGCGGCGCGGACCGCCAGTACCGCGGCTACATAGAGCTCTCGCCCAACGGCACGCGCGGCATAAAGGCCGTCAACGTGATAGAGAGCGAGCTGTACCTGCTCGGCGTGGTGCCGAGCGAGGTGGCACCGCAGTGGCCCTACGAGTCGCTCAAGGCGCAGGCCGTCATCGCCCGCACGCAGGTGCTCATCCGCCGGGCGCGCGGCGGCCAGCACAAGGCGGACGGCTACCATCTCTGCGACGGCCAGCACTGCCAGGCCTACAAAGGCAAGTCCAACGAGGCCAACACCACCACCCGCGCCGTGGTGGACACCGAGGGGGAGATCCTCACCTACCGCGGCCGGCCCGCCTACACTTTCTTCCACTCCAACTGCGGCGGCTGGATCCAGGCCTCCAAAGAGGTCACCGGCTGGGGAGACTCGCCCTACCTGGTAACCAAGGCCGACGGGCACCCCGACAAGACCGAGAAACCCCTGGACCCGTGGGACTGGCATTTATGGCTGACCGGCAACCCGCCGGCCAACTGCAACTACCCCGGCCGCGTGCGCGCCTCGGAATACCGCTGGATGAAGATCATCCGCCAGAAGGACATGACCTTCAGGATCAACAAGGATTACAACGTCGGGGAAGTGGTGGATATCGTGCCGCTGCGGCGCAGCCCCTCCGGCAACGTCAACGCGCTCAAGGTGGTGGGCAAAAAGAAGACCGTCACCGTGACCAGGGAGCACCTCATCCGCAACCTGCTCGGCTTCAGTTCGCTCAAGAGCACGCTGTTCGAGATAGAGATCAACCGCTTCAAGAACGGCCGCGTGCGCAACTACTGGCTCTACGGCGGCGGCTGGGGCCACGCCATAGGCCTGTGCCAGAGCGGCGCCGCGGGACTCGCCGGCAAGTACAACGTGGACTACAAAGGCATCATGGACTTTTACTTCCCCGGCACCAGCCTCCGCCGCATCAAATACGTCAAGAAATAGCGCTCCGCCGGCAAAAAAAGAAGGCCCCGCGCTGCGGGGCCTTCTTTTTTTCCTTCCGGGAGTTCCGGCTTACTTTATCTCCCAGGCGTCGGGGCCGGAGAGCAGGGTTTCCAGCTCGTGCTCCTTGGTGTCGCCCACGTGCTTCACCTGGTCGTAGTAAAGCTGCTCGAAGGACGGCTTGTCCGTGGAGCGGAAGACACCCACCGGCACCGGCAGCTTCGGCTGGGAGAAACCGCTGATCAGGTAGGCCATCTCGGCGTTAGTCTCGTCGTAGACGGCCACCTCCGCGGGCACCTGCCCGGGCTCGAAAGTCACCACCTCGGGCTTGAAGCCGCGGAAGACTATCCCCTTGTCCTTCTTCACCCCGTAGACCAGGGGCTTGCCGTGCTCCACGCGCAGCAGCACGTCCTCGCGGGTGGCGGGGTCCTTGAGCGGGTCGAACTCCTTGTCGGAGAACGGCACGCATTTCTGGAAGATCTCCACGAAGGTGGTGCCGTTGTGCCGCGCGGCGCGCTCGAGGATGGCCGTGGTGCCGGCTATGTCGTTGTCTATGCCGCGCGCGACGAAGGTGCAGTCGAGGCCCACCGCGAAGCGGGCCGGGTTGAACGGGTAATCGATAGAGCCCGCCGGCGTGCTCTTGGTCTTGGTGCCGGGCTCCGTGGTGGGCGAGGCCTGGCCCTTGGTCAGCGCGTAGATGCGGTTATTGAACAGCACGATCTTGAGCCCGATATTGCGGCGGATGGCGTGCATCATGTGGTTGCCGCCTATGGAGAGGCCGTCCCCGTCGCCGGTGATCACCCAGACCGCGAGCTCCGGGTTGGAAAGCTTCACCCCCGTGGCCACCGCGGCCGCGCGTCCGTGGATAGAGTGGAAGCCGTAGGTATTGACGTAGTACGGGAAGCGGCTGGAGCAGCCGATGCCCGAGATGACCGCGTACTTCTCGTGCGGCAGGCCCATGTTGGCCAGCACCTTCTGCATCATGTTGAGGATGGCGAAGTCGCCGCAGCCGGGGCACCACTTCACGGGCAGGTTGGAGGAAAAATCCTTGGCGGTAAGTTTAATTTCCATATTATTTCCCCAGGACCTCCCTTATTTTGGCCAGTATCTCGTCTGAGTTCAGCGGCTGGCCCTGCACCTTGTTGAGGCCGAGCGGCTCGACCAGGTACTCCGAGCGCAGCAGCAGGCGCAGCTGGCCGGAGTTCTCCTCGGGCAACAGCACCTTGCGGAAGCCCTTCAGGATGCCGCCCAGGTCGGGCGGCAGCGGCCAGAGGTTGCGGATATGCGCCGAAGAGACGGTCAGGCCGGCCTTGCGGGCCTCGCCCATGGCCTCGGCTATGGCGCCGTAGGTGGAGCCCCAGCCCAGCACCAGCAGTTCCCCGGCCTCGGGGCCGGTGACCCTGGTCGGCGGGATCTCGCGGGCTATGCCGGCGATCTTGGCGGCGCGGATGTCCGTCATCTTCTGGTGGTTTTCGGGATCGTAGCTGATGGCCCCGGTGCCCTCGGCTTTCTCCAGGCCGCCGATGCGGTGTTCGTAGCCCTTCAGGCCGGGCCACGCCCAGGGGCGGGCCAGCGTGACCGGGTCGCGCTGGTAAGGCTTGAAGGCCTCCGGCGCGGGCAGCGGCGGCAGGTCGAATTTGGGCAGCTCTGAGAGCTTGGGGATGCGGAAAGGCTCGGAACCGTTGGAGAGGTAGGAGTTGGACAGCACGATGACCGGCGTCATGTACTTGACGGCCAGGCGCGCCGCTTCCAGCGTGGTGGTGAAGCAGTCGGCAGGGGAACTCGCGGCCAGCACCGCGAGCGGGCTCTCGCCGTGGCGGCCGTAGATGGCCTGCAGCAGGTCGCTCTGCTCGGTCTTGGTTGGCAGGCCGGTGGACGGGCCGCCGCGCTGCACGTTCACTATCACCATGGGCAGCTCGGTGATCACGCCGAGGCCGATAGCCTCTATCTTGAGGGACAGCCCGGGGCCGGAGGTGCCGGTGGCGGCCAGCTCGCCCGCGAAGGCGGCGCCTACGGTGGCGCACATGGCCGCGATCTCGTCCTCGGCCTGGAACACCACCACGTCGTTGGCGCGGTGCTTGGAGAGGGTGTGCAGGATCTCGGAAGCCGGGGTGATGGGGTAGGAACCGTAGAACAGCTTCTTCTTGAGGAGCTTCGCCGCGGTGATCAGCGCGTAGGCGGCGGCCTCGTTGCCGGTGAGGTTGCGGTACTTGCCGGGGGCGACGGCGCTCTTCCTGGTCTGGAAGCGGGCGTCGAAGAGCTCGGTGGTCTCGGCGTAGTCGTAGCCGGCCTCGAGCGCCTTGAAGTTGGCGGCCGCCAGGGCCGGCGTCTTGCCGAACTTGGCGTCTATGCGCTCCTTGGTGGGCCCCAGGGGCAGGCCGTACATCCAGAACAGTATGCCCAGCATGTAGAAATTCTTGCACTTGAGGACCTGCGGCTTAAGCAGGCCGGAATCCTTCAGCGCGTTCTCGGTCAGCGCGTTGGCGGGCACGGCGATGACGCGGTAGTTGGCGAGCGTCCCGTCCTCGAGGGGGTTCGTCTTGTAGCCGGCCTTCTCCAGGGAGGCCTGCGCGAAAGCGTCGGAGTTGGCAATGATGACGGAGCCCTTGTCGAGGCTCTTCAGGTTGACCGCGAGGGCGGCGGGGTTCATGGCGACCAGCACGTTCGGCTTGTTGCCCGGGGTCATCACGGAGTCGTCGCCGAAGGAGATCTGGAAGCCGCTGACGCCGGCCAGAGACCCGGCAGGGGCGCGGATCTCGGCGGGATAGTCGGGCAGGGTGCTGAGGTCGTTGCCGGCCACGGCGGTGGCGTTGGCGAACTGGCTGCCCACCAGCTGTATGCCGTCGCCGGAATCCCCTGCGAAGCGGACGGTGACGGAGCTTAACTCGCTTACGTTTACGGTTTTTTTCTTGCCGTTCATGCCGACCCCTTGAAAACAGCCTGCCCGGCCGGAAACACCGGGGCGAAGTGACTTTGCCCAAATTATATTACAATTTGTATCATTAAGGTTCAACAACCGTCCCGCGGCCCGGGCCGGGCTATTTTCCGGAGGCTTTTCAATGAAACTGCTGGAATACGAGGGCAAGGAAGTTTTCGAGCGCTACGGCATCCCGATGCTGCCGCGCTGCGGCGTGCTGCGCATAGGCGACAGCTCCGAGAAACTGAACATCGACGGGGCCGGGCCCTGGGTGGTGAAGGCGCAGGTGCTGGCCGGCGGCCGCGGCAAGGCCGGCGGCGTAAAGCTGGCCAAGACCGCGGCCGAGGCGCGCGACCTGGCCGGGCAGATGCTCGGCATGAAGATCGTCACGCACCAGACGCAGGGCAAGCCCCTGACGGTGGAAGAGGTGCTGGTGGAGCACGCGGCCGGCATAGCCCGGGAGATCTATATCTCCGTGGTGCTCGACCGCAAGGCCGGCTCACCGGCCGTCATAGCCTCGGCCGAGGGCGGCATGAGCATAGAGGAACTGGCCCACAGCCACCCCGAGAAGATAGTGCGGATGGCGGTGGACGCCGAGAGCGGCCTGCTGGATTTCCAGGCCCGCCAGCTGGCCTTCGACCTTAAGATCCCCAAGAAGAATTTCTGCGAGTTCACCCTGTTCGCCAGGCAGCTGGTGAAATGCTTCGTGGAGATGGACGCCAACCTGGTGGAAGTGAATCCCCTGATAATTTCAAAGGACGGGCGGCTGCTCGCGATAGACTCGAAGATCGTCACCGACGACAACGCCCTGTTCCGCCACAAGGACCAGGCGGCCAAGCCCGACCACGAGGCCAGCGAGATAGAGAAAGAGGCCAAGTCCATCGGCATCAACTACATAGGCCTCGACGGCGACATCGGCTGCATGGTCAACGGCGCGGGCCTGGCCATGGCCACGCTCGACACGGTAAAGATGGCCGGCGGCGACGCGGCCAATTTCCTGGACGTGGGCGGCGGCGCCAACGTGGACCAGGTCACCAAGGCCTTCCAGATCATCCTCAAGGACCCCAAGGTGAAGGCCGTGCTGGTCAACATCTTCGGCGGCATCATGAAGTGCGACAATATCGCCGCCGGCGTGGTGGAGGCCTCGAAGAAGGTGCATATCAAGGTACCGCTGATAGTGCGCCTGGAGGGCACCAACGTCAAAGAAGGCAAGGCCATATTGGCCAAGTCCGGCATAAAGATAGAGCAGGCCGATTCGCTGTGGGAAGCCGCGCAGAAGGCCGTAGCCGCGGCCAAGAGGTAAACACATGTCCATACTCCTAGACAAGAACACCAGGCTGCTCGTACACGGCCTTACCGGCGCGCAGGGCTCCTTCCACGCGCAGCAATGCATCGAATACGGCTCCAAGGTGGTAGGCGGCGTGACGCCAGGCAAGGGCGGCACCGAGCACCTGGGCCTGCCCGTCTTCAACACGGCCCTGGACGCCGTCAGGGCTACCGGCGCCAACGCCTCGCTGATCTTCGTCCCCCCGCCCTACGCGGCCGACTCCATCCTGGAGGCCGCCGACGCGGGCGTCTCAGTGATCATCTGCATCACCGAGGGCATACCGGTGATGGACATGGTGCGCGTGAAGAAGCGCCTCGCGGCCGTAAACGCCTGCGGCCGGCGTGTCACGCTGGTAGGGCCCAACTGCCCCGGAGTGATAACCCCCGGCGAATGCAAGGCCGGCATCATGCCCGGCTACATACATAAGCCCGGCACGGTAGGCGTGGTGTCGCGCTCCGGCACGCTCACCTACGAGGCCGTCTGGCAGGTCACCAGCCAGGGCCTGGGCCAGAGCTCCGTGGTGGGCATAGGCGGCGACCCGGTGCAGGGCATGAATTTCGTGGACGCGCTGAAGCTGTTCCAGGCGGACCCGCGGACCGAGGCCGTCATCATGATAGGCGAGATAGGCGGCGCGGCCGAAGAGGACGCGGCCCGCTATATCGCTGACGAGATGACCAAGCCGGTGTTCTGCTTCGTCGCGGGCAAGACCGCGCCTCCCGGCCGCCGCATGGGCCACGCGGGCGCCATTGTGGAGGGCGGGGCGGGCACGCACGCCTCCAAGGTGGAGGCCCTGGCCAAGGCCGGCGCCACCGTGGTGGACAACCTTTCGGAGATAGGCGCGGCCGTGGCCAAGAAACTCGGCGCTCCCAAGCCTAAGGCAAAGACCGCGCGGAAATAGTAGAATTACCGTGGCCGGTAAAAGCCCATGATAAAGCGCTACAAGATAGACAACCACCAGCTGAAGCTCGTCGAGGCGGAAACGCCGGACGTGTGGGTGGTGGTCAGCCCCACCGAGGACGAGAAAAAGTGGCTGGTAGAGAACTTCCAGCTCGACGAGCACAACTTCGCCTCCGCCTTCGACCCGGAAGAGCCGGCCCGCATGGAATCGGACACCGACCACCTGGCCCTGATCTTCAAGCGCCCCAAGAACTACTCCTCCAAAGACCATTTCATGTTCAAGGTCTCGTCGATGGGGCTGTTCCTCTACAAGGACAAGCTGGTGCTCGCCCTCTCCGAGGACATCAACATGTTCTCCGGCAAGTACTTCAAGCACGTAGACGGCATCCGCGAGATCTTCCTGAAGCTCGTCTACAATTCCATCTTCCACTTCATGGAGCACCTCAAGGTCATCAACATGATCGCCGAGGAGATCGAGACCAAGATCACCTATTCCATGGAGAACCGCTACCTGATCAACATGTTCACCCTGGAGAAGAGCCTGGTCTATTACCTCAACGCCATCAACGCCAACTCCAGCGTGATAGAGCGCCTCAAGCACAGCGCCGAGAAACTGGGCTTCACGCCGCGCAGCGTCGAGTTCATCGACGACATCATGATAGAGAACCAGCAGTGCTACCGCCAGGCGGCCATCTACTCCAACATCTTCGCCTCGCTGGTAGGCGCGCGCGCCTCCATCGTCAGCAACAACCTCAACATCCTGATGAAGAACCTCAACGCCATCGTCATCGCGGTGGCCGTGCCGAGCTTCTTCGCCGGGGTGGGCGGCATGTCCGAGTTCTCGGCCATGACCGGCATCGCCAACTGGAAGCTCGCCTACCCGCTGTTCCTACTCGCGATGCTGGCCGTAGGCGCCGTCACCTTCATAGCCATCAAGCGCCTGGAGAAACACTAGGGGACGTTGTTGAGTTGTTGACTTTTCAAGCAACCAGCCGCGCCCCCAGCTCCCATACCCCCGCACCAGCTTTAGCCCGGAAAAGTCAACAACTCAACAACGTCCCCATCCCATGCCCAAACTCTTTATCGTCTCGTTAGGCTGCCCCAAGAACCTCTCCGACGCCGAGGTGATGGCCGGCGAGCTGGCCGCGGCCGGCTGGGAGCTGGTGCCCGGCGAGGAGGGCGCCGACGCCGCGCTGGTCAACACCTGCGCCTTCCTGAGCTCAGCCGTAGAGGAGTCGGAAGGCGAGATCCGCCGCCTGCTGCGGCTGAAGGCGCGCGGCAAACTGGCCAAGGTGCTGGTGGCCGGCTGCCTGGTGGAGCGGGAGAAAGGAAAGCTTTTAGAGCGCTTCCCGGACCTGGACGCCCTGGTGGGAATAAACTCGCTGGCCAAGGCCGCCGAGGCGGTGGAACTGGGCAAGAGCTACCTGCTGCCCCCGGCGCCGCGCCTGGATTCCCCCCGCCTGAAGGCCAGGCTCACGGCGCAGCACAGCGCCTACCTGAAGATAGCCGACGGCTGCGACAACCGCTGCGCCTACTGCCTGATCCCGTCCATACGCGGCGGGTTCCGCTCCAAGCCCATGGAATCCGTGGTGGAAGAGGCCCAGCGCCTGGCCGCCGGCGGCGCCCTGGAAATTTCCCTTATCGCCCAGGACACCACCTCCTACGGCGCCGACCTTTACGGCAAGCCCCGCCTGGCGGAACTGCTGAAGCAGCTGGTCAAGATAAAGAGCGTCCGGTGGTGGCGGCTGATGTACGTCTACCCCGAGCGCGTCACCAAGGACCTGATAGCGGTGATGAAGGCGAACAAGACCGTGTGCCGCTACCTGGACATGCCGCTGCAGCACATAGCGCCAGGCGTGCTGAAGCGCATGAACCGCTCCTCCACCGAGCGCTCGATAAAGGCCAAGCTCGCGGAGCTGCGGCGCGCCATGCCCGACATCGCCCTGCGCACCAATTTCATAGTCGGCTTCCCCGGCGAGACGGCGGCGGATTTCAAGAAGCTGCTGGCCTTCGTGAAGGCGGAGCAGTTCGACAACCTCGGCGTGTTCGCCTACTCGCGCGAGCCCGGCACCTCGGCGGCCGGCTTCCCGGACCAGGTGCCGGAGCCCGTCAAGGCCGAGCGGGTGGACGCGCTGGTGCGCGCGCAGAGCGGCGTGGTGGACGCCATCAACGCCGGGCTGCGCGGCAGGAAGCTGGACCTGCTTATGGATTCGCCGCGCTTCGGCCGCACCTACCGCGACGCGCCGGAGATAGACGGCCGCGTGGAGGTGGAGCCCCCGCCCGGCGGCCTCAAGCCCGGGGCTTTCGTCAAGGCTAGGATAGTCAGCGCCGCCGGCTACCTGCGCAGGGCCCGCCTGGCCTGACACTCCCCGCAAAGAAAAACCCCGGGCCGCCCCGGGGTTTTTTTATTCGCGCCGGGCCGGCCGGCGCGTTTTCAGTAAAGCCCCTTCTTCAGCAGCTCGTCGTCGTCCATGCCGAAGTAATGGGCCAACTCGTGCATCAGCGTGTGGCGTATCCTCGCGGCTACGCCGCGCCGCGTCTTCACGCCGGCCTCCAGGTTCTTTTTGAAAAGGGTGATCTTGTCGGGCAGGGCGCCGTTGTAGGACTGGCCGCGGTCCGGCAGCGGCACGCCCTCGTAGAGGCCGAAGAGGTCCGGCCCGAAATCCGCCGCCTGCTCCCGCGTGGGCGCGGCCCGCACCAGCAGCACTATGTTATCCAGGCTGTCACGGAATTCGCGCGGCAGGGCCTCCACCACTTCCCAGGCCAGCCCCTCGAATTCCTCGGTGGTCATGCTTATCTGGAAATGAAGTAGATGCCGCCGGACAGCAACAGCGTGCCGAACAGTTTGTTGAGCGTGAAGCTCTCGCCGAGGAACAGCGCCGCCAGCACGAAGGTGACGAACGGGTAGGTGGAGGAGAGCGGCACTATCTTCATGGCCTCGCCGCCCGACAGCGCCTTCAGGTAAAAGAACACGCCCGCCATGGACACCACCGCGCTGGACACCACGAAGATGGGGCCCAGTTTGTCCGAGCCCAGCAGCGCAGCCTTGGTCTGGTTGTATTTCCACAGCACGAGCGGGATGAACAGAAAGATCATGAACAGCGTGCGGACGTAAAAGGCGCCCGACGGGTCCATGTGCTTGAGGCAGGCTTTGTCGAAGAAGGCGCCCAGGCCCCAGCCGAGGATGGCGAGCAGCAGATAGATTATCGTTGAAAGTTCCATGAGTCTCCATGAAAAGAGGGCCGCGCTCCGGCCCTCTCCGCGTCAAAGCAGCGCCAGCGCCTTTACGGCGGGGGCATCTGGCCGGGCAGTTCCGCCGCGGCGAAGGGCTTCTTGAGGTACTTGTCTATCGATTCGGAAAAGCCCCACTCGTCCTTATAACCCTGCGCCTCTTTGTAATACACCAGCGCCTTCTCGCGCAGGCCCTGCAGGTCGTGCACGTTGCCCAGGCGCACTATGGCCCAGACGCCCCAGCGCGCCGGGTGCGCCTTGGGGTCCTCTTTCAGCGTGGCGGCGGCGCGGGCGAAATAGTCCGCGGCCTCGGGGTATTTTTTCTCGACCAGGTAAGTGGTGGCGATGGCCGTCAGCACGCGCGGCAGGTAGCGGCGGCGGTACGGGGCGCGATTCTCATTGACCGCCTTCAGGTAGTCCAGCGCTTCCTTGCGCGATTCGCCGTACTGCTTGTCCTCGTAGAGCGAGACTATCTCCACGAAATGCATCTGCGGGTGGTTCGGGTAAGCGGCCCGCAGTTCCTTGGACCACTTCACCGCCCGCTCGGAATTCACGTAGGGGCTGCCGGTAGTGGTGTAGATCTCTATGAGCAGCAGCTTCGCGGCCAGCGCGTTGAAGTAGCCCTTTTCCTTGCAGGTCTCCAGCATCTCTATGCCGCGCCTGGCGTCGCCCTTCATCAGCAGCTTGGCCAGCACCTTGATGGCCCCGTGCAGGGTGCCGGCGTAATATTCGTACATGCCGAGGCCCAGGTAGGCGTCGTAGAGCTCGGGGTCTATCTTGAGCGAGTTGCGGGTGTAGGACAGCGCCTTGCGCCCGTCGAAATAGGCCTTGATCCAGCGGTGCTGCAGCACGGCCAGCCGCGCGCGCAGCCCGTACATGCCTCCCAGGCACAGGTTGGCGTTGGCGTCGCCGGGGTGCTTCTTCAGCCAGGCCTTGCCGATGTCGATGGCCGCGTCGGTCATCGCCTCGTACTCTTTCTCCAGGGCCGGGTCCGACTCGTCCTCGAGGTATTCCAGCGTTGCCCACTTGGTCATGGCCATGCCGAAATGCGGGTACGGGTGCTCGGGGTGCTTCTCGAGCGCGGCCGAGAAATTCTTGACGGCCTCGGGGATGTCCACGGCGTAGATGGCCTCTATGCCTTTTTTAGAAAGCAGGCGCAGGTCCTCGGGCAGCGGCTCCGACACCGGCGCCGCGGCGGACGCGGCGGACGCGCAGAGGGCGAAAGCGGCGGTCAGCAGGAATTTCTTCATATGGTCAGTTTATCCGTTCCGACGTATTTGCGCAGGGCCTCCGGCAGCGTCACCGTGCCGTCGGCCTGCTGGAACTGTTCGAGAATGGCGGGAAACAGCCGGCTGGTGGCCAGGCACGAGCCGTTGAGGGTATGCAGCAGCTCGTTCTTGCCGGTGGCAGCGCGCTTGAAGCGCATGCTCCCGCGGCGGGCCTGGTAGTCGTGGGCGTTGGAGACCGAGCTGACTTCCTTGTAGCACTTCATGCTCGGGATCCAGACCTCTATATCGTAGGTGCGGGCCATGCTGGCGCTGCAGTCCTTGGCGGCCAGCTTGACCAGCCGGTAGTGCAGGCCGAGCTTCTGCATGACGGCCTCCACGTGGCCCACCATCTCGTCGAAGACGGCCGGGGAATCCTCGGGTTTCGCGAACTGGATCAGCTCCACCTTGTTGAACTGGTGGCCGCGGATCATGCCGCGCTCGTTGGAGCCGTAGCCGCCGGCTTCCTTGCGGTAGCACGGGGAATAGGCGAAATATTTTTTGGGCAGCTCTTCCTCTTTCAGGATCTCGTCGCGGTGCAGGCTGATCAGCGCCGTCTCGGCGGTGGGCAGCAGGAACTGCGTCTTGTCGGGGGCGCCGGCCAGCAGGAACACATCGTCCTTGAACTTGGGGAACTGGCCAGCGGTGTAGCCGCACTCGTAGTTGAGGATATGCGGCGGCAGCGTGAAGGAGTAGCCGTTGGCCAAATGCGTCTCCACGAAGAGGTTCAGCAGGCCCCACTCCAGGCGCGCGCCGAGGTCGCGGTAGACCCAGAAGCCGGTGCCGCCGAGCTTCACGCCGCGCTCGTAATCTATCAGGGCGAGCTCCTTGCAGAGCGCCAGGTGGTCCTTGGGCTCGAAGGCGAACTCGGGCTTTTTGCCCCACTCGCGCAGGACGGCGTTGTTCTCCTTGCCGCCGGCCACGACGTCGTCGGCGGGCAGGTTGGGCAGACCCTCCATCAAAGCGTTCAGCTCGGCCTCGACGGCCGCAGCCTCGGTGTCTATGGCCTTGACGCGGGCGGAGATCTCTTTCATCTCGGCGAAAACGGCCTGCTGCGCGGCCGGGTCGAGCTTCTTGACGCCGGCGGACGCGGCGTTCTTCTTCATCTTGAGGGCGTCGGCCTCCACGATGAGCGCGCGGCGCTTCTTGTCGAGCTCGAGCACGGGAGCCAGGTCCACGTTGTCGAGGCGCTTGGACAGGGCCAGCGCGACCTTGGCCGCGTCGGTCCGGATCAGGTTTATATCGAGCATGGGAAAAACTCCGGGAACTTTAAGGTTTAAGGATCTCTATCACCGACTCCCGCATGATGGCGGCGGGCACGTCCCCCTGGCGGGGGCTCAGCATGACTTCCAGCTTCAGCGCGGTGGGTGCGAAGCCGCTGTTGCGCAGCTTGTTGAGCTGGCTCTGCAGTTCAAAGCGGATGACGCGGGCCTGCTTTTCGGAGGAGGGATTCACCCGGGAGACGCGGACTTCCTCGGTGTAGAAGGGTACGCCCCAGAAGGCCTTCTCCGGCGCGTCCCCGGTCTTCTGCAGGCGCAGGCGCAGCGCGTAGCGCAGCACCAGGCCCTCGGCCGCCTTCGTCGCCGGGTTGCGCAGCGTGACGGAGGCGCGGAGCTGGTCGGTAAATTTCACTTCAGGCGCCGCGCGCAGCTCGGAGACGGGGGCGAAAGGGGTGCGGTTCTTGCCCTCCAGGCGGGAAAGCTCCCAGTCTATGCGGATAAGCTCCACCTGGGCCGCGGAAGGCGCGGCGGCGGCGGCGAAAAGGGCGCAGGCGAGGAATAAGGGGGCGGGGTTGATGCGCATGTTGTTCTCCGTTAGGGCCGGCTCAAGCCCCGGGCTCGAGCGCGGCCGCCAGCGCGGCCTCCATGGCGGCCGGGATGATGGTTATTACTTCGCTGCGGGTCACGGTGCTGTCGCACTGCAGGTTCAGCGTCACGGTGACCAGGCTGCATTTGCCGGAGCAGTCCAGCGAGGCCCACAGGGCCTCCAGCAGGAAAGGGATCTCGCCCTGCACGCACTTGGGCGCCGAGGGGATGAAGCTGCGCTTCAGGGAATTGGAAAGGGAGCTGATCAGGGAGTTCAGGATGATGTTGCCGAGCTCCGAGAGCAGCAGCTCCTGCGCCTGGTTCAGGTTCGGCAGCTTGGAGAAGGAGAAGCCCAGGAAGCCGCGGGAGAGGATCTCTATGTCGTCGGGGCGGAAGACCACCATCGAGGTGAACGGGTACTCGCCCTTGATCTCGAAATAGACGGCCGCGCTGGTGGCGCCGCCGGAGACGTGCTCTTTGACCGCCTCGTCCATGCTGCGCAGGGACACGTGGGCCTCGGCCACGCTCCATTTGCCCGCGGAGATGCGCGACAGCTTGGAGACGCACTTCTCCAGCGCCGCCACCGCCACCCGCTCCAGCATTTTTCCGGCTTTTACGTCCATCGTCAGGCGAGGCCTTTCATCAGGGTCTTGAAATCTTCGAACGAGAACGGCTTGCGCAGGATCGCGGTCACGCCCTTGTCGGCCAGCCGCCTGTCTATCTCTTCCTGCTCCACCGCCGTTATCACTACCACGCGCGCCGCCGGGTTGACGGCCCGCAGGTCCTCCAGGATCTCCACGCCGGACTTGCCGGGCAGGATCAGGTCCAGGAAGACCACGTCAGGCTGCTGCTCGCGGTAAAACTTCACCGCGTCTTCCGAGTTCTCGGCTTCCGCCACTACCTGGTGCCCGAGCTTCTCGAGCAGCGACTTAATGGTGTACCGGGTAAGGGCGTTATCTTCTACCAGCAGAACTTTCATAGGCTCCCCCCTGTTGAGTGAACCGCGCCGGGACAAACCCCCGAATGTCCCGGCGCGTGTTTCACGCTTGGTTCAGCAGCAGCAGGCGCACTCGCTCTTGGGCGCGCCGGCGGCCTTCTTGGCGAGCGCCGCGGCCATGTCCGTCTTTTCCCACGCGAAGCCGCTGCGGCCGAAGTGGCCGTAGGCGGCGGTCTTGCGGAAGACGGGCGCGCGCAGGTTCAGGGTCTCGATGATGCCCTTGGGCGTCAGCTTGAACAGCGTGCGGACGATCTGCACCAGCTTCTCGTCGGCGATGCGGCCGGTGCCGTGGGTGTCCACGTAGAGGCCGACGGGCTCGGCGACGCCGATGGCGTAGGCCAGCTGCACGGTGCACTCGCGGGCGAGCTTGGCCGCCACGATGTTCTTGGCGATGTAGCGGGCCATGTAGGCCGCGGAGCGGTCCACCTTCGTCGGGTCCTTGCCGGAGAACGCGCCGCCGCCGTGCGGGGCCACGCCGCCGTAGGTGTCCACGATGATCTTGCGGCCGGTCACGCCGGCGTCGCTCTGCGGGCCGCCGACCACGAACTTGCCGGTCGGGTTGATGAGGATCTTGGTGTTCTTGTCGATCAGCTTCTTGCTGATGACCGGGGTGATGACGGCCTCGATGATCTCGCGCCGGGACTTCTCGGTGATCTGGTGGCCGGACTTGTCGAGGATCTCCTCGGTGTGCTGGGAGGAGACCACGATGGTCTCGATGCGCACCGGCTCGCCGTCGTGGTATTCCACGGTCACCTGGCTCTTGCCGTCGGGGCCGAGGTAGGGGAGGATGTTCTTCTTGCGGACCTCGGCGAGGCGCATGGAGAGGCGCTGGGCCAGCTGCAGGGGCAGCGGCATCAGCTCCGGGGTCTCGTCGGAAGCGTAGCCCACCATCAGGCCCTGGTCGCCGGCGCCGCCGGTGTCCACGCCCTGGGCGATGTCGGGGCTCTGGCGGCCGATCACGTTGATGACGGCGCAGGTCTCGTAGTTGAAACCGTACTTGGAATGGGTGTAACCGATATCCTTGACCACCTGGCGGACCAGGGCGTCCACGTCCACGTAGGTCTTGGTGGTGATTTCGCCGCCCACGACTACCATGCCGCGGGTGATGAAGGTCTCGCAGGCCACGCGGCCCATCTTATCGTCCTTCATAATAGCGTCAAGGACCGCGTCCGAGATCTGGTCGCAAACCTTGTCGGGGTGACCCTCGGTCACCGATTCTGAGCTCACAAACCGCTTACCTTTGAAGTTCATGTTATATACCCTCCTGAATTATCTATAAATTATACCAATTTTCCCCAATATATTGCCTTAAAGCCCCAGCTCCCGGCAAAAAAGAGCCGCGAGAAGCCCAGTCGGGAGCCGGCCGGGGTGGGGTCCCGTGCTCATGGCAGAGGGAAACCGTTGCGGTTTCCCCCCGCCTTGGGAATTTAAGGCGGGGCCCCCTTTCCCCAAAATCGCACGGGACCCCACCCCGGCCGTCCCCCTCCGTATTTTTGAGACGATGCTGTAACAGTCTAAATCTGGCGGAGACCGTGGGGATGGGTTCGGCAAAACCGTCACGGAAGGAGGAGCTTGCGTAGCGCGACGACTGAGTGGCGAGGGCCGAGCACTGTGTGCGTGTGGAGCGCAGCGACAATGCACCGAGCCCGGGTTTTGACGGGCCCGTCCCCACGGTAGGACGCCAAACATGAGCGCGTTTTGCGTTCCTGCCCCCTGCGGTAGGCCGCCGACTGCGCGACACCAAAGCAGAAGGGCCGGCGGTCAGCCGGCCCTTCATCGGTCGCAGTCGACCTTGCTATTTATGCTCGATGAACTTGAAGGCGAGGTCGAGGAACTTTTTGGTGTTCTCGGCCGTGTCGGTCTCGGCGTAGGTGCGCAGCAGCGGCTCGGTGCCGGACGGGCGCATCAGCACCCACCAGTCGTTGTCGAGCACTATCTTGAGGCCGTCGATGGTATTGGTCTCGGCTATCTTATGGCCCAGCAGGATCTTCGGCAGCTTCTTCTTGATCTTCACCGCGAACGAGTGCTTGTTCGGGATGGCCTTATCCAGCTTGAAGTCGCGCCGGATGAAGGCGGACTTGCCGTACTTCTTCTCGATGGCCGCGTACATCTCCGACACCGTCTGGCCGGTCTTCACCGCCATCTCCATGAAGAACAGCGCCGTCAGCGCGCCGTCGCGCTCCGGCAGGTTGCCCTTCCAGGTGTAGCCGCCCGACTCCTCCACCCCGAAAGTCACGTCCTCGTTAAGCATCTTCTCGGCGATATACTTGAAGCCGACCAGCGTCTCTTCGAAAGGCAGGTTGGCCGCGCGCGCGATGCGCTTGGTCAGGTAGCCCATCGACACCGCCTGCGCGATCTTGCCCTTGTATTTCCCCGTGGCCAGCAGGTGCTCCAGGATCAGCGGCGCCGTCTGGCAGGGCGTCATATACACGCCCTTGTCGCTCACCAGCGCAAAGCGGTCCGCGTCGCCGTCGAGCGCCACGCCGAACAGCGCCTTGTGCTTCTTCACGGCGGCGATCAGCTCCTGCATGTTCTTCTCCACCGGCTCCGGCGCCATGCCGCCGAACAGCGGGTCGTGCCGCTCGCGCAGCTTTATCACGTTCTTGGAATCGAACAGCGGCGAGGCCGTCTCGGCCCCCACGCCGTGCATGAAGTCTATCACCACCGGGCCCTTCAGCTTGGCCAGCGTCTTGGCCGCGTTAACGCGCGAGTTCAGGTACTCGGCGTAGACCGGGCGAAAATCCTTGACCGGCAGCGGCGCGCCGCTCGGCTTCATCGGCACGGCCTTGGTCACGTAGCTCTCGATATCGGCCGTCACCGACGGCGGGGCCGAACGCCCGTTCTGCTTGACCTTGATGCCGTTCCAGTAGTGGTCGTTATGGCTGGCGGTGATGACCACGCCCAGGCCGTAGCCCTTGGTGGTCAGCAAGCTGACCGCCGGCGTGGGCAGCGGCGTGGCGCTCAGCGTCACGTTGAGGCCGTTGGCGGCCAGCACTTCGGCCAGCGTCCGGGCGAAGCGGTCCGACATGAAACGGCGGTCGTAGCCCACGGCCACGGCGGGCTTCTCCATGCGCATGTACTTATAGGAGATGTAGTCGGCTATGCCCTGCGCGGTCTTGCGCACGACGTCGTAGGTAAAATCCTTGCCTATCAGGCCCCGGAAGCCGTCCGTGCCGAAAGAAATGTGATTCGCCTGGTGGGAACTCATTAATACTCTCCTTAGGCCGGCGGCTGGCCGGCCCCGCAACAAGGGCTATATACTATTAAAAATATAGAGGAAACTCAAACCGGCAGGCCGAGCCGGGCCAACAGGCCGGGCAGCGCCGCGGCCGCGGCCCGCTCCAGCGCCAGGGCCGGGCGGGGCGACAGGCCGGACTCTATCACGCCTGCCACGCCGTGCCTCTTAAGCGCGCCGGCGGGCAGCAGCGAGCTGCCGCAGACCACCAGCGCGGGCACGCCCAGCCGCCGGGCTGAGGCCAGCGCCGCGCCGGGGGCCTTGCCGTAAAAAGTCTGCTCGTCGAAGCGCCCCTCGCCGGTGATCAGCAGGCGGGCCCGCGCCAGCCGGTTCTCGAACCCGGTCTTGCGCAGCACGAAGGCGGCCCCGTCGTCGAGCTCCGCGCCGAAGAAGGCGGCCAGCCCGGCGCCGAGCCCCCCCGCCGCGGCGCCGCCGCGCAGGCGGGCCACGTCCACCGCCAGCGAATCTTTCAGCACTCGCGCGTAGCCCAGCAGCGCGCGCTCCAGGAAAGCCACCTCGCGGGGCCCGGCCCCTTTCTGGGGGCCGAAGACGCGCGCCGAGCCGAGCCGCCCGCAGAGCGTGTTCCTCACGTCGGCCAGGCCGGTCACCCGCACGCCCTTCAGCCGCGCACGCGCCTCGCCGGGGAATACCGCGGTGAGCGCCGGCAGCCCGCGCGCGCCGGGCGCCACCTCGCGCCCGCGCCCGTCGAGCAGGGAGAATCCGAAGGCCTGCGCGCAGCCGGCGCCGCCGTCGTTGGAGGCGCTGCCGCCCAGGCCCACTATCAGCTCACGCGCGCCGCGGCGCGCGGCTTCCAGCATCAGCTGGCCCACCCCGCGCGTGGAGGCCTCGAGCGGCCGCAGCTTCACGCCGGAGAGGCGCCGCAGCCCGGCGGCCTCCGCCATCTCTATCACCGCGGTGCGCCCGGCCAGCAGCCAGCGCGCACGCAGCCCGGCGCCCAGGGGCCCCTCGACGCGGCTTGTGATGATCTCTCCCCCCAGCGCGGGAGCCAGCGCCTCCAGCAGCCCGTCGCCGCCGTCGGCGATGGGCAGCACCTCGGCGCGGGCGCGGGGGCAGGCGGAGCGCAGCGCGCGGGCCACGGCCGCGCCGGCTTCGGCGGCGGTCAGCGTCCCCTTGAACGCGTTGGGGGCTATCAAAACCTTCATACCTAAATGATAGAATAATGGGAGCGGATATCGAAATTTCAAGAATGGAAAACAAGAAACCGGTCATAGTCTACCGCTACGGCAGCGGCCTCTACGTCAACCTGACCAACAGGTGCCCGACGGCCTGCGTCTTCTGCGTGAAGAACGCCTGGAAGATGGACTACCGCGGCAGCGACCTGGACCTGCGCGGCGCGGAGCCGGCCCCGGCGGAAGTGCTGGCCCTTGCCAAGACAGAGTGGGCCGCCGGCCCCTTCTCGGAGCTGGTCTTCTGCGGCTACGGCGAGCCGACCATGCGCCTGGAAGCCCTGCTCGCCTGCGCGCGCCTCATCCGCAACGGCCGCGCCGAGCCCGTGCCCAAAGACCTCCGCATCCGCCTCAACACCAACGGCCTGGCCAACGCGGTCTGGGGCCGCAACGTAGTGCCCGAGATGAAGGGCCTCATCGATTCCGTGCACGTCAGCCTCAACACCTCCGACCCGGAGCAGTGGCGCGCGGTAATGCGCCCGCTGGAGCCTTGGGCCGCCACCGGCTTCGAGAAGGTGAAGGAATTCATCCGCGAAGCCGCGCTGCTGCTGCCGGAGACCGTAGCCACCGCCGTGGAGGGCCCGGCTCTGGACGCCGCGGCCTTCCGCGCGCTGGCCGAAAAACTGGGCGCCGAAGTGCGCCTGCGGCCCCGTCTGGAAACGGAGGCCGGCAAGTGATGGAAAGAAAAGCCATGCTGATGCTGCTGGCCGCCGCCGCGCTGGCGCTGGTCAGCGTGCCCAGCGTGATGTTCAGCAGCGCCTTCAAGAAATATTTCAGCTTCGTCGGCCACTGGAGCGTGGCCAGCGTGAAGCCCTCCCGCACCGGCATCCTCCCGCCGCTGCACCAGCGGGCCGACCGCCCCTCCGAGCCGCCGCAGCCGGAGCTGCGCTTCGTTAAATTTTCGGTGAAGATCGCCGGCGCCAAGGACGTGCGCATCGCCGGAGATTTCAACAAGTGGAACCCGGACGCCCTGGCCCTGGTAAAGAAGGACGCCAAGACCTGGGAAGCCCTGCTGCCGCTGCCTCCCGGCCGGTATAAGTACATCTGCCGCGTGGACGGGCAGGACGTGCTGGACCCGCTCAACCCGGACACAGATGTCGAAGCCGGACGCAAAGTTTCGGTGCTGACAGTAAAATAATGCCTTTAAAGAGCCTCTCACTCGCAGCCACCCTGCTGCTGACGCCCGCCTTCGCGGGCGCGCAGCAGGCCCTGCTCTGGGTGCCGGCCGGGGAGACCGGCGCGGAAGAGATCCTCTCCGTGCTGGAAGCGGGCCCGGACCTGCGCCTCACCGCCGCCTTCCCCGCCCTGCCCAAAGCGCTGGGGGAGCGCATCAAGAAGCTGGAGAAGGAGGGCCGCCTGGAGCTGGCGCTGCGCCCCGCCGGCGACCCGCCGCTGCCGCTGCTCTACTATCCCGCCGCGCCCGAAGTGCGCTGGGCCGGCAAGCCCTCCACCGCCGCGCTCTACACCGACCAGTATTTCCTGATGCTGCGGCTGGCCCAGGCGCGCGACGCCGCGGTCCGGGCGCTGAAGAAAAGCCCGGCCGGCCTGGTCTCGCCCCCGGGCGGCCTCGCGGCCGATTATTTCCCCATCGCCCGCGCGCTGGGCGTCAGGTGGATAGCCTGCGGGCCGCTGGCCAGCACCGCCGCGGCCGTGATGGAGAGCGGCGGGGTCTACGCCGTGCCCTTCGTCAAGTTCTCCACCGCGCCGCAGGCCGGCCTGGCCTTCACGCTTTTCGACGAAACCTCCGCCGCCGACCCGGCCGCGCTGCGGGCCCTGCTCGCGGCCGAGCTGAAGGCCTCGGTGCCGCAGCAGCGCCTGACCGTCACCGAAGCGCTCGCCCTGGTTGTCTCCACCACCGCCGCCGCGGCCGACATCTCCGCCGCAGCCGCGCCGTGGAGCGCGGATTATTCCCCCTGGGCCTCCGCGCCCGCCCAGGCCGGCGCGCTGGCCGCCATGGCGCAGACCCGCGAGGCCCTGATGCTGCACCTGAACGCCGCCCAGGGCAATTACCTGCAGGCCGCGCCGGCCTTCGACGAATATTTCACCGCCGAGGAAGGCGACAAGCTGCTAGCCCTGGCCTCGCCCGAAGCGGAGACCGCCAGCGAGGCGGAAATAGAACTGCGCAGCGCGCTCGCCAACGCCTACCGGCTGATGCAGAAGCCCGCGCCCCCGTGGGCCTTCTCCAGCCTCGCCGACGCCACCGCCGCGCCGCAGCAGGCCGAGAAACTGGTGGTGTCCCGGCTGCCCGGCGGATTCTCGCTCAAGAACCTTCCCCGGCCGGCCGCGCCCCCGGCCAAGACCCCGCGCCTGCCGGACTCGGCCGACCCCGGCAAGATCTGGAAGCTCGACGGGCTGAAGGTGACCTCCACTCCGGAAGGCATCCTCTTCCAGTTCGCTCCCGGAGCGCTCGACAACGCCCTGCGCCAGCCCTCGGGCTTCAGCCATATCCGCCTGGACCTCTACATCGACGTCAACCACAGGCCGCGCGCCGGCATGACCCGCCCGCTGGAAGGCCGCCCGCTCAGGATCTATCCCGACAGCGCCTGGGAATACGCGCTGGAGGTGACGCCGGACGGGGCAAAACTTTATAAGACCACCCCCAAGGGGCCGGTAGCCGCCGGCTCTTTCCCGGCCAAAGCCGACGAGGGCTGGATCAGCGTGCAGCTGCCGCCCTCGGCGCTGAGGGGCAGCCCCGCGCTGTGGGGCTACGCCGCGCTGCTGCTGGCCCCCAAGGCGGGCGGCGGCTACGCCATCACGGATTACATAGCGGAAGAAATAGCGGGCGGCTATGTTTACGCGGTGCAGCCCGCGCGGAAGTAAATTCAAGACGAGGGGCGGAGGGGTTATGGCCGACAGGGACAAGATAGTTTCTTTCGCGGATTCCTACCTGGATTCAAAGAACATCAAAGACGCCTCGCTCAACGGGCTGCAGGCCGAGGGCGGCAGGGAAGTCAAGAAGATAGCCTTCGGGGTCTCCGCCTCGCTCGAGTGCATAAAGCGCGCCGCCGCCTGCGGCGCGGATATGCTGATAGTACACCACGGCCTGCTGTGGAAAGGGCAGACGCAGCCCGTCGCGGGCCCGCTCAAGCGCAAGCTGGAAACTCTTTTCGACGCCGGGCTCTCCCTCTGCGCCTGGCACCTGCCGCTCGACAAGCACCCGTTGGTCGGCAACAACGCCCGGCTGCTGGCCCTGCTCGGCGCAAAAAAGCTGAAGCCCTTCGGCGCCTACGACGGCGAGACCATAGGCTTCAGCGGCACGCTGCCGAAGCCGGCAGATATCGGCGACATAGCCGCCGCGCTGGCGATAAAGCTCGACGCCGAGCCGCTCTGCTTCCGCTTCGGCGCCGAAAAGATACGCACCGTCGGAGTAGTCAGCGGCGGCGCGGCCCGGATGTTCGAGCAGGCCCCCGCCGCGGGGCTCGACCTCTACCTCACCGGCGAGGCCGGCGAGTTCGTGCAGGAATACGCCCGGGAGACCCGCTCCAATTTCATAGCCGCCGGCCACTACAACACCGAAAAGCCCGGCGTGCAGGCGCTGGCCGCCGTGCTGGAGAAGAAATTCGGGGTCAAGACGGAATTCATCGACATCCCCAACCCGGCTTAGACCGCCGGGCGAAACGAGCGCCGCGGGGATAGCCCCGCGGCGCTTTTTTCATGGAAAGCTCAGGCTTTTTCGGAGCCGACCCGCGGGATCAGCAGCACGAGGAAGGACAGCGCCAGCGTCGCGCCGGCGTTCAGGGCCAGGCAGAAATCCACCGAAAATCTCTCGGCCAGCAGGCCGTTGGTCATGAAGGCCAGCGGCATCACGGCGTAGGCCAGCGTGGTCAGCACCGCGAAGAACCGGCCCTTCATCTCGTCGGGCACGGTGGCCTGGAACAGGGTTATGGCCAGCGTATTGCCGCCGCCCAGCGCCGCCCCGCCCGCGAACAGGATGGCGCAGACCAGGTATTTATTCGCCGCGAAGTAGAGCCCCGTGAAACTGAGCCCCACCGCCAGCACCGAGACGAACAGCCAGCGGTAGACGCTGCCGCGTGCCTCGCGGAAGCTCAGGTACCCCGCCAGCGCCGCCGAGCCTCCGGCGAAGAAGGTCTCGAACACCGCCAGCCAGGTCACCGACGCCGCCAGCTTGAACTTCACTATCATCGGTATCAGGATCAGGATGGGCGAGACGAAGAAATTGAAGGCCGCGAAGGTCAGGATCAGCGACAGCAACGGCCTGTTGCCGAAGGTGTAGGCGAGCCCCTCTTTGAACTCCGCGATGAAGGAGCTCTCCGTCCTCTCCTCCGGCTCCAGCGGCGTCCGGATCCCCCACACGGCCGCGAAAGAGGCGGCGTAGCCGGCCGCGTTGAACAGGAACGCGCCGGCCACGCCGGCCGCGGCCATCAGCACGCTGCCCAGCGCCGAGCCGACCACGTTGGAGAGCTGCAGCACCGAGGCGTCGGCCGCCACGGCTTGCGGCATCTTCTCCTCCGAGGTGAGCTTCAGGATAGAGGCCGCCACGGCGGACTCGAACAGCGGCCCGAAGCCCGAGATCAGGAAGCAGATGGTATAGAGCCAGTAGAGGTTCAGCCGGCCGCTCCACAGCAGCAGGCCCAGCGCCAGCACCAGCGCCGCGCGCGCCCCGTCGGCCGCCAGCATCACGGCGCGCTTGTTGGAGCGGTCCGACAGCGTGCCCAGCAGCGGCCCGAACAGGATCACCGGCAGCACGTTGACCGTCATGACCAGCCCGAGGTGGAACTTGGACTTGTCCCCCGCCTCGGACAGCACCCACCACGCTATGGCGATGGAGAAGAACTTGTCGCCCACGGCGGAGATCACCCGCCCGGCGAAGAGCCGGCGGAAATCCGCGAAAAGCGCCAGGGGGTGGGTTTTGACGCTGCCTATTATTTCGCGCATTGGGCCCCTTTCCTGGCGCAGAACTCTTCCAGGCTGGCCATGAAGGCCGCGACCTGCGCGTTCAGGGAGTGCTCATGCCCGGGCAGGTGGTTGCGCTGGTAGATGGCCGCCTCGCGGCGCAGCTCGGCGAGCCGCAGTTCCCCCGTCAGCACCGGCTCCACCAGATTGACCGTGTCGCCGGGGCGCAGGTAACGCATCTCGCGCTCCTTGAGCCAGGCCGCCGGGGCGGCGGAGCGGCGCACCAGGGCGGCCGTCACGTTGTCCCAGTAGACCACCGCCCACTCGGAGCGCGGCAGGTAGAACAAATAGGCCGGGCGCCAGTACACCCTCTCCTTGCCTGCGCCGAGGCGCTGCTTCACCGGCACCTTCAGCTCCTGCAGCCTTATCAGCATCAGGTCGAATTTGTATTTGGCTATCAGGGCGCGCCAGCGCTCCTCGCCCTCGTTGAGGCCGGTCACCTCGGAGATCTTGTCGTGGAACAGGTAGCGCCCGTCGATGAAGGGCCTGTAGTCCGGGGCCAGCTCCCAGCCCAGCCAGCCGCCCCAGCCCCAGTGGTTATAGAGCCGCAGCCCGGCCAGCTGCGGCTTGTTGGCGCGCAGGAAGGCGGCCAGGCCGTCGGAGCCCCAGATCACGGCTTTGGGCGAGGCCGAGTACTGCGTCCAGACCAGCGAGTAGTAGAACCAGAACAGCAGGCAGGCAAGTCCCGCCGCGCCGGCCAGCACCCGGCGGCGCGCCGCCGGGGAAGGGGCCTCCCAGGGCAGGGCCAGCGCGTAGGCCAGGCCGGTCAGGATGAAGAAGGGGATATGGCGCGCGTGGCTGGCCGAGGCCCAGGCGAAAAAGAGCAGCGCCGAGAAATGGTGATACACCGCGTAGCGGCGGCGCAGCGTGAACCAGGCGAAGCTGATAAGCACGGCGGGCAGGGCCAGCACGTAGGGCCACTGGTAGGCGTTGGTCAGGTCGAAAGTGCTCCACTCCTGGATGTGGGCCTGCAGCGTGGCGATGTACTGCTGGTGATTGGCTATCACGGCGTAGACTTTCCAGCCGTAGGGATTGATGAGGCTGGCCGCGAGGCCGGTAAAGAAGATCTTCAGGTACTCCAGGCTGCGGCGCGGCCGCGCGAACGGCGCCTGACCGTAGATCCAGGGCAGCTGCTCGGTGAAGAACTCGCCGAAAGCGTAGATGCCGACCAGCGCCAGGCCGTAGAGGTAGCCGGCGTGCAGATTGGTCCAGAGCGCGAAGAAGGCGGCCGCGGCGGCGTAGGGCAGCGGCCCGGGCTCGGCGGCCAGCCGGCGCCGCTCCAGGAAGTACAGCGTCAGCGCGAAGAACAGCAGCGTGAAATTCTCGGGCCGCAGGTCGCAGTTGGGCATGATCGCCGCCGCGAAGAAGGGCAGCAGCAGCGGCAGCGCCAGGCGCCGCCCGTAGAGCAGCAGCGTCGAGCGGAATGTCAGCAGCGTAAGCCCCAGCAGCAGCGCCTTGAAGAGCTGCAGCGCCCTGAAGCCGCCCAGCTCGTACAGCAGGTAGTAGCAGACCTGGGACAGCCACTCGAAGTCCACCCACTCAGCCCCGTAGAGCGGCCAGGAGAGGAAATCCGTCCGCGGCGGGGCGAAATGGGCCGCGGTGTACTTGCCTGCCGAGAGGTGCCAGTAAATGTCCGGGTTGATGACCGGCATCAGGAAGGCCGAGCAGGCGATAGCGAAGCCGGCCCAGCCGAGGAAATTTACTATCCTGTCGCGATCCATTGAAGTTAATTCTATAAAATAGCCGTCCCCTGCCGGGAAAAAGAGTTTCTCCACACAACTCAGCATCTCGCGCGGGTGCCGGTGGACCGGGTTAGCAAAACCTTCCGAAGGCCGAGGCTTGCGTAGCGCCGAGGCCTGAGGCAGAGTGAGGCCACGGTGTGGCCGAACGCGTTTTGCGTTCCGGTCCACCGGCAGGCCCTGCGCAAAAAACGCGAAAATGCTAAATTATTTGCATGGAAAAATATTTCAAGTTCGCGGAACGGGGCACCAATTTAAAGACCGAGCTCCTCTCCGGCGCGGCCACCTTCCTGACGATGGCCTACATCATCTTCGTCAACCCGGGCATCCTGTCGGCGGCCGGGGTGCCGTTCGCAGGGGCCGTGACCGCCACCGCCGTAGGCGCCGCCGTGATGAGCGTGCTCATGGGCCTGGTCGCCAACCGGCCGCTCGCGCTCGCTAGCGGCATGGGCATCAACGCCGTGCTCACTTTTTCCGTCATCGGCTTCCAGCAGGCCAACGTGCCGTGGCAGGTGGGCATGGCGGTCATTTTCATAGAGGGCCTGCTGATACTGGGCCTGGTGGTCACGGGCTTTCGCGAGGCGGTGATGAATTCCATCCCCCTCAACCTCAAGCGCGCCATCGGAGTGGGTATAGGCCTGTTCATCACCGTCATCGGCCTCAACGAGGGCGGCGTCATCCGCCCGGCCCCGATCACGCTGGTCTCGCTGGGCGATTTCTCCCAGCCCTATGTCTGGGTCACGCTGATAGGCTTCTTCACCGCCGCTTTCTTCATGGCCGCCAAGGTGAAGGGAGACATCCTGTGGGGCATCCTGGCCGCGAGCGCCGCGGCGCTGGCGCTGGGCGTGACCGCCGTTCCGCAGGCCGCCTTCGCCGCGCCGGATTTCTCTACTTTCTTCGCCCCGTTCCACATCGTGGCCGGCAAGCCCGCCCTGCTCCACGCGCTCACCCCGGCGCTCGGTTTCACCATCTTCGCCATCATGCTGACGGACTTCTTCGACACGATGGGCACCGTGGTGGCCGTGGGCGAGCAGGCCGGCTTCGTCAACCATGACGGCACGGTGAGGGACATCAAGAAGATCCTGCTGGTGGACTCCGGCGCTGCCGCGGCGGGCGGCCTGTTCGGCGCGAGCTCTATCACCACCTATATCGAATCCGCCGCCGGCGTGGCCGAGGGCGGCCGCACCGGCCTCTCCGCCGTGGTCACCGGCCTGCTGTTCGGCCTGTGCGCCTTCTTCTCGCCGGTCATCCAGATGGTGGGCGGCGGCTACCGGCTGCCGAACTCCAAACACTACTGCCTGCTGGTCAACAGCGGCTTCACGCCGCCGGCCGATGTGATACCGCCCGGCTGCGGGGACTACTTCGTGTACCCCATCACCGCGGGCGCTCTGATAATAGTAGGCTCGCTGCTGATGAAGACCGTGCGCGAGATAGACTGGGACAAGTTCGACGAGGCCCTGCCGGCCTTCCTGACCATGATAGGCATACCGCTGACCTACAATATCAGCTACGGCATCGGCTTCGGCTTCATCACCTACACCGCCATCAAGCTGGCGCAGCGCAAGTTCGCCGACATCCACCCGCTGATGTATCTGGTCAGCGGCGCCTTCCTGCTTTCCTTCGTCCTGGCTTCCAAGTAGCCCCCCGCGGTCAACCCCTCCGGCCCTTGACATGTCAAGGGCCGGCTATTATACTTTTATAAGCGAACTATGTTAAACCGTTACCGCTCGTTCTATGAAGACCTCGCGCCTGCTCCTCGCTGCCGCCGCCTGCGCCCTTCTGGCGGGGCAAGCCCGCGCCCTGTTCACCGATCTCGGTGAAGCGGGAAACGCCGCCGTCTCCTCTGAATTCGACGCTTACAGATCGGCCCATCCTTCCGGCGCCTGCCGGGCCGAAGGCCCCGGCAAGCGCGTCCTGCTGACCGGCTACGGCCTCTTCGCCGGGCGCGGCTACAATATCTCCGGCGAGGTGGTAAGAGCCATGGCCGACCCGGCTTTCTGGCCCTCGGACCTGCTGCTGGCCGAGCGGGGCGCTTTTGCCGACGGCCAGCCCTACGCGCGCCGCCTGACCCCGGAGCAGTTTTCCAATGGCGCCGTCGCCCACAGCCGCAGCCTGCGCCTCGACGGCCAGCCGTACCAGGTCTGCTTCCTGGCCCTGAACGTCGCCTGGGACCTGGCGGCGGCCATCCTGGTCTACGAGGCCGGCTTCTTCAGGCCGGACATGATCATGATGACCGGCGGCGGAGCGCCGGAGGCCCGGTTCGAAGGCGCGGCGATCAACACCCCCGCCCGCCTGTCCGGCTTCGATTCCGCGGGAGTGATAGACAAGCGCAACACCCCCAATTCGGACTGGCTGCTGCAGGACTACCCGCCCGGCCACGAGCTGACCACCACCTGGGACGGCGAGCGCCTGGCCAACGGGGTCAGGGCGAAAGTCAGTGAACTGGGCTACACGGTCTCGGCACCCGCCCGGCAGAGCCCCGGCAACGATTACATCTGCAATAATATCGCCTTCGTGGCGCTGCACGCCGCCGGCGGCAACAGGCCCACCCGGCTGGCCGGGAGTGCCGCCGCGGGCCCCGGCATAGTCTTGCCCGCCCTCAACCTGCAGCGCGGCACCATAGTGGGCTTCTTCCATTTCCCCGATGTACCCACCCACCACCCCGACCTGGCCTCTTACGGCGGCGGCATCTACGGCTGGGCCCAGGTGCTGGCCACGGCCATCCACGGCTCGCTGGGCTCCGCCGGCGGGGCCCGCCCTCCCGCGGCGCGCGGGGCGGAGGGCGAGGCCTTCCGCTCGAGGCTGCTGGGGCGCTTCGGCAGCACCGTTTTGCCGTAGCGTCAAGGCTCCGGGCATGAAAAAACCGCCGGGCTGCCCGGCGGTTTTTCTTTGTCCCGGTCTTTATTCGGGGATTTCCTTGGTGAGGCAGTGGATAGCGCCGAAGTCTGCGCCGGCGCCGCCGGAGTTCACGGGGATCACCCGGTAGCCCTCGGCCTCGAACACGGCCTTGGCCTTGAGCATCTTTTCCTTCACCGCGTCGAGGTACATCATGAACACGGTGTCGTTGACTATCAGCACGTTGGCCAGCGACAGGTGCACGTCGTCGGGCACCATGCGGATCTTGGTGTAGCCGGCCTCCTGCAGGGCGGGCACGAACTCGGCCTTATTGGTGACCACGGTGTCGTTCTTGAGGAAGGTGACGTATTCGTCCACGTGGCACACGTTGGAGCGGCACGGGAAGGTGACGGTCTTCACGCACTTGAAGGTTCCCTCGTAGAGCGGGTGCCTGAAGCCGGCCGAGAAACAGCGCCCGGCGGCGTCCGCCATGATATTGCCGCCGCGCAGCTGGCCGCCCGTCTCGGACACGTCCAGGCTGTCGATGGTGCGGTAGCCGAAGCTGCTCTGCGTGTAGTCGAGCAGGTCGTTGAGCGGCTTGCCGCGGATGATCATGTTGAAATTGTCCCACTTGCCGGTCTGCAGGTCCTTCACGGGCAGCAGGCCGTAGTCGCGGAACCAGACATGGTTAAGGTGGTAATCGGCCTTATGGAAGGTGTCCACCAGGGCCATGTTGCCGCCCTTGCTGCGCACCTGCTCGAGCGAGGCCCGCAGGTCCTGACCGGGATTGCCCACCAGGATGGCGCGCACGCCCATTTTGCTCAGCTCGGCCGCCGTGGTGTTGATGGCCTCCATGATGTTCTCTATGCTCATGTTGCCGTAGCTCTTATTGTCGCGGGAAGGATCGTAAGGGGCCAGGAAAACGGTCTTCACGCGGTCCAGCGCGGGGATATAGGGGCGGTACTTGCCGGCGTTGGCGGTATGGTTCACCACCGGCTTCTGCACGTACACCGGGCGGTAGGGCACCTGCATCCTGTCGGGCAGGCCGGCGGCGGGCACGGCCATGGCGCCTATACGCTCGCCCAAGCCGGGGAAAGAGAAATCGGCGGCCGCCGCGGGCAGCGCCATGGAAAGCATCAATAAGGCAGTATATTTCATTAGAGCTCCTGACTTGTTTACCGCTGACTAAATGATACAGATAAAACGGGGGACGGGTTATGAAGCCAAGGGCCCACTCCGGCGGCGTTATTTGGACCGGCTTTTATAGGCCCATGGTCCCCGCGAATTTAATATAATTTCAGCGGGCACCAATGTCTTATTACAAAAGACTCAAGAGGGATCTGCTGGACGCCGCGGCGGCCGGCATTATCACCCCCGAACAGGCCGGCAGGGCCTGGGACAAAGCCTACTCTTCAAGAACCTTCGCTTCCTTCAAGGCCGCGCACTGGATAGGCGCGGCCGCCGGGCTTTTCATAGCGCTCGGCGCCAGCCTTATAATCGCCAGCAACTGGGACAAGATCGGCGCTATCGCCAAGATGGCCGCCTTCCTGCTGGCTTTCGCCGGCGTCGCCGAGGCCGCCCAGCGCCTGGACGACAAGCCCGCCGCCGCTATCCCGCTGGAAACACTCTGGTTCTTCATGCCGGTGCTGGGCATCGGCCTCTACGCGCAGATCTTCCAGCTCAGCGGCGACCCGGTGAAGCCCTACCTGGCCTGGGCCGTCCTCTCCGCGCCGCTGGCGGTGCTGTCGCGGCGTCCGCTGGCCGCCTACCTGGTTTCACTGCTGCTGTTCATCGTTCTCTACTGGGGCACGCTGAGCGGCGGCAATATGCTTTCCCTTACCCTCTTGCGCGGAGCCGTTGAACGGCTGCCGCAGGCCTGGCACTGTGCGCTGGCCCTGGCCGTGCTCGGCGGCGGCGTCTGGCTGTACCCGGGCAAGAAGCTGGGGCTGCCGCTCGGCGCGGCCGTGGCCTGGACCGCTTTGCTGCTCTTCAACCGCACCGCCCTGCACCTGCGCTCAGAGGGGCTGGTACTGCTGGCGGTAATGTCGCTCGCGGTGCTGTGGCTGGCCTGGGGTGACCGCGACGACGGGGAAAGGCCCGCGCTGCCGCTGCTGGCCTGGACCGCCGCGGTCTACACGATGACCTTCTTCTGGCATTACCGGGCGAACGAATACTACGGCGGCACCCCCGACACGGCGGCCGGCGCCGCCGTGGCCTGGTGCGCCTTCGCCGGCGCGCTGGCTTCGGTGGCCCTTAAGAAGCAGCCCCTGCTGCCCGGCGGCAAGACAGAGGACACGCTGGCCCGGGCCCTGCTCGCGGCCTCGGTGCTCTGCGCCTTCTTCCTCTTCGGCGCCACCGAGGTCCATGCCAAGGCCATGGCCGTCATCGCCAACCTCATCCTCGCCGCCTTCGGCGCGGGCTGCATCCTGGCCGGCGCCAAGACTTCCGACGAGAAGCTGATAAACCGCGGCATAGCCGTGATAACCCTGACCGCCGTCACGCGCTTCTTCGACCTTTTCGGCGGGCTGCTCAAGAGCGGGCTCGCTTTCATCGTCACCGGCCTCGCCTTCGCGGCGCTGGCCTATTTCGTCAACAGGGGCAGGAAAGCCCTGATCGAGGCGGTGAAGAAATGACCAAGCTCCGCCTCGTCCTCGCCGCCCAGCTGCTCTTCTTCACGGCCTGGGGCGGCTGGCTGCTGGCCTCGCGCTACTCCGATACGCCAGAGTTCTACCTGGCAACCTCCCCGTTGGACCCGCGCGACCTGATCTCCGGCACCTATGTGGCGCTGACCTACGATATCTCCCGGCCCGAGGGCGGCGCGTGCGCCTCTTTCACCGGCTTCGGCCCGCTGTTCGTCAAGCTGGAGCCCCTCGGCGCTACCGCGAAAACGGAGGCCGGGGAAGTCCAGATCTACGAGGCCGCCGACTGCGCCAAGACCGCCCCGCAGGCGCCCGGCTGGGCCGCCGCCACCATGCAGTACAACGGCAGGCTGACCGCCGTCTACGGCATAGAGAAATTTTTCCTCAACGAGAACGACCCGCGCAAGGACGCCCTCAGCGGCTCCGTGCTCGCCAAGGTAAAAGTAGACAAGAACCGCAAACTGGTTCTGTTGGATCTGGTAAAGAAACTCTGACCGCCAGCCGGCGCGCCCGCGCCGCGCAGCCGCCAGCTGGCGCAAACCGCGAGGTTTGCCCTTCAACCAAGGAGGCCACACATGCAGCGAACTCAGGAAATGACCAGCGTGCAGCCGGACTGGGAGAACTTTTATCCCCGCCCCATCTCAGAAAAGATCCCCTTCTTCTCCAGGGACGGGCGCGTCTACGATTGCCTGTTCGCCCAGCAGCTCAACCGCGACCTGCTGACCCTGCTGTTCCGCACGGCCGACCGCCTGCGCGAAGTGACGCAGCACAAGGACGGCGCGGACTACGTCTCGGGCCTGCTTTCCGACAAGCGCGCGATGCTCTACTTCGCGCAGCCCTCCACCCGCACGTTCATGTCTTTCCTCAACGCCGCCCACATCCTGGGCGTGAAGACCAGCGAGATCCGCGACAGCTCCACCTCCTCCGAAGTGAAGGGCGAGACGCCCGAGGACACCGTGCGCACCTTCTCGAGCTACGTGGACATGATCATCATGCGCCACCCCACGCCCGGCTTCGTGGAAAAGACGGCCTGGCTGATGAACCGCACCGGCCGCCCCGTGCCCATCATCAGCGGCGGCTCCGGCAAGGACCAGCATCCCACGCAGGCGCTGCTCGACACCTACACCCTCTACCGCAGCTTCAACGGCGACATGGACGGCAAGCACATCGTGATGGTGGGCGACCTCAAGCGCGGCCGCACCGTGCGGTCGCTGTCCTACCTGATGAAGAACTACAACAAGATGTCCCTCTCCTTCGTCTCGCCGAAGGAGTTCAAGATGGAGGCCGACATCCTGGACTTCCTCAAGCGCCACAACATCCCGTTCCAGGAGACCGAGGATTTCAAGGGCGTCATGAAGACCGCCGACGCCATCTACATGACCCGCATCCAGGACGAGCACGACAAGGCGGGCGAGAGCAAGGGCGTGGACTACTCCCCCTTCTACTTCAGGCAGGAGAACCTCAATGACATCAAGAAGACCTGCGTGATCATGCACCCGCTGCCCCGCCGCCACGAGATAGAGGTCTCCGTGGACGACGACCCGCGCGCCGTGTTCTGGCGGCAGGAGCGCAACGGCATGTGGGCCCGCGCCGCCCTGATGGCCTACATCTTCGGCGTGGACGGGAAGATCAGGTAAAACAAGCTGCAGACAACAAAAAAGCCCCCGGTTCTGCCGGGGGCTTTTTGTTTAGCCTTTCAGTTCAGTCCTCTTCAAGGTTCGGGTCTCCGGCGCAGGCCATGCGCCCGTCACTTCCCTGGCGGCAGCCGCTGGCGCGCCCGCCGCAAGCCATGCGCCCATCGCGGCCCTCCGCGCAACTTGTGCTGGCCCCGCCGCATACCATGCGCCCGTCGCGCCCCTCGCGGCAGCCGTTGCCGCCGCCGCCACAGGCCATGCGGCCGTCGCGGCCCTCGCCGCAGTCTATGGTAACCCCGCCGCATACCATGCGCCCGTCGCGCCCTTCACGGCAGCCGTGGGCGCCGCCTCCGGCGGCCATGCGGCCATCTCTGCCTTCCCGCCAATCAATGGTCCCCCCGCCGCAGGACATGCGGCCGTCACGCCCTTCCATGCACATCGAAGAACCTCCGCCGCAGGACATGCGCCCGTCAGCGCCTTCCTGGCAATTACCGGCCCTGCCGCCGCAAGTCATACGCCCGTCGCGGCCTTCCCGGCAATTACCGGCCGCGCCGCCGCATACCATGCGTCCGTCAGCGCCTTCCAGACAATTAATGACCGTGCCGCCGCAAGCGGCGTGCCCGTCCCTGCCGGTGCGGCACACTCCGCCGCCGCCGCCGCACACCAGGTGCCCGTCCGAACCTTCCTGGCAATCCAGTGTGCCATACCCATAATTGATGGGCGCGACCCATTTCGAAGCGGGAAGCGGGGGTTGGGCACACCCGGCGTCCGCCGAATTGAGCAGGGAAAGGAAAGTACTGCCGCGCATCACGGAGGGCATTTCAGCCTCGTAAGCCCTTAAGTTGCCGGCGGCAACACCTGTCAGCAGCAAGGCGAACATTAGCTTTTTAATTTTCATCTTTATCCTTGATCGAATCGCTCTTTTTTACGGAGCAATTTTAATGCCGGGGCAGCATCTCGATCCCGACAAAAAGCCCCCGGTTCTGCCGGGGGCTTTTGTTTGCCTCGTGAAGGCTTAGTCGCTCAGTACCGAGGGGTCCGAGAAGCGGTCGCGCAGCGAGTTGGCCTGGCCCAGCTGCGAATTGTAGCCGGCCTGCAGACCCTCGTTGTAGACGTTGTAGGAGTTCGCCAGGTTCTCCTCGTTCTTGATGCGCTTGTCGGTCTGGATGTCGAGCTTGGCGTAGATATCTTTCACGTCCACCAGCTGGATCAGGACCTGCATCAGGCCTTCGTAGCCCAGGCGGCTTTTGCCCTTGCCGGCCAGCACCTCGGAGAGACGCTTGGACTTGTCCTTCTGGCCGCCGGCAGTGCGCACGCTGGCCAGGTCGGAGACGATTTGCGCCACGTTGGTGCAGAAGCTGTTGACCACGGAGATCGGGTCGAAGGAATTATCGCCGTCGCGCTGGTACTCGGCCAGCAGCTTGCGGGCGGCCTTCCAGTCGTAATCCACTTTATTGTCGGCGCCGATCTTGAAGAGGTGCTGCACCTTGCTGATGATTTCCTTGTCCAGGCCTTCCATCACGTTGAGCACGGCCTTCATGATGCCGACGGCGGGGGCCGCGATGATGTCGCGCACGGCTTCCTGGGTGAAGACCAGGGAGAAGGACATCAGGGCCGACTTGTAGCTCTTGGTGTTGTGCACCGGGTCGCCCCACTCGTCCACCTCGGTGCTGTTGGCGTCGTCCAGGCGGGGGAACAGGGTGTTGACGTCTATTATGAACTGGCTGTTGGTGCCGTTGCCCTGCGTGCCGGCGTACTTGAGGATCTCGTTCATGTTGACTACCATGTCGCGGGCGTCGCTCTCGTCGTGCTTGATGTAGCCCTCGTAGCGCTGGTAGACCACGGCCGCGTCGGAGACGTCGCCCCGGCCGTCCTCGTAGTTGACCACGTAGAAGTTCTGGTTGGTGTTGTGCTTGAAGATCTTGCCCACGATCGGTATGTTGATGTTGCTGACCGAGGTATTCTTGGAGGCGTTATGCACGTGCAGTACCTGGTCGCTGCCGGAGACCTGGTAGCGGTCGTAGCGCTGGCCGGCGTTGGCCTCGCGGTGCAGCACGATGGGCAGCACTATGTTGGACGCGTGGGAGTTGCTGTTGAAGTGGTTGGAGCCGGCGAACGTGGAGTTGAGCCCCAGGCCGTCTGCGGCCACCTGCGACACGCTGTTCAAGGCCTCCTGGCCGGCCGCGGTGTCGTCGAGAGAGGAGAAGTCGTTGAAGCGCACGCCCATCTCTATCAGGCGCTTGATGATGCTGAGGTCGCCCTTGAGGAAGTCCACCAGCTTGGCCACCTGCGCGGGATTCTTGGCGTCGATGATGAACTCCAGCAGGATCTTCTGGCCCTTGGCGCGGCTGGCCGAGAGGCCGAACTTCAGCGCGATGTATTTATTAAATTCCTTAACGATGGCCTTATCGAGCTCCTTCATCAGGAAGCCCTCGGCCTCGGGCAGGCCGATCATGCCCGCGTCGAACGAGGTGCCAACGGAGGCGCCGGCGCTCTTGACCGTGATGCGGTCCAGGCGGATGCGCATGCGGATCTGGTCCTCGTTCATCTTGAAGAGGGTGACGGAGGGCTTCAGTTCCTTGGAGGTGCCGAGCGAGAAACCGACGGTGAGCCAGGGCTGCACCGGGTAGCCCAGGCCGCCGGAAACGCCCATGTGCAGGCGGGCGGGGAACTTCCAGATCTCGTTGACGCCCATCTCGTTGATGCGCTTCTCGTTGATGGGGAGGATGGTCTTTACCTTGCGGAGGTCCAGGATCTTCAGGAGGTTCTTGCAGTACTTGTCCTCGTTGGTCTTGCGGACCACCACCGACTTGCCTTCCAGGCCGCCCGAGAAACCGATATTGAAGGTGTTGCCGTTGATGTTGAAGATGTCGGTAAAAGTGTGGCCGGCGTCCAGCTTGACGCCCACTTCGTCTATCACGGCTATCTTATTGTCCGGGTACTGCTTCATGGAGCGCTTGAACTTGCCTTCCACGCCTACGATGTCGGCGATGTCGAAGCCCGCTTCTATCGGTATCTCCACGTCGCGGCAGATGTCGTCGAAAACGTCGCTTTTCAGGTCTTCCCAGAAGTGCAGGAGTTCGTTGTTGCCGGTATTGGGCTGAACGGGCTGGGCTGACGGGTCTTTCTGGTCCTGCGTCGCGGGAGCGGAGCGCAGGCCGTTGACCAGGTCCGCCATGGAACCCTGGCCGCTGCCGTCGAAATATTGGGAGAACTCCGCCGAGTGAGCCGGAGCGCAGAGCGCGCAAACCAGCGAGAAGAACACCGCCGCGAACACTTTATTGGAAGGTTTAGTATGGGTCATTGCTAATAGTTTAGCGGAAACAAGCGCTTTTCATAAGAGGCCAAGTACCCATGGCGCGCGCGTTTTAATGCCTATACGCTTTGGGCCCACCCGCGGCCAGGGGCCTAGGTCCTTAGGCCCCGGTCCGAGTGGTCTATATATACGCGTTTATATGTGAAATATACCCTGCAATAGTGCTACAATTCCTTTTTTAGCCTGCGGCGCACGGGGGAACCAACGCTATACACCTATTTCTCACCGCCGCCGGCGTTGCTATTTTATATATATTAAAAGGTGAACGTTGATGACCATAAAAAACCTTAGGACCTCCGCGGCCGCGCTTTGCGCCTGTCTTCTCCTCTCCTGCCTTACCTCCCCGCTTCAGGCCGCCATCTCAAAAACCTCAAAACGCGTACTGCGCCCCAGGAGCGCCGTCTCGGCCGTGGTCTCCGACATGACTGCCGCCGCCCTGTCCACCAGCAGCATAAGGTGGAGCTGGTCCACCGGCACCTACACCGGCATAGACGGCTTTTACCTGTATTCCTCCAGCACCGCCACCAAGATAGCCCTGAGTTCCTCCACCGCGTTCTACATAGACTCCGGGCTGGGAGCCGACCAGTCCTACACCCGGTGGCTGACCGCCTACCAGGGCGCCACCGAGGGCAGCGATTCCCACCACATCCAGAAGTACACCTACGCCATACCGCCGGCGCAGATAGCCATTTCCACCGACGCGCCCGTGGCCGCCCCGACCACCAACTCCTTCGCCCTGCCCTGGGCCAGGCGCACCGACAACGTTATCTCCACCAGCGCCTATGCCGAGATACCGCCGGACTATTGGTTCCCGAACCCCGTGCACGCCAGCGCCTATGCGATCGAGTGCTCTACGGACGGCGGCTTGACCTATGTCCGCAACCGCACCTTCTTCGTGCCGTGGGAGACCTTCCCCGTCATGAGCAACAGGCATTACATGATAAGGATGGCCGCCGTGAACGGCGACGACGAGGTGACCCCGGGCGTCTATAGCGCCACCCGTACCTTCACCACCCCGCCGCTGACCCCGGCGGACTTCACCGCCGTGGCCGTCTCTTCCTATACTATACAGTGGCGCTGGGACAAGGACATGTTCGCCGGCACCGAGATCGCCGGCTTCAAGGTCTACCGCTCCTCGATAGCCGAGGACGGCACCATCCCCGAGCCGGGCGACTTTGGCGAGGTCATAGCCACCCTGGGAGCCGGCGTCAGCGACTGGACCGAGGTCTACCGCGATACTCCCACGCTCCCGTCGGCCGACTCGCGCCACACGCGCTGGCTGAAGGCCTACGGTTTTTTGGAAAGCGAGAGATCGCAGTTTCACCAAAAGTACACCTACGCCGTGGCGCCCGGGACCACCACCGCGGAGTGGCGCGACCCGCTGCCGTACTGGGCAGTCCACGTCTGGGAGAATTCCCTCAGCCTGAACTGGCCCACCTTCGGTGTATCCACCGATGTGTTCTCCGCCGAGTGGCGGCCGGGCGTGGCCAGCAATTACGTGATAGACCGCTCTACTACCGGCGGCTTCACGGTGGCCGTCACCTCGACCATAGTCGGCCAGCCGGTACAGGCCGTCACAGGGCTGACCGAGAATACCAAGTACGACTTGCGCATAGGCGCCATCAACGGCGACGGCGAGCAGACGCCGGCCAACGGCCCGAACCCCTTCGCCTACAGCCAGCTTTACCGGGTGATGACGCGCCCGGGCACCCCCTCCGACTATGCCTGCGCTCCCTGGACGGACACGGCCGTGCACTGCACCTGGACTCCGGGCGCCTATACCCACCCCGAGTACCTGACGGGCTACTTCCTCAGGGGCGTGTCCTATCACCCCGATGGCTCGGACTACTGGACCCCGTCGTACCCTCTGCCGGGCGTGGCGAGCAGTGAGTATAACCTGGATTACCTGCTGACTAACAGTACGGTCACCGCCTACATCACGGTGGGGCAGACGGACCCGGACTGGGTGGCCGGCAACCCCCATTTCGACGCCAGCCCCCAGGAAGCGGAGTACTACTACAACAACTTCGGAAGTTACTCGCTCAGCAGCAACGGCTACACCTACGCCACCCCCCCGAACGACGTCGCCTTCGCTACCATAGCCCCGCACGGCCTCGGCATGTGGTGGCTGGAGCCCGAGGTGCCTGCCACGCAGTACCGCGTGGAGCGCTCCACCACGCTGGGCCCCGCGGGCCCGTGGGTCTTCGTCGCCAGCGTCACTGGGAATAGCTATCACGACTCCGGCGTAGACATCTCCACCGCGGGGCTGGCCGTCTACACCACCTACACCTACCGCATAGGCGCCATCAACCTGCTGGGCTTCCAGACGCTGGACCTGTCCACGCACACCGCCGGCCACCGCAAGGACTACAGCTTCGCCGAGAGCACCATGACCAAGCACGGCGCGCCGTCGCTCTTCGCCTTAGCGACAGGCACCAATTCCATACGCTGGTTCTGGACCGAGTCCTATTCCGGGGTGACGGCTTACAATCTCTACACCTCCACCGACGGTCTCATAGCCCCCGGCCTGGGCGCGGGCGTCTTCCTCTATAACGAGGTGGCGCTCTCCAGCGCCAACGCCTTGTATACGCGCCGCGTGCGCTCCGTTACCGCCTACGACGGACTGGGCGACTACGACGAAGTGCCGGCCTACACGCTGGCCAACGCGCCGGCGTCGGTGGCTATAACCAGCACAGGCTCCTACACCATGACGCTGGGCTGGCCGGCTACCGAAGCTTCCCGCTACAAGGTGGACCGCTCCACCGACAGGGTCAACTGGACCCCCCGCCGCGACTGGAGCGACGTGCACGTCTCAACCTGGTTCAACGACTCGGGCCTGCGCTACGCCACCACCTATTACTATGCCGTCAGCGCCTACAACGGCGACGGCGTGGTAGCCCTCTCCAGCGCCATCACGGCGGCCGTGACCGCCGTACTGCCCGGCATCTACACCCCCGTCTCAGCCGCGGCGCTCCCCCTGGACATCACGGCGCCGCTGCAGGGCGGAGGCTCTATAACGGTCACCCTCCCGGCCGGCACGCCCGACGGCTTCTTCTGGCTCAGCACCGCCGCCGCCGCCTCGCCGTCCGACGTCTCCAAGAACGCCATCGACGACGCCAACGCCAGGCTGACCGAGGCCAGCATGGTCCCGGGCAACATCGTAGAGCTGCACCTGTTCGACCAGTTCGGCAACGTCTCCACCGCCGCCCTGCCGTCCCCCGCGCGGATCGCCATAACCTACCCTGACGCGACCGATGACGGCATAGTGGACGGGAGCCTGGTGCGGACGCCCACGCTGCGCCTCTATAACCTGGACACCGACGCCCTGGTCTGGAACCGGGTGCAGAATTCCGTGCTGAACTCCGGCGCCAAGACGGTCTCCGCCGACCTGCCGCATTTCTCCTTCTACGCCCTTGCCGGCGACGACTTCGCCTCGACCTTCATGGGCGTCGCGCTCTCTACCGTCAGCCTGCAGTGGAAGTGGCCCACGGTCAACGGCGTGGACGGGTACTACCTGTATTCCTCCAGCACGGCCACCAAGATCACCGTCAGCTCCAACACGAGCGCCTACATCGACTCGGGGCTCTCCCCCAACAGGCCCTACACCCGGTGGGTAGCGCCGTTCACCGGCGCCGCCGAGGGAACCGCGTCCTCGCGCGTGACCAAGTACACGCACGCGCTGCCGCCGGCCTCCTTCGCGCTCAGCTCCGTTACCGCCGTCAGCGCCTACCTGGAATGGCATTACAGCACCGCCACGGCCTACGCCGTGGAAGGCTCCACCAACGGCGGGGTCAGCTATTACCGCATCAGGGACGCCTTCGTGCCGTGGCAGACGGTGCCGCTGATGAGCAACAAGGCCTACCGCCTCAGGATAGGCGCCATCAACGGCGACGACGAGCTGTCCCCCGGCTACTACACCACCGTGCAGCTGGCCACCACCCCGCCGCTCAACATGACCATGACCGGCGCCGCGATCTCCTCCCACACCATCCAGTGGAGCTGGGACATCAGCGCCGTGGCCGACACCGGCGTGACCGCCTACAACATCTATAAGTCCACCACGTCGGAAAGCGCCGGCCCCGCGGCCGGCGAGACAGGCACGGTGGTGCAGACGCTGGGCGTGAACACGACCTACTGGATAGAGACCTTCGCCAATACCGGCAGCCCGCTTGCCAACTCGCAGCACGCGCGCTGGATAAAAGCCGCCGGCATACTGGAAAGCGAGGGCCGCGCCGTCTACACGCGCTACACCTACGCCATCGCCCCGTCCACCTGCGCCCCGACCTTCCCGGACTTCCAGAACGTATTCAGCAATTCCGTGAACCTCTCCTGGACCGCCTCCGGCGCCTCCAAGTACGTCATCGAGTACGCCACCGCCACCCTGGCGCAGAGCTCGGCCAGTTTCAGCGTAGGGCTGACCTCCGCCGTGGTCCCCGGCCCGTCGTCCGTGGCCGGCCTGCAGGGCAACACCAAGCACGACTTCCGGATCGGCGCCATCAACGGCGACGACCTCATGACCCCGGACAACGCGCTGAACCCGGAGGCCTACAGCGCCCGCTACAAGGTGATCACTCGCCCGCCGCCCACCGACGTCTCGGCCGCCGCGGTCACCGACACCGCGATCAAGTGGAGTTGGTCCACGGGCACGTTCACCAACATGGACTACATAATCGGCTACATCATCGGCATAGGCAGCACCACCCCCGAGCTGGGCAATTTCGTGCTGCCGATAGATTATATACTGGGCACCAACACCACCAATTACACGCTGGACTACCTGATAACCAACAGCGTGCACGAGCGCTATATCTGCCCGGACCAGAGCACCGCCACCTACAACTACGCCTCCTTCAACGGCCTCTGCGTAGCCGCCACCGGGGCCACGTTCGCCACCCCGCCCAACGACGTCAGCTTCGACACCATCACGGCGCACACCGTGGGCCTCTGGTGGAACGAGCCGGAGATACCGGCGACGCAGTACAGCGTGTGGCGCGCCACGTCAACCGGCGAGGACGGCCCCTGGGTCTTCCTCTCCAGCGTGGCCGGCAACCATTACCTCGACACCGGTCTGGACATCTCCGCCTCCGGGCTCACCACGTCGACCACCTACGCCTACCGTATCGGCGCGATAAACACCCTGGGCATACAGACCCTTGGGCTCGCCGACGCCACCGGCGGCAACCGCCGGGATTACAGCTTCGTGGAAAGCACCATGACCGTGCAGCGGTCGCCGACGCTCTTCGCGGCGGCCACCGGCAGCTCCACGATAAACTGGTCGTGGACCAACGACGTGCCCGCGGTGCTTTCCTACAACCTCTACACCTCCACCAACGGCATCCTGGCGCGGAACCTGAGCGCGGCCACCACCTTCTGGGTGGAGGTCAATCTATCGAGCGCCAACACCGTCTACACCAGGCGCATCCGCTCGGTCACCACGGCCGGCGAAAGCGACTTCTCCGAAGCCTCCGCGGTCACCTTCGCGGCCGCCCCGGCCGCGCTGGCCGCCTCGGCCACCGACGTGCACTATGTCACGCTGGGCTGGACCGGCAACGGCGGCACGCGCTACCGGCTGGACCGCTCCGAGGACCTGGTCACCTGGACCACGGTGCGGGCCTGGGCCGACGCGCTGAGCGTCGCCGCCTACACCGACACCTCGCTGCACGCGGCCGCCACCTACTACTACGCGGTCCGCGCCTATAACCAGGACGGCGTGCTGACGGTCTCCAGCGCTACCTCCGCCGCCATCCGCACGCTGGACCTGCCGGCCAATGTCACGCAGGTCTTCTCCACGGCCGCGGCCTCGCTGGCCATCAACGCCCCGCTGCCCGGAGTGGGCACGCTGGCTGTCACCCTGCCCGCTGGCGCCGTCGCCGCGGACAACTATGTGCAGGTCAGCACCAGCGCCGGCACCGTGCCGGCCGAGGTGACCAAGGCGAACCTGGACGCGGCCACCGCCAAGCTGCCGGCCAACACCCTGGTGCCGGGCACCATCGTGGAGCTGCGGCGCTGGGACATGTACGGCGCGCTGGCCACGGCCGGCTTCGCAACCCCGGCGCGCGTGAGTTTCACCTACACCGACGCCACCAACGACGGCGTGGTGGACGGGACCGCCATCGCAGAGGACACGCTGCGCGTCTTCCTGCTGGACCCGGTCACCCTGGTCTGGTACCCGCAGCGCAACTCGGTGACGGACACGACCGCCAACACGGTCTACCTCGACACCAGCCACTTCTCCATCTACGCGCTGGGCAGCCAGGCGTCGGCCGTGGGCGAGCTCGGCACCGTCTTCGCCTACCCGAACCCGTACAAGCCCGGCAGCGCCGGCGCTTTCGGGCAGTCCTCGTTCGGCGAGGGCATAGTCTTCGAGTCCATGCCCGCCGGGGCCAAGGTGAAGATCTACAGCCTGGCCGCCGGTTTGGTCCGCGAGCTCGCCGACGACGACGGCGACGGGCGCTGCCTGTGGGACGCGCGCAACGCCGACGGCTCGCGCGCCGCGTCCGGTGTGTACATTTACGTAGTCAGCTCCGGGGGCAGTAAGAAGACCGGAAGGGTGGCTATAATAAAATGAGGACCAAGACCATGACCCTTAAACCGATCATCCTGCCCGTCCTCGCCCTGCTGGCCCTCGCGCTCCCCGCGCGCGCGGCCGACGAGGGCGTGTCCGGCGGCCAGTTCCTGCGCATAGGCGTGGACGCCAAGGCCGCAGCCCTGGGCGAGACCGGCGCCGCCGCCGGCGGCGCCCGCGCGCTGTTCTACAACCCGGCGGGCCTCTCCGCGCTCAAGGGCCCCGAGCTGTACCTGTCGCACGCCCGGTGGATAGGCGAGACCGGCTACTCCGGCCTCGCCTTCGCCAGGAAGGCCGGCAGCGGCGCCTTCGGCTTCGCGGCCGCCTACCTGTCGGGGCCGCCCATAGACAAGTACGACAAGTTTGGCAATGACCTGGGCGAGACCTACTCCGCCAGCGACATCGCGGCGGCCGTAGGCTACTGCCCCAAGACCGACGCTGCCGTGGCTTTCGGCGTGAACCTTAAATACATACGCAGCAGCCTCGAGGACGAGACCGCCTCCGCGCCCGCGCTGGACGCGGGCCTGCGCTGGACGGCGGCCAAGGACAAACTTGTCTTCGGCGCTGCGCTGCAGAACCTCGGCGGAGAGCTGAAGTACGCCGGCGCGGGCGACCCGCTGCCGCTGACCCTCAGGGCCGGCGGGCAGTATAACGTGGTCATCCAGAAAGGCCGCGGCCAGCGCATGGACCTGGCCTTCCTCTCCGACGCCAGCTACCTCAGGGACTCCGGAGCGGCCCTCGGCGCGGGCGTGGAATTCACCAGCGCCTACGACAAGGATTACATGTTCGCCCTGCGGGCCGGCTACAAGACCGCGGCTAACGGCGACGCCTCCGGCGTGTCCGGCGGCATCGGCCTGGAGGCGGCGGCCTACACCGTGGATTACGCCTTCGCGCCGATGGGCGGCCTGGGCACCACGCACAAGTTCTCCGTCACCGTGAAATTCGCCGGCATCAGGAAGCACTGACCGCCCGCGTCCCGCCGGGGCAAACCCCGGCGGGCTGCTGTGTATTCTAAATCACCTTGTTTTCCCCAATAGACCTGCTATAACATAAGCCTGAGGGGCAACGGCGATACCGACAGGCCGCGTGGTCTGGATCGTAAAGCCGGAGTTTTATTTTTTGGCCGGTCGGGAGGGGATATGAGCGGCTCGGCTCAGCGGCTAAACATACTACTGGTGGACGACAGCGAGGACGACGCCTTGATGGCCCGCACCGTCCTGGAACACCTGAAACTGCCCCACAAACTTAAAAGCTTCTGCGACGGCAGGGAGGCGCTGGATTACCTGCGCTGCGCCGGCAAGCACGCCGGCCGCAAGCCCGCCATGCCGGACCTGCTGCTCGTGGACATAAACATGCCCCTCATGGACGGCCTCACCCTGCTGCGCGCCATCAAGGAAGATAAGGCGCTGAAAAAGCTCCCCGTCATCATGCTCACCAGCTCCACCGCCCGCGAGGACATCTCCCGCAGCTTCGAATGCGGCGCCGCCTCGTACCTGACCAAACCCAGCAGCTACGAAGGCTACAAGAAACTCCTCCACAGCTTCGGCAACTACTGGCTCACCGTCTCCGCCCTGCCGGAATAAAGGAAAAGGCCATCCCGCTCAAGGATGGCCTAGCACATTACCCAAAGCTATAGACCGCAAGCCCTCCCGTATTCCCCCATCGTCTCGAGCGGGCGACAGGGAGCGGCAGCGACCG
>Ga0209212_1000488_pt1 | contig 76431 bp, 92 predicted proteins | sample RifGroC2_FD_183996 | JGI IMG/M metagenome (GOLD analysis project Ga0209212, IMG submission 183996) | Groundwater microbial communities from Rifle, Colorado, USA - Groundwater C2 (SPAdes) (version 2) | ecosystem: Environmental > Aquatic > Deep subsurface > Groundwater | place: Rifle, Colorado...
CCCAGGCATCCGGTTGTTGCGGGATTAAAAACGGCGGTTGCAACTCAAAAAATGAAACCAAAGCGAGGAGATTGTAGAGATGGGAAAAAACAGCAAGCGGATTTTTATGACAGTTCTGGTTGTGTTGTCGATGATGGTGTCTGCCTTGAATGTGTCGGCCTTTTCATTTGGCAAGTACGAGAAGATCAAGGCGAATGGCGAGGTCGTGTCGATACCGGTTGCCAGGGCTGCCGGCGGAAAGGCGAAATTCTACCGCTTTGATGACGGCGGCAGGGAGATCGCCTTTTTCCTGGTCAAGGCCGGGGACGGCAGCTACCGTACCGCTTTTGATGCCTGCGACGCCTGCTACAGAGAGAAAAAGGGTTATGAGCAGCAGGACGACAAAATGGTATGCAAGAACTGCAACATGAAATTCGGCACAAACCGCATCGGTCCGCATGCGATCGGCGGGTGCAACCCCTCCTATCTGCCCAGCCGGGTGAGCGGCGGTAATGTAATCATCAATGTCAGCGACCTTAAAGCCGGAGCCAGGTTCTTCTAATGAAACTGCATACCATATCCATTAATAACCTGAAGCGCCGCAAGGCAAAAATGGCTTTTTTGACAATAGGGCTGATGGTTGGAATTGCCACTATTGTCTCGCTGGTGACTTTGACCCGTTCCATGTCCAGTGATATCGAAAAGAAAATGGATGAATTTGGGGCCAACATACTGATAACTCCCAGCAGCAACGCCCTTTCGATGAACTATGGCGGCATCAGCCTGGGTGGGGTGGCATTTGACCAGCGCGAAATACTGGAAAAGGATCTCGCTCAGATTAAGACCATCGCCAACCACATGAATGTCTCGGCTGTCGCGCCGAAAGTTCTGGGTGGCGTCAAGGTTGGAAACCACGATGTGATGCTGGTGGGGGTCAATTTCGACAGCGAGCTGAAGATGAAACAGTGGTGGCAGATCTTTGGCGAGGCGCCCAAAGCTGACAACGAGTTGCTGATCGGCAGCGATGCCTCCAAGATTCTGAATGTCGGTCCGGGTGACAGCGTCAATATCAAGGGCGAGGAGTTCAAGGTCTCCGGTGTGTTGGACCAGACCGGTTCCCAGGATGATGCGCTCGTTTTTGTGGCATTGAAGAAAGCCCAGCAGATGCTGGGCAAAGAGGGCAGGATCACCCTGGCCGAGGTTGCCGCGCTCTGTTCCGGCTGCCCGATCGGCGACATGGTGACGCAGATCGCGGAGAAGCTGCCGGATGCCAAGGTTTCTGCGGTTCAACAGGTGGTCGAGGGGCGTTTGAAGACGCTGGACCAGTTCAAGCGTTTCTCCTATGCGATTGCCGGAGTGGTCGTCTTTATCGGCTCCCTGGTGGTCTTTGTAACCATGATGGGCAGTGTCAACGAACGTACGGTCGAGATCGGCGTATTCCGTGCCATCGGTTTCAGAAAGAGTCACATCATGCGCATCATCCTGCTGGAGGCGGCCCTGGTCAGCATTCTGGCCGGTGTTCTCGGCTATGCCGTCGGCATGGGGGGCGCCGGATTGGCCCTGCCGTTCATGGCAGAGAGCCGCAGCGCCCATCTGGTCTGGGATGCTACCATCGCCTTCGGCTCCGTGGGGCTGGCGTTGGCCCTGGGATTGCTGGCCAGCCTCTATCCTGCGCAGCATGCCAGCAGGATGGACCCGACCGAAGCATTGCGGGCACTGTAACCAATATTCATCTACAACGGGTTGAGAACCCTGGAGCTTAAACATGGCAATGATTGAAATCAGCGGACTTAAAAAGAATTACACCAGCGGCGAAGGTACTGTCGAGGCATTGCGCGGCCTGGATATCTCGATTGAAGCGGGCGAGTTCATAACCATCATGGGGCAGTCCGGTTCCGGCAAAAGCACCCTGCTTTCGGTCCTGGGGGGTATGAATCATCCCTCCAGCGGTGAAGTTGAAATGGACGGGGTCAAGCTCTACCTGCTCAACGGTGAAAAACTGGCCGATTTCCGGGCACAGAAACTGGGCTTCGTGTTCCAGTCGTTTCACCTGATTCCCTACTTGACAGCGATTGAAAACGTGATGTTGCCGCTGGCTATAGTGGCGATGAAAAGCGATGCCAAGAAGGAAGCGGCCCGCCGGGCCCTGGAGCGTGTCGGCCTTGGCGCCAAGCTGGACCGGTTGCCCAACCAGCTTTCCGGTGGCGAGCAGGAACGGGTTGCCATTGCCCGGGCAATTGTCAATAATCCGCAGATCCTGCTGGCCGACGAGCCGACCGGCAACCTGGACTCGAAAACCAGCGAGGATGTCATGACCCTGTTCCGCGAGCTTAACGACGCCGGCCAGACCGTGGTCATGGTGACCCATAATCCGGACAACGGCAGGTATGCCGACCGGACGATCACGCTCAGGGACGGCATGGTCGTGCAGTAAGCGTCATCACCCCGGCCCACGCTGTTTGCGGGAATGTCGTTTTTTGTCAGACGATCTTCCCCGGACAGCGTGGGACCGGTGAATACGGCATCATTCTCCGGCTCTGTTTGCCCTTGTGTTTTTCATGACTTCCGCTATAACCAGAACCATGAAACCGTCCATCCTGCGCATAGGCCTGCTGGCCCTGTCCATTCTCGGCATCAGCCTGTTTCACTATCTTACCCCGCTGCACCTTCATTATCTGCACGACATTTTCCAGCGTTTCTACTATCTGCCGATCATCCTGGCCGGTCTCTGGTTCGGTTTCCGGGGCGGCCTGGGGTGCGCCGTGGCGGTCAGCATCGCCTATGCGCCCCATATCCTTTTCCAGTGGGGCGGAGGGCTGACCCTGGAAATGGAGAAGTATCTGGAGATCGTCATGTATAACGTGGTCGGCGGGGTCACCGGCCTTCTGGCCCAGCGCGAACGGGAGCGCAGCCTTGAGCTGCAGCGCACCGCCGAAGGTCTGGAAGAGTCGTACAAAAAACTGCAGACCCAGTCGGAGCGGATCATTGCCGTGGAGGAACAGCTGCGCCGGGCGGAAAAGCTGTCAACCCTGGGGGAGATGGCGGCGGTGCTGGCCCACGAGATCAGGAATCCCTTGGGTTCGATCCGCGGCACGGCCGAGATCCTGCGGGATGACTACCGTCCCGGAGATCCCAAGTTCGAGTTCATCGAGATCCAGATCAAGGAGACCGAGCGCCTCAACCATGTGGTCGAGGATTTTCTGCGCATGGCCCGACCCCAGAACGCCGAAATGCGGCGCTGCTCGTTGCGGGAGGAGCTGGAGACCATCGTCGTGCTGACAGCCAACGATGCCGGCCAGCGCCGCATCCGACTGGATTTTGAGCCGCCGGTGGAAGAACTGGCGGTCACCGGCGACGGTGAGAAGCTGCGCCAGGCCTTCCTCAACATCGTCATCAACGCACTGCAGGCCACGCCGGCCGGCGGGAGCGTGACCATCTCCGCCGGCAGTAAAGATGGGTTCTGTGAGGTTCGTTTCAGAGATACCGGGGCAGGTATAGATGCGGAAACCTTGGGGCGAATCTTCGAGCCGTTCTTCACAACCAAAGCCGACGGCACCGGTCTTGGATTGGCCATCACCAGAAAAATCATCGAAGCGCACGGCGGAACCTTGACCGTGGAAAGCCGGATCGGCTCAGGGACGACGGCAACCGTCAGGCTTCCTGAAGCAAAATGAGCTGATACTGCCTATGGTCATATGTGGGAAGTAAAGTATAAATGTTTCATTTTGGGGGATGAGCGGTTCACGCGCGCACGCGAGTGAACCGCTCAAGAACAAGTTGTTATGCACGAGAAAGAAATGAGCGCTCATATTGCAGAATATAAGGGTAAGCCCACCGCCTACCTTGATCAGAACATTCTAGACCTTTTCGTCAAAGGTATCGCCATTGACCTCGCTGAGGCTCTTACTCAGAGTTTCCAAATAGTATTTTCAGACGAAACATTAAAAGAAATAAGGCGCTCTGGTGATTACGCCGAAAACTTCCTGATCGTATTGAGACGGCTGAATGCGCACCATCTAAAAAACTATCTAGAACAGCCAGGATTCATACTAACAGATCGAGCTACGATCACTGCATGTGATCCATTTGCAGCCTATGACCAGTATTGTGAAAATGTTGGTAGTTACCTCGATATTATGAAATCTATGGAGCAATGGCTATATAAGTTTTCTGGTGGACGAGTCGGTGATGGAATCGATGAAATACATGCAGAACAAAAAGCAGCCTTCAGAGATCTTATGGGACATATGCAATCCGGTGCCACAGAATTGGCGAACGATATCGCCGGAATAGAAGAAGTTCTAAGGCAATGTTCTGTTCAAATGGAGCAAGAATTTAGGGATACCCTCGATGAAACAGAAAGATTGATGAAACAGAATATTGTTGATGACAAAACTTGGTCTGGGATAAAGGAATTTCGTAACGCTGTGGACATAGGCCCAAAAGAACTAAATAACATTGAACCACCGGGTGTGCTGCAGCAAATATGGGAGCGTTATCGGTCGATCCCGCCTTACGCCGATATGGAGATAACTATCGAAGCCTTTTTTGGCGTTTCGAAGAATCCGATTTATCCAGACCAGCCTTACTTCAAGCACCAGAAGGTCACCGGAATTTACAACATGCTCAATACCTTAGGCTATTTTCCAGATTCCAAAGTGCACAAAGAACGTAGGTTCATTGCCTCACTCAGCGACACAAGTCATGCTTCAATGGGCTCGTTCTGCAACTATCTTTACTCAAGAGACGAGTACTTTGTTAAGAAAGTAAGAGCAGCATATGAGTTTCTTGAGATTCCGACCTCAGTTCAGCTTGTACTTCTTGAAAATGCATAACATGCCGCAAGAGCCGTTTCGCTGATGCTCTCGGCTCAGCGGTCGAACCGTTGGCCGACATAAAGGAAGATGAAGATGGGAAGAATTAAGATTGCTCTTTTGCTGATGATTGCAATGATAGTGCTGTTACAGACACCTCCGGCAATATCAGGCCCAGGTGACCACTTAAAACCCGAAGAAGGAGTCTACGGATTCCTAATGCTCAATCCCTATCATGAGTCTGTCAGCGAGCGTCTTCTATCCGATGACAAATATCGTATATGTCAGGCCGTAATAATAACCTCTTTCAAGACTGAGACGGCGGTGTACATAAAGTATGACGACAAAAAACCTGCATCTTTGCCGGTCGTGGTGTCGTTGAAACTGGTGCATCCTCTGTGGATACAACTGAATGAATATTTTGAGAAAAACAAAGGAAACCTGACTGATGAAATCGCTCAGAAGAAAGCTCTTTCCCGAATCAAGAGCAAGGTGACCCGACAAGAAGCCGAGATAGAATCTGAAACTGCAAAGCTTCTAGAGGCAGTTTGGGCTACTGCATTATCACAAGTAAAGTATGAGGATAAGGAAAATCAGGGACTTGACGGCGAGAGAATCCACTATGCAAATTTCACTTTAGGTGTAGGCTATCGCGCTGGAAAGGCATGGAGCCCTGACGAAGGTACTATCACCAGTGAACTTGCCGAACTCGCAAAAGCTCTTCGTGAGTACCCTATGCTGAGCGGAGCCAAAAGAAAAACTGCCTCAAAAACAATGCAAAGCAAGGCTCAGGTGCTACTTGCCCGCTTGAAAACAAATAAGTAAGCCAGGATCAACAGCCAACCAGCGGCGGCAGCGGTCTCCGCTACGCTCCGCCGCTGGCGCCTTAAGACGTTGGGTGAGAAAAAAGATGATGAATGAACAAGAAGAGCAACTGATATTATTGCTTCGCCAAGCAGCCCATCTCTGGCTTGCCCTCGGGCATCTGGATATTTGGGATTCAGATGATTACACCGATGACTTGGGAACCTTCTGCAACGAAGCAGCAGAAAAGGTGGCAAAAAACGAAATATCAGATGCCGAGAAGAAGAGGCTTTATTTCATCTTTGCTCCGACATGCGAATGGGACAATTCTGTGGGGGACGCAGACTTGGGTAACAAGGTATTCGGGTGCCTTGATGCTTTATATCGTGATGTGTCGTTGAAGTGACATAATTCAATCGACGGCAGACGGACAAGCCACAATCACGAATGCTGTGGTATCAGCCGAATCTCCAGTTTACAGTTAACAGCAGCAGCGTACTTGCGGAGCATCTCCAGAGAGGGAGAATGACGGTGAGAACCGAGCGATGCCTCAACCCTTGCCAACGATGGCTGTGAAACTCCCATTTTAGCCGCTACTTGCTCCTGCGTCATCCCCGCCTGACGGCGTGCCGCAAGCAGGGCATCCAAAGCTGCAAATTCATCATCCAAGGCATCCCATGCCTGTTTGAAATTAGGGTCTTGAAGGTCTTTCTCAAGTTTTTTCTTGGGTTGGTACGAAACAGGTTTATAGCTCATGATTCATTACCTCCTTCTGCCGAGTAAGCGCTATGTCGAGTTCCCGTTTTGGTGTCTTATCCGTCTTTTTTATGAAACTGTGGAGAATTATGATCTTTCGTCCGACCATGGTGCAGAAAAATACTCTTCCTATTCCTTCTTCTGCCTTGGCGCGGATTTCAAAAAGGCCATTACCAAGGGCACGTGTATGCGGCATTCCCAGGTTGGGGCCGTATTCTTCCATGCGCACAGACAATGCTCGAAATCGAGCACGCAAGCCCACAGGCCAAGCATCAAGCTCAGCTTCGACAGCTTCATTGTAATATGAAAGACGGTAAACCATGGTCCAAATATATCATGCGTGTTATAAAAGTAAAGAATTATAAAAGCAAAGCCGTAGCCGTCGGAAAGTAGAAAAAGAAGTATAAAAAAGCGTTGAATTCACAAGGTTATTTGAAGGAATAAACGCCGGTAGGTTTCTTTCGCGCCGGAGTGCAGTGGATTGCTGGTTGCAGTGACACCGCGCTTCCGGCATTGTGTCAGGCATCATCGGGCAGACTGCCGAAAATGAACATGATTTTCCAGGTATTTGGCAACTAACGGGAAGCCTTTGTTGAACTGGTCAGTTACGTGATATTTGTGCAAAGGAAAAATGTTCCAAAAGCAAGGATAACCGATTCACGCGTGTGTGAAGCGGTCAAGAACGAGTTAGCCGCCAAAAGAAAATAACTGCTCCTTGTGAGCGGAATTACTCGGAGGAGTTGTGAGTTCTTACGTTAGGCATAGGCTGGTAGGGGATGCCCGCTCCTGGGGTTGCAATTCTAATTATAGAAAAGTTCGAGATGCACACTGGCAAGAACTTCAAGATAAACTGGTTGAATGTAAAACTCCAGAGCAACAGGAAAAGTTGCGTCTTCAGGAACACGAACGATATCTCTCCATAATGCAGGACAATGACGAAGCGAATTTTTACGAAAAAGAAAAAGCTGTTAAAGTTCGTGCTGTCGAAATAGAAAAGTCTATAAAAGTGCAAACAGCGATTCAAGCTAAGGCGGAAGCAAAATCTCAGTTCGGAGGTTGCCTCGTTATGGGCTTAATCATCTGCTGTCCTCCTGCGTGGCCATTCGCCATAATGATGCTGATCTTTGGAGGTCTCTCTGGAAGGTACAGCAAACCTCCAAGAGGTAGACGATAAAACGCATAAAATAAATAAAGGAACCCACGGAGAAATATATGAAATTCTTTATCCCCGGCTGTGAAACCGATTCAGCAAAAACAGAGGAATGGTACAAATCAATTAAGGATTTTGCATATTCCCCTTTAAATCTCGAAATCCTGAAACCACTTTGAATCGTATGAATGGAAACTGTCACGTTCGGTTCTGAGGGGCGAGACCCGCAAGGCTCCACTCCTACCCGGTGGCGCGAAAGGAAAATACGACACATGATGACCTTTGACCAATGGTTTGCTAAGTATCTTGATCAAGATGAGCATCAGGTAGAGGTTTTGCTATGTGATAAGACGGCGATAAGATTTCTTATTGCGTGGTCGATCTTCGAATCAAAATGTTTTAGAGGTTTTGCGAAAATAAATGAGCTATCAGACTTTGCAAAGACATTCTCTGAACGGCATGACTTCGATTTTGCTGCTCTGCAGGTGCCTGCTGCACTCTTTCACATCCGATACCAAGACAAACAGCTATATAAAAACCTGATGCATAGCCAGCAATCAAAAGAGCTAGAGAGCGTTTTGATAAAGGAGTTCTGCAACTTAAACAGCTACGAAATAACACTCATGTTGCTCATAGTAATTTATCGATTCAGAAACAATATTTTTCATGGAAACAAGGGTGTAAAATCATGGCTTGTTTTTGGAGAGCAAATCAACCTGTGTATAAATGCTATGCAATCATTCATTCCAACAACGACAGATCCCGCATGATCAGGATAAGAAATAAAGACATACAGCTGCTTTACATGGCTGCTATGAATTAAACACTGATTGGAGCAATTATGAATAACAACAATGGCTGGATTTACCTATTAACAAATCCCTCCATGGATGGGATGATAAAAATAGGTAAAACAAACAGAGATCCAAGTGACAGAGTGAAGGAATTGTCTTCTGCTACCGGTGTTCCAACTCCTTTCATTTTGATCTACAAAGAGCATTTTGCTGACTGCGATGTTGCAGAAAAGCATGTACACACACTACTTGAGATTAATAATTTTCGGCTTTCATCAAATAGAGAATTTTTTGTTGCCCCAATAGATATTGGGATTAGTGCAATTATCGATGCTAAACATAGTCTGGGTGAGGGCGATTTGGTAGCGGTTCAACCGGAATATGGTGGTTTTTTAGACTTCGAGGCTCCAAGTTATTCAATCGCTAAAGAACTTTTTACTGTAGCTGAGAAGCATTTTTATGGTCTTGAAAATTATGTCCAAGATAAAGAAGAAGGATTAAGGCTGTTCCAAAAAGCTTACAAGCTCCGTTACGAGCCAACTTATCTTCTGTTAGGCCAAATATATGCTACGGATGCTGACTTTCAAGATAAAAAGCGAGCAAGAAGTCTCTTCAAAGAAGGAGCTAAAGGTACACCAGAATGCTTTGCAGAACTTGCAATTTTAAGTGCCGAAGAATTGCATAGAGAAAATGCGTCAAAGTATTGGACTCAGTACTACTGTAGCGGATACGACAGAGACCCAACAAAATTGGGAAGGTACGGAGCTATTTATATTTATTTGTTAAAGGAAGACAAAGTCAGTCTAGTCGATTTGGATTTAATTAAAGATGACTTGCCACATGTCTATGAATATTATGCACAACAGCTAAGGGATATTGTTGAGTATAAAAACCGTGTGGGCGCTACTGAAGCACTTGATAATATGTTCAATAAAGAACTAGCTAAAATAGACTTCCTTAATTACCTGTATAACGGGCATTTTAAAGATCAGCGAGTGGAGGGTACTGTAGCTACATTTTCTACTCAGTCGCTAGATTGCACTATATTAAATCATAACGTAAGATACTTTTTTGATCTTTGTGAGGTGCTTTGTTTCCCAAAAATACTTAATAAAAATCAACGAGTTGAATTCACTAGTTATGAAACCCCCCATGACATAAAATTAGCGTACAATATAAAGTTGTTATAATAAATCAGCTCAATAGCATGTTCGTTTGAGAAAGTATGAAGGTTAGCAAAAGCAGAGAAAAGCAGAGAAAAGCAGAGCGGCCAAGTCCCACAGACGGTCTTTGCTGAGCTCCGCCGTTGCGTCTCGACTGCGTTGACTTCATTTTATACCAGTAAGCGAGTTTGCAATTTTAACAATGTCCCCCCTGTCTTCCAAAACTACAAAAAATCAGCAAGGACCACCATGAAAACAACCATCCTGATCATCGACGACGATACCTCGCTCAGGCGGGTACTGGAATACAACCTCCAGGAGGCCGGTTACGCCGTGGCCGCCGCCGCTTCCGGCGAAGAGGGCTTGCGGTTGTTTGACGAGGTAGCACCGGCTTTGGTGATAACCGACATGAAAATGCCGGGCATGGACGGCATGCAGGTCTTGAAGGCTGTCAAGGAGCGTTCTCCGGAAACGCTGGTGATTATCGTCACCGCCTTCGGCACGGTCGATATCGCCGTGGAGGCGATGAAGTCGGGCGCCCATGATTACATCACCAAACCCTTCAACCGCGATGAACTGCGGATGACCGTGGCCAAGGCTCTGCGTTTCACCGGTCTGGCCGCCGAGAATAAGCGTCTGAAAAGCGAGTTGTCCGACCGTAGCGATTTTCGCACCATGGTCGGTTCGTCGGCGGCGATGGAAAAGGTTTTCCAGGTGGTGCACAAGGTGGCCGACAGCGAGGCCTCGGTGCTGATCACCGGCGAATCCGGCACCGGCAAGGAGCTGGTGGCGCGGTCGATCCATGCCCAGAGCGGCCGCAAAAACGGCCCCTTCGTGGCCATCAACTGCGCCGCGATTCCCCGGGACCTGCTGGAGAGCGAGCTCTTCGGCCATGTCAAGGGCGCCTTCACCGGCGCCGTCAAGGACAAAACCGGGAAGTTCCTGCTGGCCGAAGGCGGGACGCTGTTTCTGGATGAGGTCGGTGAATTGCCGCTGGAGTTGCAGCCCAAACTGCTGCGGGCCTTGCAGGAGCGGGTGGTGGAGGCGGTCGGCGGCACCAGGGAGCAGAAGCTGGATGTGAGGGTGGTGGCCGCCACCAACCTGGACATCGAAAAAGCCATTGCCGATGGGGTCTTTCGCGAGGATCTTTACTATCGTCTTTCGGTGATACCGATCCACCTGCCGCCGCTGCGGCAGCGGCGCGAGGATATCCCGCTGCTGCTGCGCTATTTCTGCGGCAAGTACGACTCAAGCAAGGTGGATTTCGACAGGCAGGCGCTTGCGGTGCTCTCGTCATACACCTGGCCGGGCAACGTGCGGGAACTGGAAAACCTGGTGGAGCGGTTGCTGATAATGCGAGAGGGGGACACGATCACCTTCGGGGAGCTGCCTGAAAAAATCAGCAGAGGCGCCGTATCCGCGGGAACCGCGACCGATGCTTTCGCTGTCGTCAACCTGCCTGACGACGGCTACTCTCTGGAACAGCTGGAGCGGGAGGTGGTGGTGCAGGCGCTGGAGCGCAACAACTGGAACCAGGCCGCTGCCGCCCGTTTCCTGCGCATACCCCGGCATACGCTGATTTATCGCATGGAGAAGTATGAGATCGTTACACCTGATAAAGTCTGAGGACATAACTGTAGAATATGACACCGGCACTGTGTAATATTCTACATATCCTCCGGATCGCAGTTTTCTGATGATGGCTAATACGATGTAAATCAATCTGTTACCTCTTGGCACGATACCTGATATACTGATTTCAGAAATCACTATAATCAGAGGCTGCCATGAAAACATTACTTGCCATAATCGCCTCCATTATCTTCTGCTTCGCTCCCGCCCTTGCGGATGACACCCGGCCTGTCGAAACCCTTGCCTCCCTGATCGAAAACGCCCTGGCCAATAATCCCGAGCTTAAATCCTCCCAGGCCCGCTGGCGGATGTTTGTCGGCCGTGCCAGCCAGGCCGGTCGCCTGGACGATCCCATGTTCATGTTCAAGCTGCAGAACCTTCTGGCCCGCGACCCACTCTCGTTCGGCGGCAGGGATCCGAATACGGCCAAAGTGGTCGGCATCAGCCAGCAGCTTCCCTTCTGGGGCAAGCGCGAGCTGAAGGAGGAAATCGCCCGTTACGAGGCCGAATCCTACCGCTGGCAGATCGAGGAGCGCCGGCTGGAGCTGAAGCGGATGGTGAAAGAGACCTATTACCAGATATATGCCGTGGACAAGGCGCTGGAAATTGTGGCCAAGAACATTCAGATCATCGGCGACTTTACTACCATTGCGGAATCCCGTTACAGTGTGGGGCAGGGGGCACAGCAGGACATCTTCAAGGCCGGGCTGGAAAAATCCAGGATGCTGGATATGCAGATCACACTGCAGCAGCAGAGAAAAAGCCTGGAGGCCAACCTGAATTACCTGTTGTATCGCCCGGCCGGCGCTGTCGTGGGCCGCGTGGCCGACTTCGAGCTTCCTGTCGTTGCACAGTCGCCCGACCAGTTGCGGGAAAGCGCCTACCAGAACCGTCCCCAGGCAAAAAGCCTGGTGATGCTGGCCAACAAGGGCATGGCCACGCACCGTCTGGCCCGCAAGGAATTCTACCCGGACCTCAACCTGTCCTTTGAATACATGTTCCGTGAACAGGCCATGGAGGATCCGGGCTATAACATGTTCACCGTCGGCCTGACCTTCAACCTTCCTTTTCAGCAGGAACGCCGCCGGGCCATGCTGGCTGAATCATCCTCCGAGACTGACATGGCGACGGAGGAGTTGAACGGCCTCAAGAATAGCATCGGCTACGCAATCAATGATTCCATGGCACAGATGGAGCGCCGCCGGAAACTGGTGGAGCTTTACAAGGGAGGCATCATCCCCCAGGCCGAGCAGTCGCTGGAATCGGCGATCATCAGCTACCGGGTCGGCAAGGTGGATTTCCTGACCCTGCTGGACGGCAGGGTCAGCCTGTTCAACTATGAGCGGGAACTGTACGAGTCGAAGGCCGAGTACATGATGCAGCTGGCGAGATTGGAGGCGGCGGTGGCTATGGATTTTGACCAGCCGCCGGCCGGCACAGCAAGTAAATAGAGCCCAGAGGTGGTCTACCATGGCACTGAACAAGAAAATAACCGTTCCACTGATCCTGCTGCTATTGGTCGCACTGGCCGGCGGCGGCTGGTATGCCTGGCAGCATGCCGGCCACGACCATCAAGCCGAAGGCAAGGCCGGGCAGGGGCCGGTACAGTACACCTGCCCGATGCATCCCTTCATCATCAAGGACAAGCCCGGTACCTGCCCGATCTGCGGCATGGAGCTGATCAAAAAAGTAGAAGGTGCTGCAACCGGTGTCCCTCTGACAGCCGAACAGAAACAGCAGGCCGATGCGCTGGGTCAGGTTTCCATGTCCGCCACCCAGCGGATCATGGCCAACGTGGCTACCGTGGAGGCCGGGCAGCAGGCGCTCAACAGGGAGATCAACGCGGTCGGAGTCGTGCAGTTCGACCAGTCGCGCCAGGCCAAGGTCACGGCCTGGATCGCCGGGCGCATCGACCGGCTCAACGTCAATACCGTGGGGGCTTTTGTCAGCAAGGACCGGCCGGTGGCCGAGGTCTATTCGCCCGAGCTGCTGGCGTCCCAGCAGGAGTATCTGCTGGCGGTCAGGAGCCGTGAGCAGCTGAAAAACTCGCCGATCCCCTCCATCTCCCAGAATGGTGAAGGTCTGGTGTCCTCGGCCAGGCAGCGCCTGATGCTGTACGGGGTCAAGGAAAGCCAGATCGCCGAGCTGGAACGGGCCGGCAAGCCCAACATCCGCCTGCCGATCTACACTCCGCTGTCGGGCGTGGTGATCGAAAAGCTGGTCCAGCAGGGTCAGTACGTCAATGTGGGCGACGCGCTGTTCAGCATCGCCGACCTCTCCACCGTCTGGGTCGAGATCGAGGTCTACGAGAGTGAGTTTTCCAGTGTCCGCATCGGCCAGTCGGTGGAGATTCGCTCCCAGTCCTTCCCGGGAAAAGCTTTCAGCGGCCGGGTGACATTTATCTATCCCTTCCTGGATCCCAAGACCCGCACGGTCAAGGCCAGGGTCGAGATGCCCAACCCCGGTCTGAGGCTCAAACCGGACATGTTCGTAAATGCGGTTATCAAGGTCGGGCTGGGCCAGGCCGTCGTGCTGCCGGTCACGGCGGTGATGGACAGCGGCAAGCACCAGACCGTCTGGGTGGAAAGCCAGCCGGGCGTATTCGAACCGCGTGAGGTGCAGCTGGGGCAGCGCACGGACGACAAGGTGCAGATCCTGTCAGGAGTCAGGCCGGGTGAGAAGGTGGCGGTGTCCGGCGCCTATCTGATCGATTCGGAATCGCAGCTGCGCGGCGGGAGCGGGCCGGATCACAGCCAGCATACCGGCGGGGCCGGGCCGGAGGGAAAAGTGCCGCCGACCGCACCGCCGGCCAAGAAGGATTCTCTGAAGATGGATGATATGAAGATGTAGAACTACCACCCCCTGACCCCCTCCTTATCAAGGAGGGGGGAAACATCATTGAACCTCTCCCCTCCTAGATTAGGAGGGGCTGGGGGTGATCGAAAGGTTTTATCAATGATTGAAAAAATCATCGAATATAGCGCCCGAAACCGGGTCATCGTGCTGATGGTCTTCGCGCTGATCATCGCCTGGGGCGTCTGGTCGGTCTATCGCACCCCGGTGGACGCGATTCCGGACCTGTCCGACAACCAGGTGATCGTTTTCACCGACTACCCAGGCCGTTCTCCGCAGGTGGTGGAGGACCAGGTCACCTATCCGCTGGCCACCAACCTGCAGGGTCTGCCACAGGTGCGTGCCGTACGGGCTTCCTCGGCTTTTGGCTTCTCGATGATATACGTGATCTTCGAGGACAAGGCCGATATCTACTGGGCCCGCACCCGTGTGCTGGAACGGCTGAATTATGCCGCCTCGCTGCTTCCGCCCGGTGTGGTGCCGACCCTGGGGCCGGACGGCACCGGTGTCGGGCATGTTTTCTGGTACACGATCGAAGGCAAGGGCTATGACCTGGAACAGCTGCGTACCCTGCAGGACTGGTTTGTCCGCTACCAGTTGAATACCGTGGCCGGCGTGGCCGAGGTGGCCTCGATCGGCGGCCTGGTGCGCGAGTACCAGATCGACCTGGACCCGGTCAAGCTGCAGGCCTACAACATCACTTCCGGCAAGGTAATGGAGGCGGTCAAGGGTGCCAACAAGGATGTGGGCGGCAAGCTGATCGAGCAGGCCGATGCCGAATACCTGATCCGCGGCCGCGGCTATGTCAAATCCCTGGCCGACCTGGAAAACATTGTTGTCGGCGCCGACATGCGCGGCACGCCGATCTACGTCAGGAACCTGGGCACGGTCCAGCTGGGTGGCGCCATCCGGCGCGGCCTGCTGGATATGAACGGCGAGGGGGAGGCGGTGGGCGGTATCGTGGTGATGCGTTACGGCGAGAACGCCAAGGATGTCATCGACCGGGTCAAGATCAAGATCAGGGAGCTGGAGAAAGGGTTGCCGCCCGGCGTCAGGATCATGGTCTCCTACGACCGTTCCGACCTGATCAACCGCGCGGTGAAGACCCTGAAGACATCGCTGCTGGAGGAGTCGGTGGTGGTCTCGCTGGTCATCCTGGCTTTCCTGCTGCATTTCCAGAGCGCCCTGGTGATCGTTCTGACGCTGCCGATCTCGGTGCTGATCGCGTTTATCACGATGAAGCTGATGGGGGTTACCTCCAATATCATGTCCCTGGGGGGCATCGCCATTGCGATCGGGGTGCTGGTGGATGCCGGCGTGATCATGGTGGAGAACTGCTACCGCCACCTGTCGGAGATGCCGCCGGAGGATCGGGCCGAAAAGCGCCTGGAAGTCGTGATCGCCTCGGCCAAGCAGGTGGGGCGGGCGATCTTCTTCTCGCTGGCGATCATAGTGTTGTCATTTGTGCCGGTCTTCATGCTGGAAGGGCAGGAGGGCAAGCTGTTTCACCCGCTGGCCTTCACCAAGACCTTCTCGATGATGGGCTCGGCGTTGATCGCGATCACGCTGGTGCCGGTGCTGATGTACTGGCTGATGCGCGGCAAGATGCCGCCGGAGAGCGCCAACCCGGTCTCCACGTTCTTTATCCGGCTCTACTCGCCGGTGATCCGCTGGGTGCTGGTCTGGAAAAAAACAACCATCATGCTGAATGTCGTGGCGCTGTTGATTGCGGTGCCGCTGTTCATGAAACTGGGCAGCGAGTTCATGCCCCCACTGGATGAGGGGTCGCTGCTGTATATGCCGGTCACTCTGCCCAATGTCTCGATCACCGAGGCCAAACGCATCATCCAGGTCCAGGATACGATCATCAAGAGCGTGCCCGAAGTGGAGCATGTGCTGGGTAAGGTCGGCCGGGCCGAGACCTCCACCGACCCGGCGCCGGTTTCCATGTTCGAGAGCATCATCATCCTGAAGCCCAAGGAACAGTGGCGGCCGGGAATCAAAAAAGCCGACATAGTGGCCGAACTGGACGGCAGGCTGCAGCAGATCGGTGTGCGCAACGGCTGGACCCAGCCGATCATCAACCGCATCAACATGCTCTCCACCGGGGTGCGCACCGACCTGGGGGTCAAGATCTTCGGCAGCGACCTGAACGTGCTGAAAGATCTGGCGATTCAGGCAGAGGCGATTCTGAGGCCGATCAAAGGCGCGGCCGACGTGGTGGCCGAACGGGTCACCGGTGGCAACTATATAGATATAGACATCGACCGCGAGGCGGCCGCCCGTTATGGCGTCAGCGTCGGCGATATACAGGATGTGATCGGCACGGCCCTGGGGGGCGAAATGCTCTCCACCACCGTGGAAGGCAGAAACCGCTTCCCGATCCGCATCCGCTACCTGCGTGACTATCGCGATAACATTCCGGCTATCCGCCGCATCCTGGTAAGCGGCATGGGTGGCGCTCAAGTACCGCTTTCGCTGGTCACCCGGCTGAAGGTGTCCACCGGCGCGCCGGAGATCAACAGTGAAGGCGGCTTACTGCGCTCAATTGTTTTTCTCAACGTGCGCGGCAGGGATATGGGCGGCTTCGTGAACGAGGCCAAGCAGGTGCTGGAAAAGCAGCTCAAACTGCCTCCAGGATACTATGTTGCCTGGTCCGGGCAATGGGAGAATCAGGTCCGCGCCAAGGCCCGCCTGCAGGTGCTGATCCCGCTGGGGATGGTAATCATCTTCATCCTGCTCTACTTCACCTTCCATTCGGCCCTGGAGGCCAGCATGGTGATGCTTTCGGTGCCTTTTGCGCTGGTGGGAGGGGTCTATCTGGTGTCAGCCTTGGGGTACAACCTGTCGGTGGCGGTTTGGGTCGGATTCATCGCCCTGTACGGCATCGCCGTGGAAACCGGGGTGGTGATGGTGATCTATCTGCATGAGGCGCTGGATAAAAAACTGAAGGACGGTCCCTGCACGGAGCAGGATATCTACGATGCCACTTTCGAGGGGGCCGTGCTGCGCTTGCGGCCCAAGTTGATGACCGTGGCCGTGGCTCTATTGGGGCTGGTGCCGATCATGTGGTCCAGCGGCACCGGCGCCGATGTTATGAAACCGATTGCCGCGCCGATGATCGGCGGCATGATCTCATCGGCGGTGCATGTACTTATAATGACGCCGGTGATTTTTGTGCTGATGAAGAAACGGGAACTGCGTAAGGGAACCCTTAAATACAGTGGCATGCAACATTAGATATTTACACAACCAGCAGGCGTGAATCAAAATAAACATACAAAGGAGAAATACAATGAGAAAACAGGTGATGATTCTGGCGGCAGCAGTTATGGCCTTTTCGGCTCCGGCGGTTTCCTATAGTGCGATGGAGCATGGCGATCACTCCAGGCATGCGAGTGGTCCGGCCTACGAGGAAGTTGTGGATGGAGTCAAAATCAGCTTTACCGTGCAGACGATGAAAGATGCCATGAAGGAAATGGGAATGGAAATGCCCAAGGGGGTCAAAGAGACTCACCATATTTCCGTGAGCATCAAGGATATCAAGAGCGGTAAGGCATTAACCGAGGGCGAGATCAAGCTGAAAATTCAGAGCCCGGATAAAAAAGACCAGACCAAGGACCTGATGGGTATGCATGGTCACTTTGGCGGTGATTTCCAGATGTCTGTAAAAGGGAAATACGGCGTAATGAGCAAATTCAAGCTTAAAGACGGGAAGATCCGACAGGCTAAATTCTGGTACACGGTCAAGTAGTGCATGTTCGCAAAAATAAAAAAATAAAGTTGTATTTTTTTTGTTGACACTGCGGTTGTGTTAAGAGTATAAGACTGATTCCCATCGTGGAGCAGTAAACATCGCGCAACAGACATGAATGGAGATGCCGGTCTGATTCCGGCCCTACACCTATTCCATTCCCCTCGCAGTTGGATTTAAATCGTGCGCGATGCTGAATAAAGCAGTACTTCTAATCACAAACAAACATTTGTAAAAAAGATTTATCTATATTGTAGTGACGCGCTGCCAACTTATTTATATTCGGTTGGATAAAAAGGTTGACACGGCGTTGTTTTATTTGCTAGCTTCGGAATTCGCTTCTTTGGAGGAGCGTTTTTGATAACTATTTTGTCGGGAGAATTTGACGACTATGCCAACTATTAACCAGCTGATTCGTGCGGGCAGAGAAAGTAAGAACGAGAAATCAACAGCGCCTGCGTTGAAGTGTTGTCCGCAAAAACGCGGCGTTTGCACGAGGGTTTATACGACTACACCTAAAAAACCTAACTCGGCTCTACGTAAGGTCGCCAGGGTACGGCTCACAAACGGTATCGAGGTTACTTCCTATATTCCCGGCGTTGGCCATAACCTTCAGGAACACTCGGTTGTGCTGATTCGTGGCGGCAGGGTTAAGGACCTTCCGGGTGTGCGTTATCACATCGTTCGCGGCACGCTTGACTCGGTCGGCGTCAAGGGTCGTTTGAAAAGTCGTTCCAAGTATGGCGCGAAGCGTCCGAAATAATATTCACCTGATTCGTTGAGGGGAAAGATATGCCAAGAAGAAGAGAAGTTCCTAAAAGAATAATTCTGTCCGATCCAAAATTCAACGACAAGGTTGTTGCCAAGCTCATCAATACATTGATGCTGGATGGCAAAAAAAGTGTTGCTGAGTCGATTCTGTACGGCGCACTCGAGCTGGTCGCACAGCGTTCCAATGACGAGGCGGTAAAGGTGCTTAAGAAGAGTCTTGATAATATTAAGCCGATGCTTGAAGTCAAGTCGCGTCGTGTTGGCGGTTCTACCTATCAGGTTCCGATTGAGGTTCGTCCGGAGCGTCGCATGTCGCTTGCAATGCGTTGGCTGATCAAGTATTCAACCGCTCGTAGTGAAAAGACGATGACTGACAAACTTGCTGGCGAGATCATGGATGCATTCAATAACCGTGGTTCGGCTGTCAAGAAGCGTGAAGATGTGCATAAGATGGCTGAAGCCAACCGTGCTTTTGCCCATTATCGCTGGTAGTAGTTTAAAAGTTTCTGGAGGATTCGGTGCCCCGTTTATCACCACTTGAAAAATATAGAAATATCGGCATCATGGCTCACATTGATGCAGGTAAAACAACGACTACAGAGCGTATCCTTTATTATACAGGTGTTTCTCACAAGATCGGCGAAGTTCATGAAGGCACTGCCACCATGGACTGGATGGAGCAGGAGCAGGAACGTGGGATCACCATTACCTCGGCTGCAACAACATGTAGCTGGAGAGATTACAATATCAATATTATTGATACTCCCGGTCATGTTGACTTCACTATTGAAGTTGAGCGCTCGCTCAGGGTTCTTGACGCGGCTGTAGCTGTATTCTGTTCGGTTGGTGGAGTTGAGCCCCAGTCTGAAACCGTCTGGCGTCAAGCTGATAAATACGGAGTTCCGCGGCTGGCTTTTATAAATAAAATGGACCGTGTAGGAGCTGATTTTTTCCGTGGCGTACAGATGATCAAGGATCGTCTCAAGGCTAATCCGCTTCCAATTCAGATACCAGTGGGTAAGGAAGAAAATTTCAAGGGTGTTGTCGATCTTGTTCGGATGAAGGCCGTTATTTGGAATGACGAGTCTCTCGGAGCCGAATACAGTGAAATAGAGATTCCGGCTGAGCTTATTGATGAGGCCAATGAATATCGCGAAAAGATGATCGAAGAAATCTCCAGCCATGACGATGCACTCATGGAAAAGTATCTTAGTGGAGAAGTTCTGACAGAAGCTGAAATCATGTCCGCGATCCGGACCGGCACAATTGCCATTAAGTTCTGTCCGGTTATCTGTGGTTCGTCATTTAAAAACAAGGGTGTTCAGAATCTGCTTGACGCAGTTGTTGATTATATGCCGTCTCCACTCGATATACCTGCAATAAAGGGTATAGATATTGACAACGGTGAAGAGATAGAACGCCTGGCATCTGACGCCGAGCCTTTCGCAGCCCTCGGGTTCAAGATTATGACAGACCCTTTTGTTGGTCAGCTCACCTTTTTCCGGGTCTATTCCGGGGTCGTTGCAGCTGGTTCATATGTGTACAACTCCACCAAGGGCAAGAAAGAGCGTATTGGACGTATTCTTAAGATGCATGCCAATAAGCGCGAAGAAGTTAAGGAAGTGTATGCCGGTGATATAGCTGCCGCTGTTGGTTTGAAGTATACGACGACTGGTGACACACTGTGTGATGAAGACAAGCAGGTTATACTCGAGTCGATTGAGTTTCCTGAGCCGGTAATTTCGATTGCAATTGAGCCCAAGACAAAAGCTGAGCAGGAAAAACTCGGTTTCGGTCTTCAAAAACTGGCCAGCGAAGATCCTTCATTCCGTGTAAAAACTGATGAAGAAACTGGCCAAACAATTATTTCCGGCATGGGCGAGCTGCACCTGGAGATTATTGTAGATCGACTCAAACGTGAATTTAAAGTCGAGGCCAATGTCGGCAAGCCACAGGTTGCCTACCGTGAAACTATTACCAAGAAGGTAAAAGTGGAAGGCAAGTTTGTTCGTCAGTCCGGTGGTCGTGGTCAGTATGGCCACGTATGGCTTGAGATCGAACCGCAGGAAGCTGGCAAGGGTTTTGAGTTTGTTGATGCAATCAAGGGCGGCGTAGTGCCGCGCGAATATATTCCGGCTGTTGGCAAGGGAGCTTTGGAAGCCACTGACAACGGTATAATGGCCGGATTCCCGGTTGTTGATATCAAGGTTACTTTGGTTGATGGTTCCTATCATGAGGTTGACTCCTCTGAGATGGCGTTCAAGATTGCCGGATCCATGGGCTTTAAAGAAGGTTGCGCAAAAGCAGGCCCGATCATTCTTGAACCGATCATGTCCGTCGAAGTTGTGGTTCCGGAAGAATACATGGGTGATGTAATCGGCGACCTCAACTCCAAGCGTGGTCGTATCATGGGTATGGACTCACGCGCCGGTGCACAGGTAATTTCGGCCATGGTTCCGCTGGCATCAATGTTCGGTTATTCGACGGATCTTCGTTCCGCTACACAGGGACGTGCAACATACGCAATGACATTTGACCATTATGAGCCGGTACCCAAGTCGGTATCGGAAGAGATAGTTGCAAAAGTTAAAGGTTGATTTAAACAAATTTATCCATCAGGAGGGCCTTTATCATGGCAAAGGCAAAATTCGAGCGTAACAAGACACACGTAAACATCGGGACTATCGGTCACGTTGACCACGGCAAGACTACCTTGACCGCTGCGATCACCAAGGTTCTGGCCGGCAAGGGTCAGGCCGAGTACAAGGCGTTCGACCAGATTGACAATGCCCCGGAAGAGCGTGAGCGCGGTATTACGATCGCTACGGCCCACGTTGAATACGAGACCGACAAGCGCCACTATGCACATGTTGACTGCCCCGGCCACGCCGACTACGTCAAGAACATGATCACCGGAGCCGCGCAGATGGACGGCGCGATCCTGGTTGTATCAGCAGCCGACGGCCCCATGCCCCAGACACGTGAGCACATCCTGCTCGCACGTCAGGTTGGCGTACCTTACATGGTTGTATTCCTCAACAAGGCCGATATGGTCGATGACGAAGAACTGCTCGAACTGGTAGAGCTGGAAGTTCGCGAACTTCTCTCCAGCTACGACTTCCCCGGCGATGATATTCCAATCATCAAGGGCTCCGCATTGAAGGCTCTTGAAGGTGAAAAGAGCGAACTGGGCGAAGAGTCCGTAAACAGGCTGATGGACGCGGTTGACTCCTACATCCCTGATCCGGAGCGCGCCATTGACCGTCCGTTCCTGATGCCGGTAGAAGACGTATTCTCCATTTCCGGTCGTGGTACGGTTGCCACCGGACGTGTTGAGCGCGGAATCGTCAAGGTCGGCGAGGAAGTCGAGATCGTCGGCATCAAGACGACAGCCAAAACCACCGTAACCGGTGTTGAGATGTTCCGTAAACTTCTCGACGAAGGTCGAGCCGGCGACAACATCGGCGCCCTGCTGCGCGGTGTCAAGCGTGAGGACATCGAGCGCGGCCAGGTTCTTGCCAAGCCGGGTTCAATCACACCACACACAAAATTCAAAGCGGAAGCCTATGTACTCACCAAGGAAGAGGGTGGTCGTCATACACCGTTCTTCAACGGCTACCGCCCACAGTTCTACTTCCGCACAACAGACGTTACCGGCATTGCCGAACTTCCTGCCGGAGTTGAAATGGTTATGCCTGGCGACAACGTTGCCATGACCATCAACCTGATCACCCCGATCGCCATGGATGAAGGCCTCCGCTTCGCTATCCGCGAAGGTGGCCGTACCGTCGGCGCAGGCGTTGTTAGCTCCATTATCGAATAAATCTGAAACGTTACGAGGATATCAATGCAGAGCCAGAAAATCAGAATTCGCCTCAAGGCATATGACCATAAGCTACTGGATGTTTCAGTAAGTGAGATCGTCGAAACTGCAAAAAGAACTGGTGCTAGAGTTGCAGGGCCGATTCCACTGCCAACAGTTATAAATAAATACTGTGTTCTCCGTGGTCCGCATGTTGATAAAAAGTCTCGTGATCAATTTGAGATCAGAACGCATAAACGTCTGATCGACATACTTGATCCGACACAGCAAACGGTTGATGCCTTGATGAAACTGGATCTTTCTGCTGGTGTTGACGTCGAAATCAAACTGTAATTGTTACTACGACTGAATAGGATTAGCTATGATGAAAGGTATCATCGGAAAAAAGCTGGGCATGACTCAGATATTTTTGGAAGACGGGACACTTGTGCCGGTAACGGTTGTTCAGGCTGGTCCTTGCTACGTAGTCCAGAAAAAAACTGTGGAGACAGATGGTTACTCAGCAGTTCAGGTGGGTTTTGATTCTGTTGCAGCATCCGGTGCAAACAAGCCGGATCTCGGTCACTGCACAAAATCAGGTCAGGGCGTTTTTAGATTCCTGAGAGAATTCAGGCTGGCATCATCTACAGAAATGAACATCGGAGATTCGATTACTGTTGATCAGTTTGCTCCTGATGATGTCATTGATGTAACCGGCACTAGTATTGGTAAAGGTTTTCAGGGCGTAATCAAGCGCTGGAACTTTAAAGGCGGCCGAGCTTCCCACGGTTCACGCTTTCATCGTGCGCCTGGTTCAATCGGCGCATCAGCAACACCTTCGCATGTTTTTAAAAATAAGAAAATGCCTGGTCAGATGGGCAATTGCAAGGTTACAGTTCAGCGGCTTAAAATTGTCCGTGTCGTTTCATCAGACAACCTGCTTCTTATCAAAGGAGCGGTTCCTGGTCACAAGAACTCAATCGTACTGATTAAACAGAGTGTAAAAGCTTAGTAATTTCTTGGGAGTTTGTGTATGCCTTCAATAGATGTCTACAATATGAACAGGCAAAAAACGGGTGAAGTTGAGCTGTCAGATGACGTGTTCAACGTTGAGGTGAGGGAAAGCCTTATCCATCAAGCACTTCGAATTCAGCTTGCCAACAGGAGAGCGGGCACGGTTGCGGTCAAGAATCGTTCCGCCGTATCCGGCGGAGGCAAGAAGCCTTTCAAGCAGAAAGGTACCGGTAATGCTCGTCAGGGTTGCAGCAGAGCGCCGCAGTATCCTGGTGGTGGAGTCGCGTTTGGCCCGCAACCGAAGATATACAATCTGAGCATGAATAAAAAAGCCAGAGCCGCTGCACTTTGTTCCGTACTGACTTATAAACTACAGAATAACGGCATTACAGTTATTGATAAAATTGAATTTGACAAGATATCCACTCAGGATTTTGTAGGGTTCATGAAGCGCTTTGATCTTGAGCGTTCATTGATTGTTACGGATGATTTCAACAACAATCTGTACTTGTCAGCCCGCAATGTCCCTCATGTCAAAATGCTGAAGCACGATGCTCTGAATGTTCATGATATGCTCAAGTATCGTCATATCATTTTTACTCAGGGATCGGTGCAGTCGGCAGAAGGAGCATTGCAGAAATGAACATTTACTCCGTAATTAAAAAGCCACATGTAACTGAAAAGACTTCGTTGGGAGCTGATTCATCCAACACAGTTGCTATCGTGGTTGATAAAGATTCAAACAAAATTGAGATCAAGCAGGCTGTTGAATCCCTGTTTAAAGTTAAAGTTGCCGATGTTCGTACGGTAACCGTGGCTGGCAAGGTTAAGCGCTCTGGCAAAACTTTTGGCAAACGGTCCAACTGGAAAAAAGCATATGTAACACTCCAGGAAGGACAAACAATAGATTTCTTTGAAGTCTAACTAACACGTTTGGGGTTCGCAATGGCAATCAAAAGTTACAATCCGACATCAGCAGGACGTAGGCATCAAACATGTTCTGCGTTTGACGAAATTACTAAATCTACACCAGAAAAGTCCTTGCTAGTTGTTCTTAAAAAAAGCGGCGGCAGAAACTCTAATGGACGTATAACTTCCAGGCATCAAGGTGGCGGTCACAAACAGAAGTATCGTATTATCGATTTTCGACGTGATAAAAGAAGCATACCTGCTACTGTTGCCAGCATAGAATACGATCCGAACCGCAGTGCAAGAATTGCTCTTCTGAATTACGCAGATGGTGAAAAAAGATATATTCTTGCGCCTCTTGATCTTAAGGTTGGCGACATGGTTATCAGTGGACCTGAAGCAGATATAAAGCCAGGGAATTCACTTCCACTTCGTGCGATCCCGTTGGGCACAATTATACATAATATTGAGCTCAAAATCGGCAAAGGCGCACAGCTTGCGAGAAGCGCCGGTACATTTGCACAGCTCATGTCAAAAGAGGGCAAGTATTCACAGGTTAAACTGCCTTCCGGCGAAGTTCGTCTAATCCTTCAGGATTGCTACGCAACAATCGGCCAGGTGGGTAATACTGACCATGAAAACGTTAACATCGGTAAAGCAGGCCGCTCTCGTTGGCTTGGCAGACGTCCGAAAGTACGAGGCGTTGCAATGAACCCTGTCGATCACCCACATGGCGGTGGTGAAGGGCGTACTTCGGGTGGACGTCATCCTGTAACTCCTTGGGGCATTCCTACCAAGGGTTACAAAACTCGTACTAACAAGACTTCTGATCGTTTCATCGTTAAGAAGCGCAGCAAATAATCCGTTGAGAGGCTGATAATATGGCACGTTCGATAAAAAAAGGTCCTTTTATTGATGATCACTTGTTGAAAAAGGTTCTGGCTGAAGGTCCTAATTCTAAAAAAATTATTAAGACCTGGTCACGCCGCTCCACAATCAGCCCTGATTTTATAGGTTGTAGTTTTGCGGTACATAACGGTCGCAAGTTTATTCCGGTTTTTGTAACCGAGAATATGGTTGGACATAAAATGGGTGAATTCTCGCCAACTAGAACATTTCACGGCCATGCCGCTGATAAGAAGAGTAAAGTCAAGAAGTAGTAAGGGGAGTTTGATATGGAATCCAGTGCAAAATTATCATCTATACGGCTTTCACCACGCAAAACTCGACTTGTCGTCGATCTTGTAAGAGGTAAAGCTATACAGGATGCACTCAATACTTTACGATTTATGCCACAGCCATCAGCCAAACTTGTGTCCAAACTGCTGAAATCCGCAGTTGCCAATGCTGAGCAAAAAGGTGTATCTGATGTAGATCGCCTGTTTGTCAAAACCATATTCGTTGACGGTGGAGCAGTCCTAAAACGCTTCGTTCCGCGTGCAATGGGACGTGCAAGCAAGATAAGAAAGCCGACAAGCCATATTGCAGTAACATTGTCGGACTCTAAATAGTTTTTATTACCTGGAGGTGTAGTTTGGGACAAAAAATAAATCCGATAGGCTTCCGACTTGGCGTGACTAAGACTTGGGACTCGAAATGGTACGCTGAGGCTGACTACGCTAAGTTGTTGCACGAAGACCTGGCCATCCGGAAATTCTTGAAAAAGCGTCTATACAGTTCCGGTGTCTCTAAAATAGAGATTGAGCGTGCTGCAAACAAATGCAAGATCAATATCTTCACTGCACGCCCGGGTCTTATAATCGGTAAGAAGGGTTCGGAAGTTGAAACGATCAAGAAAGATCTTGCACTGATAACTTCTAAAGAAGTCTTTATTACTATCAATGAAGTGCGCAAGCCTGAACTGGACGCTCAGTTAGTAGCCGAGAACGTAGCTCTGCAACTGGAACGACGTATCGCATTCCGTAGAGCCATGAAGAAGAGCGTCACCTCGACGTTGAAGTTTGGTGCCAAAGGTATCAGAATTACTTGTTCAGGAAGACTTGGCGGTGCTGAAATGTCACGTACTGAATGGTATCGTGAAGGGCGGGTTCCTCTCCATACCCTGAGAGCTGACATAGATTATGGTTTTGCAGAAGCTAAAACAACATATGGACTTATTGGCGTAAAAGTACTGATATTCAAAGGCGAAATTCTGCCTGGTAAGTGATCTTTTTATTTTGCACAACAGGAGCACGCATCAATGTTAATGCCGAAACGGGTCAAACATAGAAAACAGATGAAGGGGCGTATGTCCGGTAAGCCCTGCCGTGGAATCGATCTTTCTTTTGGCGAGTTTGGTCTTCAGGCCACAGAGTGTGGTTGGCTGGATTCCCGTCAAATCGAAGCAGCACGTATCGCGATGACACGTTATATCAAGAGGGGCGGTAAGATCTGGATTCGTGTTTTTCCGGACAAGCCTTTGACTGCTAAACCTGCAGAGACCAGGATGGGTAAAGGTAAAGGCTCTCCTGATTCTTGGGTATGTGTTGTCAAGCCAGGCGTAATCTTATACGAGATGGAAGGTGTGACCGAAGAAATTGCACGCGAAGCTCTGAGGCTTGCTGCGCATAAACTGCCCCTTTCAACAAAGTTTATCTCACGGGGAGAGCTTCATGAAGACTAATGACCTCAGGAAAATGACCTCTGAAGAACTGATCAAAAAGCAGACTGAGACTACTCAGGAGCTTTTCAATCTCAAATTTCAGCTGCATACCGGCAGACTTGAGAATACATCCAAGCTTAAATCTGTCCGGAAGGACATTGCCAGAATTAGTACAATACTCACTGAGATCAAGGCATAGGGAGCATCGAAATGATTGAACGTGGTCATAGAAAAACACAGGTAGGTGTTGTTGTAAGTGACAAGATGGAGAAAACCGTTGTAGTCAAGGTTGACCGTCTAGTCAAACACAGCATTTACAACAAATATATTAAGCGTAGTGTCAAGTACAAGGTTCATGATGAACAGAACAGTACGAAAGTTGGTGACCGCGTACAAATTATCGAGTGTCGCCCATTGAGTAAAGATAAGCGCTGGAGCCTCAAGCAGATTATTGAAAGTATCTCTTAGTATAGGGAGTATCGTGTAATGATTCAAATGCAGACAATACTGGATGTAGCCGACAATTCAGGGGCAAAAAAACTCTTTTGCATAAAAGTCCTGGGCGGTTCCAAGAGAAAATATGCAGGCGTTGGCGATATTATTGTTGCTTCGGTACGTGAAGCGCTTCCCAATTCCAAAGTTAAAAAAGGCGATGTTGTTAAAGCTGTCATAGTTAGAACTGCAAAGTCTCTAGGTCGTCCAGATGGATCATACATCCGTTTTGATGATAACTCTGGTGTTGTAATTAATAATGCCAAGGAACCGGTTGGTTCTCGTATCTTCGGTCCGGTAGCCAGAGAATTGCGGGCTAAGAAGTTTATGAAAATTATCTCTCTTGCACCGGAAGTACTATAAAAATATCGGAGAAATTACAGATGCAAGCCATTAAATCCCATGTTAGCAAGGGCGATACAGTTATGGTTATTGCCGGTAAGGAAAAAAGTAAGACCGGTAAGGTTTTACAACTTCTTCCTAAAAAGCAAGGCGTAATCGTAGAAGGTCTCAATATTGTAAAGCGTCACGTGAAAGCACGTGGCAATGAGGCCGGCGGGATAAAGGAGAAAGAAGCCAGGATACACATCTCCAATGTCATGCCATATTGTTCAAAGTGTGCTAAGCCAGTCAGAACAAGCAAGAAAATTCTGGAAAACGGCGAAAAACAGCGTGTTTGTATCAAGTGTGGCAATTCGCTTTAGAATTACTTTGGAGGAAAGATTATAATGACGCGTTTAAAAGAAATTTATATCAAAGAAGTTGTACCTAAGCTTCTTAACGATTTTACGTATAAGTCCTCCATGCAGGTACCGCGCATTGAGAAAATCGTTGTTAACATGGGGTTGGGCGAAGCGATTCAGAATGTTAAGATTTTAGATTCTGCGACAGCGGAACTGAATGCAATAACTGGACAGAAATCGGTTATCACAAAAGCAAAAAAATCAATTGCTACATTCAAGCTGCGTGAAGGTATGCCGATTGGTTGCATGGTAACACTGCGTCGCGAACGCATGTATGAATTTCTCGACCGGCTTATGAATGTATCGCTTGCCAGGGTTCGCGATTTCAAGGGTGTCTCTGGTAAGGCTTTTGACGGTAAAGGCAATTATACTCTTGGTGTGAAGGAACAGCTTATATTCCCTGAGATTAATTATGATGCAGTTGATAAGATCAAAGGCATGAATATAACGATCGTGACAAGTGCCAAGACTGACGAGGAAGGTAAAGCTCTTCTCAAGTACCTGGGCATGCCGTTCAGGAACTAAGAAATCTGGAGGATTCTGTGGCAAAAGTTTCAATGATAATCAAGTCCCAGCGCAAACCTAAATTCAAGGTTCGCCAACACAATCGTTGCCCGGTCTGCGGGAGACCTAAAGCTTTCTACCGGAAATTCGAAATGTGCAGAATATGTCTGCGCAAGTACGCCTCCTCTGGCCAGATTCCCGGCGTGATTAAATCCAGCTGGTAACTTCAAGCCCATATAGAAAGAGACAGGAGCATACTCACGATGTCCATGACAGATCCAATTGCTGACATGCTTACCAGAATCAGAAACGCTAACATGGTAAAGCATCAGAAAGTTGACATTCCTTCTTCAAACATGAAAGTAAGTATAGCCAGTGTTCTGAAGCAGGAAGGATTCATTAAAAACTATAAGGTGATCTCTGATAACCTTCAAGGTGTACTCAGGGTATATCTGAAATATATTGATGAAAAAGATAGTGTGATTAACGAGATCAAGCGAATCAGCAAGCCTGGTGGACGTGTCTATGTAAAGTCAGAAGATATTCCCATGGTAAAAAGCGGGCTTGGAATTGCGATTCTGTCCACATCCAAGGGGATCATTACTGACAGTACAGCACGTAAGGCCGGAGTAGGCGGCGAACTCATCTGCTCAGTCTGGTAAACATTGCGACAAGGAGTACATTAGATGTCAAGAATAGGTAAACTACCAATAGAGATACCAAAAGGTGTCAAGATCGGTTTCAGTGACTCTTTGTTGTCTGTGCAGGGTCCGAACGGATCACTGGCACGCAAGATAATGTCAAATGTTGTACTCGACATCAATGAATCAACAATTCTGGTCACCAGAGTTGATGAGACCAATCAATCCAGGGCTGCGCATGGTTTGACTCGTACACTTATAAACAACATGGTTGTTGGTGTAACGAAAGGATTTCAGACTGATCTGGAAATCAACGGAGTTGGTTACAGGGCCGAGGTTAAGGGCCAGGAACTGGTATTAAGTCTTGGATACTCACATCCGGTCAACTTTCAAATCCCTGACGGTATCTCGATTAATGTTGAAAAGATGACCAAGCTCTCTGTCAAGGGATACGATAAGGAATTAGTTGGCCAGACAGCTGCTAAAATCAGATCGTTCCGCAGTCCTGAGCCTTACAAGGGTAAGGGCATCAAGTATGCTGACGAGACTATATTGAGAAAAGCTGGTAAAACCGGCAAGAAATAGTCTTTATAAGGAGATATGTGTGGCTAAAACAGCTATAAAAACAATTACACGTATGAAGCGTAAAGTTCGGGTCCGTAAAAAAGTACTCGGCACAGTTGAGCGTCCACGTCTCAATGTATTCAAAAGCGCGCGACATATATATGCACAGATAATTGATGATACAAAGGGAGTTACTCTCGTTGCCGCATCGACACTGTCAGAGGCATCTGCAGATATAAGCAATGGTGGAAATGTCGCCGCTGCTACTTTTGTCGGAAAAGAAGTTGCCCGTCTGGCACTGGAAAAAGGTGTTTCATCTGTAGTTTTTGACCGCAATGGTTTTCTCTATCACGGTAGAATCAAAGCGCTTGCTGAAGCAGCCCGCGAAGCCGGGTTGTGCTTCTAAGCGTACGAGGAGGTTTTCTTTGAGTAGGATTAATCCAGCAGAACTTAACCTTAATGATCGTGTCGTTCACATAAGCCGCGTAGCCAAGGTTGTCAAGGGTGGCCGTAGGTTCAGTTTCTCCGCACTTATTGTAGTAGGTGATGGCTGTGGCCATGTCGGTTATGGTCTTGGCAAAGCAAACGAAGTTCCTGAGGCTATCAGGAAGGGCGTTGAGCAAGCCAAGAAAAACCTGATAAAGGTACCGGTCAATCAGAATCAGACAATTCCTTTCGAAATCGAAGGCAAGTTTGGCGCTGGTAAACTTCTCATGAAACCGGCTTCCGCAGGTACCGGTGTTATTGCCGGTGGCGCCGCCCGAGCTATTTTTGAGGCTGCCGGTATCAATAACATTCTTTCCAAATGCCTTGGATCTAACAATCCTCACAATGTAATCAAGGCTGCTTTCAATGGTCTCATGAGGTTGAAAACTCCCGAGGAGATTGCTGCTCGCAGGGGTATTGCTGAATAAATAACTACGTAAGGAATTATCATGGGCGCTATGCTTAAGATTACACTTGTAAAAAGTACTATATGCACACCCAAAAAACACCGAGACGTTGTTGCTGGCTTAGGTTTGTCCAAGCTTAATCAGTCTGTTCAACGTGCTGACAGTCCTGAAATTCGCGGTATGATCAACAAAGTTGCTCATCTGCTTTCTGTAGAATAATTAAAGGGGTAGATAAGTATGGAATTAAATAACCTTAAACCATCACTCGGCTCTACAAAGAACAGAAAACGTATCGGCCGTGGTACAGGTTCTGGACATGGCAAAACAGCTACTAAAGGTCATAAAGGTCAGAAAGCACGTTCCGGCGGCAGTATCAAGGCCGGTTTCGAGGGTGGCCAGATGCCTTTGCAGCGACGACTTCCGAAGCGCGGATTCACCCCGTTGGATCGTATTGAGTACTCGCTTGTCAACCTGAGTCAGTTGGAAGTTTTTGAGGCCGGTACTGTTGTAGACGCTGTTGCTCTTGCTGCCAAGGGGCTGATCAAATCGTCACGTTGCGCAGTTAAAGTACTTGCAAATGGCGAGCTGACCAAGAATCTGAAGATTACTGCAAACAAGTTCAGTCAAACTGCTAAAGACAAAATCGTAGCAGTTGGTGGATCAGTTGAGGAGATCGTCTAGTGCTTGAAGCCTTCCAGAATATATTCAAAATTCCTGAGCTTAAAAAAAGAGTTTTGTTTTCACTAGGAATGCTTGCCGTATATCGTGTCGGGTGCCATATCCCCACTCCCGGAATAGACAGGATCGCGCTATCACACTTTTTCAAACAATCACAGGGGACCTTGCTGGGTCTCTTTGACATGTTTTCCGGTGGTGCTTTGGAGCGTCTGACAGTGTTTGCTCTCGGTATAATGCCGTACATTTCGTCTTCAATTATTTTCCAGCTTCTCACAGTTGTTGTACCCGCCATTGAAAAACTGTCAAAAGAGGGCGAGGCCGGCCGTAAAAAGATAATTCAATACACACGTTATGGGACAGTGGTATTGAGCGTGGTTCAAGGCATGGGTGTAGCAGTTGGACTAGAAAGCATGCGTGGGCCCGCAGGTGAACTGGTTGTTCCTAGCCCTGGTTGGGGCTTTCGTATTTTGACAGTGATAACACTTACAGCCGGAACAGCATTTGTAATGTGGCTTGGCGAACAGATGTCGGAAAAGGGCATCGGCAACGGCATATCGCTGATAATCTTCGCTGGTATTGTTGTTAATATCCCTAAAGCACTCATGAATACAGTTAAGTTGATAAATGCCGGTCAGCTGTCCTTGTTTGTAATTATTTTCGTGCTAGCACTTATGTTTGCAGTCATTGCAGCTATAGTTTTTGTAGAGCGTGGTCAGCGCCGCCTGCCGATTCATTATGCTAAAAGAGTAGTCGGTCTTAAGACGTTTAATGCTCAGACATCACACTTGCCACTCAAGATCAACATGGCCGGTGTTATACCGCCGATCTTCGCATCTTCGATCATTATGTTTCCGGCTACAATTGCAAACTTCATAAATATACCCTGGGTTCAGAGTGCAGCCAAGAGTCTTTCTCCCGGCAACTGGGTTTACAATGTCTTTTTTGTTGCATTCATAGTATTCTTCTGCTACTTCTACACAGCTGTGACTTTTAACCCCCACGATGTGGCGGAGAATATTAAAAAACAGGGTGGCTACATACCGGGTATCCGTCCTGGAAAAGAAACTTCTGAATTCATGGACAGTGTCTTGTCACGGCTTACTTTCGCCGGTGCAATATATATCTCTATCGTCTGCGTTTTGCCTACAATTCTGATCGGTAAATTTAATCTGCCATTTTATTTTGGCGGAACGGCTTTGTTGATTGCGGTTGGTGTCGGCATGGACACTGTCGCTCAGATCGAGTCGCACCTGATAACTCGGAATTATGAAGGGTTCTTGAAGGGCGTTAGAATCAGAGGAAGGAAATAAGCTGTGAACCTGATTCTTTTTGGACCTCCCGGAGCTGGGAAAGGGACGCAAGCGAAGTTTATAGTCGAACAATACCATATACCCCAGATATCTACCGGTGATATGTTGCGCGCTGCAGTTAAAGCCGGATCTGAACTTGGTTTGAAAGCCAAGTCGGTTATGGATTCCGGGGGCTTGGTTTCTGATGATCTTGTTCTTGCACTTGTTAAAGAACGCTTGTCGTCACCTGATTGTAAGCAGGGTTTCATTCTGGATGGTTTTCCGCGTACTTTGGCTCAGGCAGACGCCCTTTTGCAGGTTCTTGATGCAATTGACAAATCAATTGATCATGTGATCTCTCTTGATGTTGATAATGGTGAAATTGTTAAGCGATTATCGGGTAGAAGAACCTGTCCTACTTGCGGAAAAGGGTACCATGTTATATATGATGCGCCGCGCGTTGCAAATGTTTGTGACGCATGTGGTGTTCCCCTGATTCAACGAGATGATGATTCCGAGCAGACCGTTAAGAACCGGCTTGATGTTTATGAGCAGCAGACAGCACCGCTTAAAAGCTATTTCGACGCAAAGTTACTTTTAAGGCATGTAAATGGCTGTGGTTCGATAAGCGATATACAGCAGCAGATATGCTCCTGTTTAGGCGGTATTGGTGATCGTCCTTAAATCTCCTCAAGAGATTGACAGGATGAGAACAGCTTGCAGAATTGCTTACGAAATTCTTCTGCATATAAGCGAGTTGGTTCAGCCGGGTGTTACAACGTTTGATCTGGAGCAGATTGCATCTGCTGAAGCTGCTAAGCGCAAGGCAAAGTGTGCATTCAAAGGATATCACAACTATCCTAGTTCATTGTGCTGCTCACCTAATAATCAAGTCGTTCATGGGTTGCCAACTAAAAACCCGTTGAAGTCAGGTGACATACTAAGTCTTGATTTTGGTGTCTACATTGATGAATTCTACGGTGATTCTGCTGTTACCGTGCCAGTGGGTAAAATATCGACAGCTGCTCAGGCTCTCATTGCAGCCACCGAGCATTCGCTGTATGCCGGTATTGAGAACGCCGTACCGGGCAACAGGCTTGGCGACGTTTCTCACGCGGTTCAGCAGTACGTTGAAAAGCTCGGGTATTCAGTCGTACGCGATTTTGTAGGACATGGTATCGGCAGGAATCTTCATGAAGATCCGCAGGTACCTAATTTCGGACAACCGGGTAAGGGTTTGAAACTGAAAGCCGGAATGGTATTGGCAATTGAACCGATGATAAATGAAAAGTCGCATGACGTAATTGTTTTAGATGATCAATGGACTGTAATTACTTCTGACGGTGGACTTTCCGCGCATTTTGAACATACAGTAGCAATAACAGATAAAGGACCAGAAATATTGACACGCATTTGATAGTTGTGTGTGAAGGGGAGATACATGAAAGTACGTGCATCAGTTAAGAAAATTTGCGACAAATGTAAGATAATCAAACGCAAGGGTGTAGTTCGTGTTATCTGCGACATCCCTAAACATTCACAGCGTCAGGGATGAGTAATTAAAGGAGGAATTTCCATTGGCACGTATTGCAGGTATTGACTTACCAAAAAACAAGCGAATCGTAATTGCACTGACTTATATTTATGGTATCGGCAATTCAGCTGCAGAGAATATTCTCTCGGTTACTAAAATTGATCCGAACACCCGTACAGATAAATTGTCAGAGTCCGAAGTAGCTCGGCTTCGTGAAGAAATAGATCGTAGCTGTAAGGTTGAGGGTGACCTCAGACGTGAAATTTCCATGAACATCAAGCGTCTTATGGACTTGGGCTGTTATCGTGGACTTCGTCACAGGAAAGGGCTCCCGGTCAATGGTCAGCGTACAAAGACCAATGCACGTACCAGGAAAGGTCCTGCCCGTACTGTTGCCGGTAAAAAGAAATAATATAAATTAGCTCTGGAGAATACGAATGGCAAGCCCATCCAAAAAAGTAGTACGCAAGAAAAAAGAACGTAAAAACATATCCAATGGTGTTGCTCACATTCAGGCGACTTTCAATAACACCATTATCACAATTACCGATCCGGTCGGCAACGTGATCTCTTGGTCTACTGCCGGTGCCAAAGGCTTTAAAGGCTCTCGTAAAAGTACTCCTTTTGCTGCCCAGATAGCCGCTGAAGACTGTGTTAAAAAAGCACAGGAACACGGATTGCGCAGTGTAGAGGTTTATGTAAAGGGCCCAGGATCGGGTCGTGAGTCTGCATTGCGTGCACTTCAGGCTGCCGGACTGGTCATAAGTTTCATCAAGGACGTTACGCCGATTCCTCATAACGGCTGTCGCCCACCGAAACGTAGAAGAGTTTGATACAGGTTTAACACTTTTAAGGAGGTTTTCATTGGCTCGTTATACAGGACCTTCATGCCGCTTGTGCAGAAGAGAAAACACGGAATTATTTTTAAAAGGCGATCGCTGTTATACTGATAAGTGTGCAATCAAGCGTCGTAACTATCCTCCAGGTCAGCATGGGCAAGGTCGTACGAAAGTGTCTGCTTACGGTGTTCAGCTTCGTGAAAAGCAGAAAGTGCGCCGCATATATGGAATTCTTGAAAAGCAATTCCGTGGTTATTTCCATCTGGCAGACCGTATGAAGGGTGTGACCGGTGAAAACCTGCTGTCTTTGCTGGAGCGTCGTCTTGATAACGTAGCTTACAGGCTGGGCTTTGCTACATCTCGTACAGAATCCCGTCAGCTTGTACGTCACGGACATTTTACTATCAATGGCAGAAAAGTAAATATCCCCTCCATACAGCTTAAAGCCGGAGACGTCGTCGAATTAAGAGAAAAAAGCAGAAAGATCGTCGCCGTAAACGATGCTCTGGAAGCGGTTGTCCGTCGTGGAATTCCGCAGTGGCTCGAGCTTGATCGTGATGCCTTCAAAGGTACACTGAAGGGAGTCCCCGTTCGCGAGGACATCACTACACCGATTCAGGAACAACTGATCGTAGAGCTCTATTCCAAGTAATCTCCGGATACTGCTGATTCTTGTTGTAAACGACAACCGGACTATTATTTCTGGAGGAGGTAGTAATGTACAAAAACTGGCGTGATCTTATTAAACCTAAACAACTTCAGGTTGAAAAGGACTCACTTACAGATACTTATGGTAAATTTTACGCTGAACCGTTTGAGAGAGGTTTTGGAACCACTCTGGGCAATTCGCTGAGAAGAATATTGCTTTCTTCACTTCAAGGAGCTGCAATTACTTCGGTTCGCATAAAAGGTGTTTTGCATGAGTTTTCTGCTATACAGGGCGTAACCGAAGACGTAACCGATATAATCCTGAATCTGAAGGGTGTCAGGCTGAAACTGCATTCATCTGATCAGGCCAATATACATATCAAACACAAAGGTGTCGGTGTAATTACCGCCGGTTCAATAATCGTTGGTCATAACATCGAGGTCATGAATCCGGATCACTATATTGCCACATGCGGCAAGGATGCCAATTTTGAAGTTGAGATGACGGTAAAGATGGGCAAGGGCTACGTTTCCGCTGACCGTAACAGGGATGAGAACGCACCCGTTGGCACAATACCGATTGATGCAATTTACACCCCGATCAAGAAAGTCAATTTCTCAGTATCGAATGCGCGTGTTGGCCAGATGACGGATTACGATAAACTTAATCTTGAAGTCTGGACCGACGGTAGTGTCAAGCCTGAAGATGCTGTTGCATATTCAGCCAAGATAATGAAGGAACAACTTACAATCTTCATCAATTTTGACGAAGAGGCAGAACCGTTCCAGGATGAAGAGTCCCAGGAAGACAAAGACAAGGTAAATGAAAACCTTTACAGGACTGTTGAAGAGCTTGAGCTTTCCGTCCGTTCTGCAAACTGTCTGAAAAATGCTGGTATCAAGCTGATTGGTGAGCTCGTTACCAAATCTGAATCAGAAATGCTCAAAACCCAGAACTTTGGTCGCAAGTCCTTGAATGAAATCAAGGATATTCTTACGGACATGGGTCTTACTTTCGGCATGAAGATTGACGGCTTTCCTGATCCCGAACTCATGAGCCGTCTGCGTGGCGAGCAAAAAGAAGAAGAATAGATTGGATATCAGCAGCAGTATTAGAAAGGAATCAATTTATGCGTCACTGTAAAACAGGCAGAAGATTGGGCAGGAAAACAAGTCATCGTGAAGCGATGTTTAGAAATATGGTAACTTCGTTACTTAACCACGAGAAAATTACTACAACTGATGCCAAAGCAAAAGAGATCCGCATTGTTGCCGAGCGCATGATCACACTCGGAAAACGCGGCGATCTGCACTCAATGCGGCTGGCAGCTTCCGTTATTCGTGAAAAATCTGTTGTTACCAAGCTTTTCTCCACGATAGCTCCGCGTTACAAGGATCGCCCCGGTGGTTACACTCGCATCGTCAAGTTGGGCATCCGTCAGGGTGATGCTGCTCCGACCTCTTTAATAGAACTGGTTGAAGCAGAGATGAAGCCTTCGAAGGTTAAACAGCCGGTTGCCAAGGTTGTTAAGCCTGCTGTAGTTGCAGCTGCTCCTGTAGCAGTTGTTGAGGCACCCGTGGCAGATGCTGTTGAAGCTGCAGAAGCAACTGAGACTAAAGCAGAGTAGCAGCAAACTGATCTATATTTATCTTGGCACGAAGTCATACTTCGTGCCTTTTTTTTTACATGTATTGGGCTTTGCAATACAAGCCGAGTTAACTCATGACTCTTCATCGATATTTTATGGACGTTATTTCTCGTGAAAAGGATTGAAACTGATGTCTTACATCATGATAAATGTCGAACGTTGCAAAGGGTGTGGACTCTGCACTATCGCCTGTCCTAAAAAGCTGGTCACGATGAGTGATGAGCTCAATAATCTCGGATTCTCGGTCGCGGTTTTTGCAGAGAACGGGAAATGCACCGGCTGTGCATTGTGTGCCGAGATGTGCCCGGATGTGGCCATCACTGTCTTCAAGGAGTGACTTCTGTGAGTTCACCAAATTCAGATAAAAAATTCGTCAAGGGGAATGAGGCGGTCGCCATGGCAGCGCTGGAAGCTGGTTGCCGATATTACTTCGGTTATCCGATAACTCCCCAGAGTGACATACCGGAATATTTGTCACGGGAACTGCCGCGCCTCGGTGGCGAATTCATCCAGGCCGAAAGTGAGATCGGGGCCATAAACATGCTGCTCGGCGCATCAGCAACCGGCGTGCGGGCCATGACCTCATCATCCGGCCCCGGAATATCGCTCAAGCAGGAAGGCATCTCCTACATGGCCGGCTCGGAACTGCCGGGTGTTATTGTCGATATCATGCGGGCCGGTCCCGGCCTTGGCGGTATTGATGCCTCGCAGGCGGACTATTTCCAGGCTACCCGTGGCGGTGGTCATGGCGGCTACCGCATCATTGTCCTCGCTCCCTCTTCGGTACAGGAGATGTATGATCTTACCATGCTGGCATTCGATCTTTCCGATATCTACCGCATGCCTGCCATGGTGCTTGCCGATTCCGTAATCGGCCAGATGAAGGAGTCCTTTACCTGCAATCCCAGGCCAAAAGTGGCATTGCCGGACAAACCGTGGGCGGTGCGGGGGCGTGCCGAGGGCGAGCCACAAAATATAGTCAAGTCGCTTTATCTCGGAGATGGCGAGATGGAGGCCTTTCACTGGAAAATGCACGCTCGCTACCAGGAACTGGCCGACAACGAATGCCGCTGGGAGGAGACCGACACGGATGATGCGGAGCTGGTCCTTACTGCGTTCGGCTCGACCGCCCGAATAGCCAGGACAGCCGTCGCCATGGCGCGCAGCGAAGGCATCAAGGCCGGTCTGTTGCGACCGGTTACCCTGTTCCCGTTTCCGAAGAAGGCCTACGCTGCTCTCTCGGAGCGCTGCAAGTGTTTTCTGGATGTAGAGCTTTCCACCGGCCAGATGATTGACGACGTCCGTCTTTCAGTGGCACGGGATACGGAAGTCCACTTCTACGGGCGTCCACCCGGTGCCGGCTCTTTGCCGACTCCCGAAGAGCTGTTGCTGCAGATAAAAAAATATTACCGGACATGTGCCTGATACTATGGGGATCAATGCTATGAAGAATGTGTTTGCCCGCCCCGACAGCCTGAAAGATGTTCAAACCCACTTCTGTCCCGGTTGCCATCATGGCTCTGTGCACCGCCTGGTGGCCGAGGCGCTGGATGAACATGACCTTCGCAGCCGGACAATCGGCGTTGCTTCGGTCGGCTGTTCGGTCTTTCTCTACAGCTATTTTGATGTCGATGTGATCGAATCTCCGCACGGCCGGGCTCCGGCTGTGGCCACAGGCGCCAAACGCACCCGTCCCGACCGAATCGTGTTTACCTATCAGGGTGACGGCGATCTGGCCGCGATCGGCACATCGGAGATCATTCACGCCGCCAACAGGGGCGAGGACATTACCGTTATCTTTGTCAACAACACCACCTACGGCATGACCGGCGGTCAGATGGCGCCCACAACCCTGCCGGGGCAGAAGACCTCCACATCGCCCTATGGGCGTGATATCAGCAAGGACGGTGCGCCATTCAGGATGGCGGAACTTCTCTCCCATCTGGATGGTGTCGCCTACTCGGCCCGGGTAGCGGTAAACAGCCCCAGGAATGTTCTCCAGGCCAAGAAAATTATCAGTACCGCTTTCCGCTACCAGGTCGAGAAAAAAGGATTTGCCTTCATCGAAGCGCTGGCCTCCTGTCCGACCAACTGGGGCATGAAGCCGCTGGAAGCCAACCAGAGGGTCGCTGATGAGTTGATCCCCTACTTCCCCTTGGGTGTTTACCGCAATACCGCAAATCTGTAATCTGGAGAAACCATGCGTCATGATGTCTTTATAGCCGGTTATGGTGGACAGGGAGTGCTGCTGGCCGGAAACCTGCTCTCTTACGCCGCCATTGTTGAAGGCAACAATGTCTCTTTCTTTCCCGCCTACGGTGTTGAAAAACGGGGCGGGTCGGCCATGTGTACGGTCGTATTCGCCGAAGGGGACACCGGTTCGCCGATTGTCGGCAACCCGTCGGTTACGGTCTGCCTGAACCAGCTCTCATTTGACAAGTATGCCCAAAAGGTCAAGCCGGGTGGTGTCTGCATAGTCAATTCGAGCCTTGTCAATGTCGGAGACTACGCTGCCGACGGCGTCGAATTGGTCCAGGTGCCGATGAACCAGCTGGCGCTGGATCTGGGGGACGTGCGTATGGTCAACATGGTGGCCTGCGGCGCCTATGCGGCAAAATCCGGCGCGCTCAAGCTGGAATCGCTGGGCGAGGCGCTCAAGAAAGCGCTTCCGGAACGCAACCACGCCCTGATCCCTGCCAACATCACTGCCCTGAAAGCCGGAGCGGCGGCTGTATAAAGTCAAAGAAACGCTTGACGGCACCGGCCTGATTTGTTACAAGAAGAGTCCCGATATTGGGGTATCGCCAAATGGTAAGGCAACGGACTCTGACTCCGTCACTCTTGGTTCGAATCCAGGTACCCCAGCCAAACAATAACAGGCACTTACAGACAATCTGTAGGTGCCTTTTTCTTTGTGGCACAGTAACCCGGAACAATCCTGAAAACTGTATCCGGGTCCACGAAAGACCATAATGTCACTGATTATTCTTTTCATCCCATGGATGATTGTGGACATTTGTAGATTCGGTGATATGCTTCTTGGCAACATTAAGTCCAGGTAATAAACTCATTGCTGCATGGTACACTCAATAGACTCGACGGGGCATGGATGATGTTCATGCCGATCCCGGATATATATGAAAAAACTGGAACAAATAGCTCCGGTTCCGTTGCTGGTGATAACATCTATCGCATCGGCGATCCCGTTTCTGCTGGTGGAGTTTTTTGAATCAGGACTCTACCTGGTTATGGATACGGTCTCCTACCTCGTTTTCCACAACGTGACCGAATTCTTCAGCGTGATGGTCTCCCTTTCAATCTTCGGGCTGGGATGGTTCTCCTACGACCAGAACAAAGACAGGCATTCCCTGTTTTTAAGCGTCTCGTTTCTTGCCATCGGCTTGATGGATTTCATGCATGCCCTTGGCTATAACGGAATGCCCGCTTTGATAACCCCAAACGATCCCAACAAATCGACCCAGTTCTGGATCGCCGTCCGCATTTTCAGCTCCCTGGCATTTCTGGCCAGCGCATTCATATACACGAACAGCAACCGTCGCTGGCTTGAAAAAATCCCGCTGATGATCTCCGCGCTGGCCCTGTCATGCGCCGTTTTCGTCGCTGTGATCTTCTTCCCGGAACATGTCCCGGCGGCCTTTGTCCCGGGTGTCGGCCTGACACCCTTCAAGAAGGTCTCGGAGTACATCATCATCGCACTGCTGGTGCTCACCTGTGCCATGTACCTGCGGCGACTGTCCCGCACCGGCGAGCGGCTGATCAATTACTACCTGTCGGCCTTCGTGCTCTGCATCTTCAGCGAATTCGTCTTCACGTTCTACAGGAGCGTGTTCGATACCTACAACGCCCTTGGTCACATCTACAAGATCGTAGCTTTCATGCTGATCTACACGGGAATCTTCGTGGCTTCGGTCAGGAAACCGTATCAGGATCTGAGCCAGAATCGCAACATGCTCTCTCACATCATCAACTCGATCCCGCAGTCACTGTTCTGGAAGGACCGCAACAGCAACTATCTGGGATGCAACCGGGTCTTTGCGAAACAGGCCGGTATCGGGAGCCCGGAGGAGATTGTCGGCAAGTCCGATTTCGATCTCCCCTGGGGCACGGAACTGTCGAACGGATATCGGGTCGATGACCGCGATGTTATGGAAAATGCCGAACCCAGGTACCATATCGTCGAGAGCCTGCGCAAGGCGGATAACAATGTGATCTGGATCGATACCACCAAGGTGCCGCTCAGCGACGGTTCCGGCAGGGTTAACGGAGTGCTGGGGGTTTATGAGGACATCACCTGGCGCAAGCAGGCCGAGGAACAATTGAGGGAAACCCTGATCTTCAACCAGCAGATCATCGACAGTGCCCAGGAAGGGATCATCGTCTACGACCCGGAACTCCGCTGCCGGGTCTGGAACCCCTTCATGGAACGGATTACCGGTGTTTCATCAGCCGAGGTGCTCGGCAGGCCCCCCGCGGAGGTCTTGCCGTTCATGCAGGAGACCGGGATGGTGGAGAGGCTTGCCAGGATTCTTCAGGGCGAAACCGTGGCAGCGACGGAATTTCCCTTCAAGGTTGCCAAAACCGAGAAATCGGGATGGATCTCCGACAGCTCCGCGCCGCTTCTGAATGCGAATGGTGAGATCATCGGTGTCATTGGAACGGTGCGGGATGTCACAGAAAAGCGTAAGACCGAAATGCAGCTGCAGCAGGCCCAGAAGATGGAATCGGTCGGCCGGCTTGCCGGCGGCGTGGCCCACGACTTCAACAACATGCTGACCATCATCAACTGCCATGCCGGCCTTGCCCTGATGGAGGCCGGTCCTTCCCATCCCCTGCGTGAACATCTGGAGGAAATCCTGAGCGCCGCCAACCGTTCCGCGGCCATCACCAGGCAGCTGCTGGCGTTCTCCCGGCAACAGGTCGCCGAGCCCAGGGTGATCAACCTCAACGAAGCCGTCAGCGGAATGCTCAAGATGCTGCGCAGGTTGATCGGCGAGGATATTGACCTGATCTGGCATCCCGGCAGTGAGCTGATGAAGGTCAAGATTGACCCGTCACAGCTGGACCAGATCATGGCCAACCTCTGCGTCAATGCCAGGGACGCCATCACCGGCGTGGGGCGGATAGCCATCCAGACCGGGAACTTCACCCTGGACGAAATCATCTGCGATGAACAGACCGAAATCCAGCCCGGCGAATACGTGATGCTGGCGGTAAGCGACAACGGCAGCGGCATCACCAGGGATGTCATCAAGCACATCTTTGAGCCGTTTTACACAACCAAGGATGTCGGCAAGGGCACCGGACTCGGCTTGGCCACGGTTTTCGGGATCGTCAAGCAGAACGGCGGGCATATCAAGGTCTACAGCGATACGGGGCAGGGGACGACCTTCAGGATCTATCTTCCGGGTGTTACCGGCGCCGCTGACAGCGTTGTCAGGGAGAAAAGAGCCGTGGTCGGCGGCAACGAGACCATACTGCTGGTGGAGGATGAGCTGGCGATCATGCGCCTCGGTACAACCATGCTTTCAAAGCTGGGCTACAGCGTATTGTCCGCAAACTCTCCAGAAGAGGCCATGGGGCTTGTCGCTGAAAACCAAGGGCGGATCAACCTGCTGATAACCGACATCATCATGCCCGGAATGAACGGGCGCGACCTGTCGGACATGCTGCTGCAAACCAATCCGGGCATGAAGTGCCTGTTCATGTCCGGTTACACCGCCGACATCATGTCCACGCGGGGCAACATGGACAGGTACGTGCACTTCCTGCAGAAGCCGTTCAGCATGGACTCCCTGTCGGCAAAAGTAAGGCAGACCCTGGAAACCGGCTGACCCCGGCCGCTGCTCTGTCACTGGCGCTATTTCTGCTGGCTGCAGGCCTCTTCCCGCAACACGACCTGGTAACCTTCCAACTTGTACCGGACGACATAATCCAGCCCGCATTTACCACAGCGGAAAGCCTGGTTGAGTCCGTCCGCTCCCTTCTCGACCCAGCCCGCCAGTATGTCGCGGGAACCGCACCTGGTCCTGGGACAGCGTTCGCCCCCCTTTTTCACAAACAACTCGTCGGTCAGGAACTCCGGCTTTTCCACGCCCCCCATCATCGACTGCCGGAAAATCCTGTGCGTAGCCGCCACCGCCTCGATGCAGGCGCTGGCTTCCGAGGCGCTGCCCTCTTCCAGCAGGGTCTCGGGTGGGGTCTGGTCGCGGTAGACCAGGCTGCAGGAATAACCCTTGCCGCCGCGATCCACCTTGATGCCGAAGGTGGTTTCCTTCAATACCCCGAGATTGAGCTCGGTAACCCGCGCTTTGAGCTGTTTTTCAGTAACTTTCATCTATCGGTTCTCCATTGTAGGTTTGGTGTGGCTGCGTGTGAAGCAGACCCGTTATAATGAAAAAAAGATGCAGCTGCAAGCCGTAACTGCGTGGCGCCATTGAATCGTTACACGTTACCGCCATTCACGGCTGCGGACATTCAAAAACTGTAAAAAAGCTTTCAGTGTGTAAAGATTCTTTCCACTTTTTGTAATCCCTTGCTGACGTTAAGTTTGCGGGCTTTCCTGATACAATGTGTAAAAATACCTGCACCTGCCCAAATCCAACCCGGTCGTCCGCGCTGCTTCAATTCTCCCTCCTTGAAACCGTAACAACCCGTAAAAGATGGTGTTTGTGGTGCATATTTCGTCTGGGGGCAGGTTGGCACCATAAGTGTATACGTTTACTGGTTTTAGTGCGTGGGACCGTCGCAGATATGTACGGTTCCCGTGTACAAACATGGACCCTGTTTTATTGAATGCAATTTATTTTATCCGGGGTGTGACATGGGTGACCGGCTGTTTCCGGAACGGATTATCTGGTTTGATGATGAAGTGCCTGGCGAGCGTTTCCCCAACCTGATCATGTTGAGGGAATACTCCGAGACCTCCCCAAAGTCCGTACAACGCTCTATAGATCACTTCCGTGACCGCCCGCTTTCCCCCTCGAATCCAATTCGGTACATACCGTGATGGTTGTTGGCTGGCGGCATGAGGGTTAAGACAGTCTGTCATGGGCAATGGCCGACTATTAGGGCGTAAAAGCAACAAAGCAATCCTGACCCTGCGAGTTCCCCTGACGTGATTGACGGGATAAGATAGGTAAGTTGACAGTATACCACTGTATGGGATATGGTGAATCAATGGCTTGGACAGTGAAGTTCACAAACAAGGCGGCAAAGCAATACAAGAAACTGCCCAAGGTCATACGCGACAACATTGATGCCCTGACGATGGAAATCCGGATCGCCGGGCCGGTACGCGGCAACTGGCCGAATTACTCCAAGTTATCGGATACCGAGCATCACTGCCATGTCAAGAAGGGCCAACCGACGTATGTTGCGGTGTGGCGTGAGGATAAAGGACAGATCAGGTTTGTGGAGGTGATATATGCAGGCACTCACGAAAAAGCGCCCTACTGAAAATCAGATTGAAGTTCGCTTCCGGGGAACTCCTGCGGATGTCATCAAGTTACGGCGCATGGCGCAAGCTTTGAAGGTGAAGGATGTTACCGAGTGGGAGTTGGAAGAAAAAGAATCCTACACTCTTGAAGAACTGTCGCCGGAGATTGCCTGGAACAGCGGCGGCGTGGCTATCCGAGGTGGTCGTGGCAAGGAGGGGTTGACCCAAAAGCAGCTTGCCGAGTTGACAGGGATTGCCCAGCATCATCTTAGCGAGATGGAAAACGGCAAGCGGCCTATCGGCAAAGAGACGGCCAGGAAGCTGGCGGCTGCGCTGAATATCGATTATCGGGTGTTTCTGTGAAGTGTTCTTTGCGTGTGGAACAGTCTGCGGAAAAGCAGAATTGCAGTTAAAGCAACAAAGCAAGCCTGACCCTGGTGAGTTCTCCGATTTTAGCGATCTTAAACAAGTCGTTGAAGGTGAGTTATGAGTGGCGGGATGGGGGCTAAGAACTGATTTATTCCCGTGGAATTCGACGGGATTAAAATGCAGGCAGGTCTCAGCAGTTACAAATACATGTGAATCAATAACTTATATAATACATCAATATTGATGTTGAGCGGCTATGGATTTTATAGTAGAATTCTACGAAGCAGAAAATGGTTACTGTCCGGTCCGGGAGTTTCTTGATGATCTCAAGAAGAGCGATCCCGATGACTTTGCCTCGGTACTTGCCGGTTTGGCAAAACTGCGCAATCGCCAGTATCATCGAGAACCGCTTTCCAAAGCCTTGAGAGATGGTTTGTTTGAACTGCGCCATGTCGGCAAGCTCAATACCCGGGTACTCTGGTTTTTCATGAAGGGAAAACGGATTGTTGCACTTCACGGAATACGCAACAAGGGGCAGGCAATTGCGTTACGCGATCTGAAAACGGCAGAAGAACGGATGCGTGATTGGCAGCGAAGGAAAACGATATGAAAAAATCAAACTTTGACAGCTATCTTGAACAACAGAAGCAGGACCCGGAATTTGCTGCCCGTTTTGAGCATGCCGGCGAGGCCTGGGACGTGGCTCTGCAGATAACCGATCTGCGCCGTCAGGCAGGGTTGTCACAGAAAGAGCTGGCCAAACTGCTCAAGACCTCCCAACAGCAGATCAGCCGTCTTGAATCGCCCGGTTACGAAGGTCATTCTCTCAGCATGTTGCGCCGCGTTGCCGAGGCGCTACATGCGCGGGTGCGGGTGGTGTTCGAGCTGGACGAGGAGCAGCCCGGTTTGCACGTTGCCGAGGGGAATGCTCTTTACCAGGCAAAGCGCTCCAGGGTTTCAAAAGCTTAATGTGAGTGATGCCGCTAACCGGGATGGACGTATTTTAGTTGCGTCGTCGTGTGAGCAGAATGAAGTTTGAGGGGGGGACTCTTTTCATCATTCACAATTTTATTTAAGATTTGCCGATTGTTGTTGCGGAGGTTGGGGTGAGTGGGAGTATCGTGCCGAGTAACAACGAAAAATATTTCACAAGAGAGGCCACTGAATGATTCTTGCTCCACTTATAAACCAGCTCATAGGAACACTCTGGTATCTGTTGCCAATTCTGCTTCTGGCGGCATTATTCAAATCATCCTGGTTCAAAGGGGTGATGGGTGAGTTTATCGTCAACGTTGTAGCAAAGCTGATGCTTGATAAAAACGAGTACCACCTGATCAAGAACGTCACCTTGCCGACCGAGGATGGCACGACACAGATTGATCATGTCATCGTTTCAAAATTCGGCCTCTTCGTAGTTGAAACCAAAAACATGAAGGGGTGGATTTTCGGCAACCCCAAACAGGGTCAATGGACTCAAAAGATATTCAAGCATACGAGCAAGTTTCAGAATCCGCTGCATCAGAATTACAAGCATGTGAAGACCCTGGAAACACTTCTCGGTTTAAGTGAACAGCAGATTAATTCACTGATTGTTTTTGTCGGTGATAGTACATTCAAAACGGAAATGCCTCCAAATGTTACGCATGGTATCGGTTATATCAGGTTTATAAAATCGAAGACCACGCCGGTTCTGTCTGCGGCTGAGGTGAAAGATATAGTCAGCAAGATTGCCAATGGCAGGTTGACGCCATCGTTCAAAACCAGCAGGGATCATGTGGCACATGTGAAAAATATTGTAAGCGAAAAGCAGAGCACAGCTGGTTGTCCGAAGTGTGGCAGTGTTATGGTTATGCGAGAAGTAAGCAAAGGTGCAAACAAGGGCAGTAAGTTTCTGGGTTGTTCGCAGTATCCGCAGTGCAGGGGCGTTTTGAGTGTTGCGTAAGAGTTAATATGGGGTGCGTGAAAATCAAAGCGCAAATTATGTTTTTGTCATATGTGTAGCCTTGACACCATTATTGTTGACGAAGCCAATGTTTCACAGCTGGTCTGTCTGGCCAATCTGGAAACGCTGAACTCACATTTCATACATCAAGGCCTGGTGCAGTCCGAACGCCTGAAACTGCTGAATCAGACCGCTATCCAGCAAATGAAGCTGCTGTCGGCAGATGCTGGGATGCGGCGTCTGACAAGTCCCGGGGACAGGATATGCAATTAGTTTTCAAAGATGGATGTCAGCGCAATTGAAGTGTTGCAACGGGTGAATATATGAATGGGTGTGTGGGTTTGAGATTTGAAGGATAATATGGGATTTTCCATAAACGGTTCCTCAAATATCCGAAACGCTAACCTGACCCCAGAGGTTTTCCCAAGGGCAGTAAGTTTCTGGGCTGTTCGCAGTATCCGCAGTGCAGGGGCGTTTTGAGTGTTGCGTAAGAATTCATATGGAGTTCGTGAAAATCAAAGCGCAAATTATGTTTTTGTCATATGTGTAGCTTTGACACCATTGTTGTCTTCTGTTGAAGGTGAGCTATGAGTGGCGGCATGAGGGGTGAGGTAGCATAAATTTAGAATCTTGGAAGCCTGACCCTGGTGGGCTCCCCTGGCCAGTTTTCCCACAACTGGTCTGTCTGGCCAATCTGGAAACGCTGAACTCACATTTCATACATCAAGGCCTGGTGCAGTCCGAACGCCTGAAACTGCTGAATCAGACCGCTATCCAGCAAATGAAGCTGCTGTCGGCGGATGCTGGGGTGCGGCGTTTGACAAGTCCCGGGGACAGGATATGCAATTAGTTTTCAAAGATGGATGTCAGCGCAATTGAAATGTTGCAACGGGTGAATATATGAATGGGTGGGTTTGAGATTTGAAGGATAATATGGGATTTTCCATAAACGGTTCCTCAAATATCCGAAACTCTAACCCCAGAGGTTTTCCCTTGAACAATTATAATGTAACCAGATTTAAGTTATGCTAAAGGATTGAGCTGTAATTTGAACACCAAGCATAAAAGGAGAAGGTAATGGAGTTTTTCAACACAATAGCAGGTATGGCCTCAATTGCTTCGCTTCTGCTTGCCATTGCCACTGTTGGTGGAGGTTTTATTTATTTCAAGCTCAAGAAAAAGAGTAATGCACAAAAAATCAAAGGAAACAATAATATCCAAGCGGGTAGGGATGTCAAAATAAATGGTGGTGGCCGCAATGCTCTCGACAAATAGACAGGCACTAGACGGGAACAACAACTACCAAGCAGGAAGAGATATTAACACTATCAATAACTACCCAAACGAACAACATCCACTACAGAAAATGATAATGGCAATAAAGCATAAAGTTGTTGAAGATGCGACATTTGCAGGATTTATTGATGACTTAGCACATTACTCAATGACAGAAATAGACACCATAGGTTTAGAAGAGAAATTAAAACAGGCAGACCGGCTGGACCTGCTAGAAAATGCGCTAATTTTAAAAGATTTATTTGCTCGAAAACTATTTCGATCCCAGCTATCTCTAGTTATGCAACATGCCTATGTACACATTCTTGCTTATGTATGCACTGCGTTCAACAATAAGGTCAAACCTGCAATAATGGCAGGTGCTTCAATTGAAGAAATAGACAGGCTTATTTACAAAGAGATTATCGAAACCGTGTATGCTAATTTAGCTGATTTTTCGATCGAAATTACTACTGAACATATTAAGGGGATGTTGTTTTTTCTGACTGGCAAGTGCCATTTAAAATGGAGTCAGTCATGATTATCTATCACCCTGCTTACGATATTGCTCATTGTGCCTATAGATTTTTTTTATTATTCGAGAATATCAAAGTTGATGAATTGTCTTACGAAAAATTCAGGGTTCTTGATTTTTATCTATTATTCCCAAACCTGCTTAAAGCGGTTATTCTTCCCCAAGAAATAAGAATTGCAAAAAAAGCTTTTAATAATATTCCCGAACCATACGAAACCATACCTAATCCATCACGGCTTATGTTCGAGTTGAGTAATATACAAGATGCCTGTATTGCCTCATTGGTTGCCAGAGGAATGTTGGACAAGGATGCCTTCAATTCTGCATCAATCAAAAGAACTCAAACTGAAACGCCTAAAACAATTAAAGAGAAAATCAACTCCGATCCTACAACTAAACAGCCCTGGTTTATATACCTTGTAAACGAGCTGATCTCTATAGATTTTAATGGTCCAAAAGGTTTAAAGGCACGTAGCAATCTAATGGAGTATCGATATGACAAAATTTAATCCGAGTATTGTGATACAGAGGCTCTTGATTATAAAAGATGCAAAACCGGTGTATGACCAAGTATTCCATTTAGGAATCAATATCATCAGAGGAGATAATGGAACCGGAAAATCTACAATAATGGATCTCATTTTTTTCGCATTAGGAGGCGATGTAAAAGGATGGACAGCAGAAGCTGCATCTTGTGACGCCGTCTTCTGTGAACTGCTTCTAAATGAAAAGGTTTTTACCTTTATAAGAGAAATTGAACAAAAAGAAAAAAGTAAGATGTGTATATATGAGGGGGCTCTTGAGGACTCAAAATCAAATGTAACAAACTGGCAGGTATTCCCTTATGCCAGCAGCGCGTTCAAGAAAAGCTTTACACAAATTGTCATGAACATCTTGGGCATGCCGTACCACAAAACCGATGATAACGCGAACCTAACCCTGCATCAGTTGCTTAGGTTCATATATGTGGATCAAATCACGCCTCCTACGATGATATTTAGGCAGGAAGAGCAGTTTGATTCTGAAAACACAAGAACAGCCATAGGGGAGTATCTGCTTGGCCTTGATGATTTAGAAGTTCACAAGTTAAGACAAGAACTTTTGAAGTTTAACAAAGAATTTGACGAGATACATGGTGAACTTAAGGCAATCTACAGCTTTCTTGGAGCACAAAACACTCTACTGAACGTCTCATCCGTCCAAAATGAGATTGAAAGCGTAACCAAACAAATTGCGCTAAAACGAAATGATCTTGAACAAATACGCACAAAAAAAGTCGATGAATTAGAACTTGAAGCGGCTTCAAAAACGAAAGTTCTTCATGCAGAAGTTTCCGAACTCTCTGAGCAATTTAGTGGTCTGCTAAAAGAAAAGGAAGAACTCGTTTCGGAAATAATGGATATAACTTTATTCCTTAATGCCATACGTGATCGAATAAAATGTCTTGAGGAATCAGAAACAACTCAACTTGAGCTTGGAAGTTTATCGTTTAGATACTGCCCAGTATGTTTATCCGTTATATCTGAAAACGAAAGTGCAGATCATTGTTATCTATGTAAAACCTCATCTGTTAGAGAGGGTGATAAGTCACCTTACCTTCGGATGCGAAGAGATCTTGATTTCCAACTTGTTGAATCTCAAAAAGTTTTGGAAATTAATAAAGCGCGCCTAGATGAAGCTAACACCAAGATTCCTGCTGTTATAAACACGCTTAACAAGAAAAAATATGAGCTTAATTTGTTACAAAAATCAGACACATATTCGGATGCACTAGCATCAAACTTCTTGGTTGATATTGGTTACATGAATAAGTCCATTGACACGTTAAAAGAAAAAATGTTGGTAGCTCAGAACCTAGACATTCTGAGTGATAAAAAGGAACATGTTCAGGGCATGATTAACAAAACCAGAACTAGACTTGAGCAGTTGCAGGCTTCAAATATTAGAAGAAAGGAGCTAGTTTATAGCCTGTTAAAAAAACAGGTATTAGAGATAATAAGATTAGATGATTTTGAACCTGAATTTAAGAACGCAGAAGATTTTGATTACAATTTTGGTAAGAATAAAACGGAGATCAATGGCAGATCTAGGTTTTCAGCAAGTTCAATGGTGTACTTAAAGAATGCTTTTCGCCTCACTGTATTATTAGCTTCACTAGCAGATCCAAAGATTAGATTTCCCCGATTTATGTTGATGGATAATATTGAGGACAAAGGAATGCAGCCCGTGAGGAGCCACAGCTTTCAATATCACCTTGTTGATTTCTGCAAGGGGCAGGAGGTTGCCTTTCAGGTCATCTTTACCACTAGCATGATAGCTCCAGATCTGGAAGATTCTGATCTTTGTGTTGGCCCTTATTACAAGAAGGGTATGCATACCTTGCAGTTTTAGAATTAGTGGCGAGCATACGAGGGTCGCGTCTACATTCTCCATAAAATCCAAGGCAAACCCATGTCCACCCTGATCCCCAGCATAACCTCCTGCAAATCCGATACTCCCGGCAGCCCTTCCAGGCTCCACCCCGATACAGGCTTTCATCTGACTTATAAAAGCTGGAGTTCCACCCTATGAAAAACGAAACCGATCAATTCCTGATTTACTGCAGCGAGGATGGCCGCACCAGGATAGATGTCATGCTGGAGGCTGAAACCCTCTGGCTGTCGCAGAAACAGCTTGGCGAGCTGTTCGGCAAGGCCAAGGGAACCGTCAGCGAACATATCAAGCATATTTTTGAGGATGGCGAACTGGATGAAAATTCAGTTGTTCGGTTTTACCGAACAACTGCCGCTGATGGCAAACAGTATGATGTAGCCCACTACAAGGAAAACTGCCCGGGTCAGGCTTCCAAGTTGATAAGATAGCCGGCTTCTCCGATATAATGAGAAAATGACTGCACTCACACCAGCACTAAAACATTTCGCCTCCCTCAACCGCGCCCCCGGCGCGACCTGGACCGACGCCACCAAGCGCAAGGCCCCGCACAAGCCGCTCCTGCTGCTGGCGGTGCTGGACCTGGTGCATCGGGGCGTGATCACCTCGCCATTCATCGCTGTTAGCGGCGATCTGGTGGAGCTTAACGAACTCTTCAACCTCTACTGGCGGCGGATCATCCCACTCTGCCAGACCAGCAGTATCGCTTTTCCCTTTTCACGCCTCGATCGGGAACCGTTCTGGGAACTGGTGCCGCAACCGGGCACGACCATCAACCCGGCCATCATCAACAACACCTCCTCCGTCACCTACCTGCGCAAATATGCCCTGGGTGCCAGGCTGGACGACGGGCTGTTCCAGGTCATGCAGAGCGGGGAAGGGCGGGAGGCGCTGCGGGAAGCACTGCTGCAGTCCTGCTTCTCGATCGAGGCGGCGGTGCTGTTGCGGGAACAGTCGATCATCAACCGCGAGGCCTTCGACTACGGCCGGTTGCTGGTGGAAAAATCCCACATGCCGTTGGTCATGGAGATTGTCGAAGCGGACAACTACCGCCCGGCGGCCCGCGACCAGGGGTTTCGCCGCATCGTGGTGAAGGCCTACGATCACCGCTGCGCCCTGTGTGGAGTGCGGATCATCACGCCGGAACAGCACACCGTGGTCGATGCCGCCCATATCGTCCCCTGGTGCAGGAGCCGAAACGACGATATCCGCAACGGCATGGCCCTGTGCAAGCTTTGCCACTGGGCTTTTGACGAGGGGATGATGGGGGTGTCCGATTCCTATGCCGTGATCACTTCGCGCCAGATCGCAGCCGATCCCAACGTGCCGGGCTTCCTGCTGACCCTGTCCGGCCGCAGCATCACCCCGCCTGCAGATCAGGACCTTTGGCCGGCGCGTCAATATCTGGCCGAACATCGCAATGAATGGCGGTTATAACGCCAAATCTAGAAATCTAAGACAGGAAATCACTTGATTTGGTTGCTTGATATTTTTCTAATTATTGCAATAGAAAAATAGCAAGCAGCCATCCCCCTTGGGAAACCAATAGAGGTAGTAATGAACAGCGCGTGGTCAGGCTTCCATGTTGTTAAGATTTAACCATCAATTTGTCATCTTGGGTGACCCCGCGACTCTGACCCCCCAAAGTCTTAAAGAAGAAGAGTACAAACAGCTTGGCTGGGATATCAGACGCAATCTGGCAAAGATCAACTATCGCATCCATACCGACGATAAAGGTAAGGTGAAACGTAGCAGATTATCGATACAGATATCCACAAACGAGGTAATGCCATGAAAAGTGACATCATTATCCAGCTGCATAATAACTTTGAGGATTATGCCCACCAGATTGAAGGTGAGGAATTCTGGTTTGCCCGTGACCTACAGGGGCTTCTCGGATATGCCAAGTGGGAAAACTTTGCCAAGGTTATCGACAAGGCCAAGATAGCTTGCCAAACTGCCGGGCACTCTATTGCAGACCATTTTCCTGACGTCAGGAAAATGGTCGATATCGGCTCCGGCGCCGAGCGTGAAATTGATGATATTGCCCTGACCCGTTATGCCTGCTATCTCATCGCCCAGAACGGTGATCCACGTAAGGTGGAAATTGCCTTTGCCCAGACATACTTTGCTGTTCAAACTCGAAGGCTTGAACTGATTGAAAAACGCCTAGAAGAGCAGGAACGTCTAAATGCTCGCCAAAAGCTCACGCTGTCTGAAAAGGAACTCTCCGGCCTTATTTTCGAGAGAATCGGCGACAACATCGGCTTCGCCCGTATCCGCAGCAAGGGGGATGCCGCGCTGTTTGGTGGAAAGACAACCCAGCAGATGAAAGATCGGCTGGGAATGCCGGATGGTCGAGCATTGGCCGATTTCCTCCCAACAATTACCATCAAGGCCAAGGATTTCGCCAACGAAATAACAAACTTCAACATCAAGCGCGACGATCTGTGCCATGAATCAACGATTACCAACGAGCATGTGAAGAACAATCTTGATGTGCGCAGGGTATTGACGGATCGCGGTATAAAGCCGGAAGAGCTGCCACCTGCCGAGGATATCAAGAAGCTGGAGCGGCGGGTAAAGTCTGAGGAAAAATTGCTGGTGAAACAATCCTCTGTAAAGCGAAAGAAATAACCTATATGCCAGAACCGATTTATCTCGATCACAATGCCACAACGCCGGTAGACAGGCGGGTGCTGGAGAAAATGCTGCCGTATTTCTGCGAGATCTACGGCAACGCCGCCAGCATTGATCACCTGCATGGTACACGTGCGAAGGATGCGGTCAACAGCGCCAGGGAGAGTATTGCAAAAGGTCTTGGTTGCCGCAAAGAGAGCGAGGTTGTCTTTACCAGCGGTGCGACGGAATCAAATAATCTGGCCTTGATCGGTGCGTATCGGCGTTTCCGAGACAAAGGCAACCACATCATTTCAACAGCAATCGAACATCCTGCCGTATTGGATACCCTCAACTACCTGCAAAGCGAAGGGGCGGAGATAACGCTACTACCTGTGGACTGCAACGGTGTCGTTGATCTGGAAGCCCTGGAAAAGCCCATCAAGAAGGAAACTATCCTGATGTCGGTAATGTTTGCCAACAATGAAATCGGCACCATCCAGCCGATCAAGGAAATCGGTGCCCTTGCCAAGTCGAAAGGAATCATCTTTCATACCGACGCAGCCCAGGCTATCGGTCATGAAAAGATCGACGTCTATGACATGAACATCGACCTGCTCTCATTCAGTGCTCATAAATTCTACGGCCCAAAAGGTGTTGGGGGGCTCTTTGTTCGTTCCTATTCCCCGCTGATCAAACTTAGTCCAATCTCTTTCGGTGGCGGCCATGAAAAGGGGATGCGCTCGGGCACACTGAATGTGCCAGGCATTGTCGGGATGGTTGAAGCGCTGACTTTGGCGACTAGAAAAATGAAGGATGAAAACAGCCGACTGAGAGAGTCGGCAAGCCTGATCTTTCAGCGACTCCAGCAAACCTTCCCGGACATCAAGCTTAACGGCCACCCACACAATCGGCTTGCCCACAACCTTAGCCTCACCATCCCTGGTGTCGAGGCGAAAGCCTTGATCTATTGTTTGAAAAACAAACTCTCATTCTCTACAGGTTCTGCCTGCTCTACGATCAAGGTTGAGCCATCCCATGTACTCAAAGCGATTGGCCTCAGTGATGATGAAACCTTTCAGACGATCCGACTGGGGCTGGGACGTTCAACAGGCGATGCCCATACGATTGTCGATATTTTGAATTGCGGGATCGATAATATAAAAAGTTAAAGCACACCTTGAGTGGACGAGGTGAAAAAATGAGTATACCAAACAGCAACAAAAGAACCGTTTCCCCCACCCATCCGGGGGAAATGTTGCGCGTGGATTTCATGCCGGACTACGGTCTTACTGTGACTTCCCTTGCGGCGGCACTGGGAGTATCGCGACAGACGGCCAACGAGCTGCTGCAATGCCGCCGTGCTGTTAGTCCAGTTATGGCGCTGCGTCTTTCACGACTGTTCGGCAATTCTTCTGCGTTCTGGCTGAGCGCCCAGAATGCGTTTGATTTGTGGTATGCAGAGGGCGTTATCAAAAGGTTTTGGATAACGTGCAGTTGTTGAAAGCAGCATAGTGATAGCGGAGCCCAGTCAGACGTTTTTTTATCGACCGGTACCAAATCCCAGCAGAAACTTAGCCACCGGAATGCACAGAACCTTGCCACCGGCGGTATCGATCACATCCTCAAAATTGTTGGTCACCAGTATTGATTCTGCCGCTTCATGGCCTTCCAGAGGCTTTTGGAAACAGGCCAGCTCCCGATCCGGTATGCTGAGCACCGATACATCTTCATACCAAACCTGAATCCGCTTGGTGATCTTCATCCCCTCCTTGACCACAAAGTCAGTGTCGCTGCCTTCAGAGTGATAGTAGACCTCTTCATGGTGCCGCTTCAGGTGGCAGTAGACCACGTTTTCCACCAGCCAGCCCATATCTTCTGAAAAGGCGAAGGCGACCCGGTTGCGCAGTCCGGTGTCGATGGCATACGGCTTGAATCCGGCCCGCATGGTGCTCTTGAGCGAATAGGAGAACATCTGCAGCTGAAACAGCAGATAGCTTTCCATGATGGCCGACACATAATTTTCGGTTTTGTCCTGGGAAATGGTGAAGTTGTTTTTCAGCTTGGTTATGCTGGTCGGCTTGGCGACGTTGGTCAGCAGATACACCGCCAGATTGCGCAGGTTGGCCACATCCCTGATCTCATAGCGGGTAACGATATCCCGGTAGAGCAGATCCTCGAAATAATTCTTGAGCAGGAGTTCTTTATCATCGGTTGATTCTCTTAACACCACTTCCGGGAACCCGCCGTACTTCAGGTAATCACTGAACGATTTTCTGACCGTCGCTTTCCGGGTCGTATAGTCAAGCTCGGTTCCGACTTCCAGATTACTGAAGCGCAGAAATTCCTGAAATGAAAGCGGGTAGACCTCAAACGACACATGCCTGCCGGTCAGCTTGGTGCCGATCTCGCGGGAAAGCATCTGTGACGATGAACCGGTGACAAATATCTTGATATCCTCGGTTTCGCTGCGCCCCCGCACCCAACTCTCCCAGCCGGGTACATTCTGCACTTCATCCATGAAGAGCCAGCATTTACCTTCCGGCTGCACCCGGTCACGGTAGGTGCGATATATCTGCTCCAGCAGTTCCACCGAGTATTCGGAGGAGAACAGCGGCTCTTCCAGGTTGACCCGCAGGATCGAGGTCGGCTGCACATTACGGGCAAGCAGTTCCCTAATTACCTGCGCCATCAGGGTTGACTTGCCGCACCGACGCACCCCTTTGAGGACAACAATATCCTTGGAGTCAAGCTGTCCGAGGCAGTTGGGGAGAAGATCCCGCTTGATACCGGCATCGATGTCAGCAGTGGTCCAATAGCGGTTGTAAGAGGAGAGGATTTCGTAGAGCTTGATCGTTTGCATGACGTGTCACCGATATACTTTGTGTTTTTGTTGATTTTATAACCGGTATATCGGTGAGTCAAGCAATTCTTGAAATTCACACGCTAAAATAATGAGGAGACAAAGAAACAATGGGAATATTCAAAAACGCGGGACTACCTTGAAGCCCCGCTAAATTTCAAAACAGACAATCTTCTCCCTCGTGCCAAGTACCTTTGGTGGGGGCGCGTCCGATTCCTATGCTGTGATCACTTCGCGCCAGATCGCGGCCGATCCCAACGTGCCGGGTTTCCTGCTGACCCTGTCCGGGGCCAGCATCACGAAGGCCTGTTGGACGAAACCATCATCAACAGCACCACCTCCGTCACCCACCTGCGCAAAGTTTCTTGTTGCGCCATTCGCGATTCGCGAATAGAATATGCCCATGATACTCAAACCCCAAGACATCGTCATACTCCTCAAACTCGTCACCCTCGGCAACCGGACCTGGTCCTACAGCGCTCTTGCGCTCGAATTGGGCATGAGCCCGTCGGAGGTTCATAGCGGCATCAGGCGGGCTGCTGCTGCGCGGCTGTTTGACTCCCAGCGCAATGTGCCGGTCATACGGTCTCTACAGGAATTCCTGGTGCATGGCGTTAAATATGCTTACCCACCCGACCGCGGCCAGCTTACCCGTGGTATTCCCACCGGTTATGCCGCTCCACCTCTTAACAGCCTCATAATCCAATCCGATGAACCGCCGCCGGTATGGCCGGACCCGGATGGAGCGGTGCGCGGCTATGAATTCACTCCGCTTTACCGTTCTGTGCCCAAAGCAGCGCTGCGCGACCAGATGTTCTATGAACTGCTTGCCCTGGTGGACGCTATCCGCGACGGAAGAGCGCGTGAACGCGATCTTGCCGCCAAGCTGCTTACGGAACGATTGGAGCAGGAATGGTAAGGGCCGTCGAGACAAATATGGCAATGATCAGGTATGTGGCCAGTCGCCTGGGTGAGCTGCGGGAGCGGATGGTCTTCCTGGGTGGGGCAGCAACCGCACTGCTCATAACCGATACGGCGACACCTGATGTTCGTGTTACGACAGATGTGGACGTTATTGCTGAAATCGGCTCAAAGGTGGAGTATTGCCAAACGTATTCCCCGAAATGAATGGTGGACAGGTCAAAACCCCATAAAAGTTGCAAAGGATGATTCCCATGTTTCTTCGGCTCTTCCTGATTTTTACCATTGTTCCAATCATCGAGGTCTGGCTGCTGATCAAGATCGGCCGGGTGGTCGGTGCGCTGCCGACTGTGGCGATGCTGATCGCCATTTCCATGGCAGGCGCCTGGCTGGCCAGATCACAGGGGTTCAGTGTCATTGTTGCGATACAGCAGGAGTTGGCTGCCGGGCGTCTTCCGGCCGCACATATTCTCGACGGCGCGTTCATCCTGGCCGGGGGGATCCTGCTCCTTACCCCCGGGTTCTTCACCGATTTTATCGGCCTGTTCTTTCTTATCCCTGCCAGCCGCAGGCTGCTGAAGCTCCGGCTTGGCAGATGGCTGGAGCAGAAGCTGCGCAGCGGCAGCTTCGTCATCTTGGGGCGCTAACTAATGAGGTTTGAACTCTGGCGCCAGGATGATAACGGCAACCGCTTTCCGGTAGGCTGCTATCCGGAACTGAGCGCTGCGGAAGGGCGACTGGCCGAGCTGACCCGCTCCCTCCACAAGCAGACTTACTGGATTACGGTGCAGGAGGACGAAGAGGTTATGACAGCTTCCCTGGACATGAGCGATAAGTTTCTTGACCACCCGGTACTTTCCGGCCGCTATTTCTATCCCTGGCCGAACCGCTTCGAAGAGCCGTTCTTCGTGGAGGGCAACGGTTTCCGGCTCGGCTGCCGCTACTGCCGCGTGCATGACGATGCCCCGACCATTATCCATTTCCACGGCAATGGCGAATGCGTGGCCGACTATCTGGGGGAGTTCGAGGAGCGGATCACCGGACTGGGGGCCAATCTGCTGCTGGCCGAGTACCGCGGCTACGGCATGTCCAGCGGTGTGCCGGCGTTGGCCGCCATGCTGGAGGATGTGGAGCTGATCGTGGCTGCCAGCGGTGTGCCGCAGGAACAGCTCATTTTCTTCGGCCGCTCCCTCGGTTCGCTGTACGCCCTGCACGGCGCCGCCCGCTATCCCCGGGCAGCCGGTCTGATTATCGAGAGCGGCCTGGCCGATCCGCTGGAAAGGATCCTGGTCCGGATCGAGCCCCGCGAGGTCGGTGCGACTGCCGAAGAGCTGCGGGCTTCTGTGCAGCGCTGCTTCGACCAGCAGGAAAAAATCGCCGCATTCACGGGGCGTGTGCTGATCATGCATACCCGCAACGACGACCTGGTGTCGGTCTCCCATGCCGAACGCCTGCATGCCTGGGCCAACGAGCCGAAACGGCTGCTGGTCTTTGAACGGGGCGACCACAACACGATCCTGCCTGCCAACCTGGAGGCCTATTTCGACGCTGTCGGCCGGTATATCCGCGGTATTCGGAACGCCGGATGAACCAGCGCCAGATCAATGCTCTCACCCCCCTGACTGTTTGATCCCGGAGGATTATTTATGCCGAACGCACTGGCACGACTCAAAAACTATCTGCAGGCGCAAGGAATAGACCTGTCACTTCTGGCTGAACTGGATAATGAATATGCCGAGCTGACCAAAAAGTCCGACGAGCTGGAGATGCTGCTGATTACCATTGTCCGGACCGGCTGGCCCTGGGATGAAGAGGGGGAGCCCAACGTGATTCACGATACCGTCAAGGGCGGTTATACGAAGGCGATGGTGGAGGCCCGCAATATGCTCGGCCTGAATCTGGCCACCAGGATTACCCGCACCGAACCGAAAACCTGAACGGGCCGTGCGAATTCCGGATACCGGGATACCCCGGTACCATTTTAAGTTGCTGCATTTTTTTTGCACGAACTCACAGGAGTTTACCATGACAAGCCAATCCTCCAGTGAAATCATTCTTTACCAGAGTCCGGATGGCAGTACACATCTTGAGGTAAGCCTTCACGAGGATACAATCTGGCTTGCTCAGTCTCAGCTTGCAGAACTGTTTGACGTAAATGTTCCGGCTATCTCGAAGCATGTCCGTAATATACTGGGAAGCGGCGAGCTTGATGCTTTGGCAACTGTTTCCAAAATGGAAAGAGTTCAGATTGAGGGTGATCGGAAGGTCAAGCGAAGCCAGATTTTCTATAATCTGGACATGATTATTTCTGTTGGTTACAGAGTCAATTCAGCCAAAGCAACCAGCTTCCGCATTTGGGCGACACAGGTGCTGCGAGACCATATTGTCAAGGGCTATACGGTAAACGAGCAGCGGCTGCGGGGGGAGGACGCCAAACTGCAGGCGATGCGGCAGACCGTGGAACTGCTTGCTCGAACCCTGACCAACCAGGAACTGGTGAGCGATACCGGCAGGGACGTGCTGCGGGTGATTGCCGACTATGCCTATGCACTGACCCTGCTGGACCGCTACGACCATGGCACCCTTACCATCGAGGGGATCACCCAAAAGACGCTTTACGTCATTCAGTACGAGGAAGCCATCGGAATTGTTACCTCTATGAAGGTGGAATTCGATGGCCTGTTCGGCCTGGAAAAGGATCAGGGCTTCAAGAGCGCCCTGGGGGCCATCTACCAGACCTTTGGCGGCGAGGAACTCTATCCCAGTGTAGAGGAAAAAGGGGCAAATCTCCTCTATTTTGTCGTTAAGAATCACGCATTCAGCGACGGCAATAAACGGATTGCCGCCGCATTGTTCATCTACTTCCTTGGTATGAACGGCCTCCTCTATCGCCCTGACGGCAGCAAGCGCCTGGCCGACAACGCTTTGGTGGCGCTTACCCTGCTGATTGCCGAGAGTCGTCCGGAAGAGAAAGAGACCATCGTCAAGGTGATCGTTAATCTGATCAACCAGAAGAACTGATTCTGTTTTTAGTTCGTTGACGGCGATGCCTATGACGTGGAGATAACCGACTATCATTAACGAGGTGACAAGATGAGTATATCAAATAGCGATAAAAGAACCGTTTCCCCTACCCATCAGGGGGAGATGTTGCGCGAGGATTTCATGGCGGAGTACGGTCTTACCGTTACGTCACTGAACATGTCATGTGTTTACGTTCCAGTCCTCAACAATCCGATCCACTCCAACCGCTTTTGAAAGGGGGCTTTCCCATGCGTTGCCGTTTCTCTTTTGCATTCCTGAGTCTGCTGCTTCTCCTCCCGTCAGTGAACTCATTCGCCGTTACCAGGGACGAGATCAAGTCGGCACTCGAAGCCCGCTACCGCTACACGGTTCCCGGCTTTTTCGGTGATTTCAAGGCGATCGGCTCGGTGTTGGTCGTACAGGAGGAAGGGCTCAGGCAGCACAGGCCCTCGGCACTGTTCAAGCAGAATGTCATCGCCGGCGGCCGGATAACCGCAAGCGGGGGGAGCGCATTGACACTGGGTGGCAACCTGGACGGCTCGCTGAAGGTGGGCGACCGGCTCTATCTGTACGGCATATCGAGCGGAGATGACTACGTGGAACTGAACCTCTTCACCGTCAAGACCTTTGTCGTGACCGGCAGTGGCACCAGAGGACCAACACCGCTGCAGGCGACCACCCGCTTCCGGTATGACGGGGGGCTGGCCGGGGTCAGTTCCAGGCAGGTTATGAACGATATCGCCCATTGGTTCAGGACAGAGGAGGAGGCACGGCGCGCACCCGATGGCACGGCGACCCGGACCATCCGGCTCGGGCAGACGCGTGATGAGGTCGTGGCCATTTTCGGCGCTCCGGAAAAGGAGATTCTGCTCGGGAGCAAGACCGTGTTGGTGTACCGGGATGTAAAGGTGGTGTTTGTGGATGGCAGGGTCACGGACTCCGAGTAGGGCGCCGGTTCAAGCGGATTCCCAGGACGTATTAACATTTGAACCTATAAACGGCAGTTAACCGCCGATAAAAACGGATGCACGCCGAGAAAACCAGGACTTACATCAAAAAGTTGATCACCTTATTGGTTAAATCGGTGTTATGTTCAAGTTTTTGATTTCTCGCTTAGAAGCGCCTGCTTCTGGCAGCGTGTATCGGCGTTCATCGGCGGTTAACCGCTTTTTCCAAGTGATGGGGCTTTTTGAACTCCATTTCTCGCCGTTTTTACACCATCCGGCACAGCTGTGCGCATATGATCCCCAGCCAGGTCCCGACAATATTTCCCAGAATCGCCAGCAGCAGGCCGACCGAGGCCAGGCCGGGATGATAGACTTCGGCCACCACCGGCGCCGAGGCAACCCCGCCTATGTTAGCCTGGCTTGCGGCCGCCACCAGGAACAGGGGCGCCTTCATCAGGCGGGCGCCGATCAGCAGCACAACGGCATGGACCGCAACGATCAGCATCCCGGCTGCGATCAGTAACAGGGCCGAACCGATGCTGGCAACCGAGGCCTTGGCGCCGATGGCCGTCAGCACGAAATAGAGCAGATCGTAGCCGGTGCGGGTGGCGCCGGAACGTTCCAGATTACGGACCGGGGAGAATGACAGCAGAATCCCGATCAGGGTCACGATCATTATCGTCCAGGTGTAGGTTGTAACCACGTCCCGGATCAGCGGCAACTGGCGGGCGATCAGGTGGGCCGCCCCGCCTCCCGCGAAGGCGACCACCAGGGCCAGCAGTATGCCGGCCGCTGTGCGGCGGCTGCCGCTTGTCGCCAGGTGTTTGACGGCCTGCTCCCCGAAATGGTCCAGAATGCTGCGGTCGGAACGGTTCCAGCGGTCGAAGGCCGGCTGCAGGCCGACCATGGCGATCATGAATCCCATCCAGAGGTACGGTACGACCGTATCGACGATCACCATCGGCGCAAAGACCGTATCCGGGACTGACAGGGCCTCCTTGACCGCGATCATGTTGGCGCTGCCGCCGGTCCAGGAGGCGGAGAGGGCGCCGAAGCCGGACCAGAACTCCGGGCCGACCAGCGGCTTGAACAGGGCAAAGGAGAGAACCGCGCCGGCCATGATGCCGGCGGCGCCGATGAAGAACATGGCCAGTGCGGTCGGGCCCAGCTTCAGAATCGCCTTCATGTCCACCGGCAGCAGCAACAGTACCAGGCTGGCCGGCAGCAGCCAGGTGGTGATCATGCCGTACAGCGGGCTTTTGGCGGTGATCAGGCCGAAGGTCGCCGCCAGCATCGGCAGGAAATAGATCCAGAACACGGCCGGCAGGAAGTTGAAGAAGCGTTTGGTCCGCTCATGGCGGGACAGCCCCAGGACGAATGCTTCGATGGTTATCAGGACAACCACGATCAAAAGGGGGTTGGTGATCATGGGAACTCTGGCTCGACCCCGATGCCGGGGCCGGCGCCCTGCAGGTCGAACCTGCCGCTGCCATCCAGATAGGGCGAGCGGGCCAGCTCCCCCCTGATGAAAAAGGTGGTGTCCAGGTCCATGAAGTCGAAACAGCCCAGTCCGGCGGCCAGGTGGGCAGAGGCCGTGATTGACAGCGCGCTCTCCATCATGGCCCCCAGCATCAGGGGCATCCCCCGGCTTGCGGCCAGGCGGGCGATCCCGGCGCTCTCCAGCAGGGCGCTTTTCATGGACTTGATGTTGATGGCGCTGACCGCGCCATTGTCGATGGCCCGCCGGGCATCGGCCAGCGAACCGACGCTCTCGTCGGCACAGACCAGCGTGCCGCTCCCGGCCAGCGCCGCCGTGATGGCCGCCAGCCCGTCCCAGTCCTGCTTCGGCACCGGCTGTTCCAGCAGCAGCGGCCGGGCTCCGTGCCTGTCGAGGCGGTCCAGGAAAGCCAGCATCCGCCCGGCGCTGAAGCCCATGTTGGCATCCAGTATCAGCCCGCTTGCGGGCGCAATCTCCCGCACCGCCAGGACCCGTTTCAGGTCCAGCTCTTCGTCCAGGCCGACCTTGATCTTGAAGACCGTGAAGCCCTGATCGGTAAACTGCCGGGCGGCTGCCCGGGCCTCGTCAAGGGAGCCGATCACGATGGTGATGTCGGTGGCAAAGGAAAGAACATTTTCTTTTGCCGCTGCCGGGGCGAAAAGGCGGTAGAGCGGGATGCCTTGCATACGGGATGAGATGTCCAGCAGGGCCATTTCCAGGGCTGCCAGACCGGAATGATTCCCCTCGAAGCGGGCGGCAAATTCGCGGCAGGCCTCCTCGGGATCGTCGATCCCGCGCCCGCGCAGCGCTGCTGCCGCTGCCTGAAGATTTGCCAGGGTTGCGGCCACGGTTTCGCCTGTGATGTGGGTGGCAACGGCCGCCTCGCCGTAACCGCAGACGCCGTCCGTGGTGCGGAGCCGGAGGAAAACGTTGGCCAACTCGTCATGCTGACCGGTGGCGATCCGGAAGGGGGTCACCAGCGGCGCCCGGATGATGGCGGCTACAGCCTCCTCGATTACAAACGATACCTTTTGCATGCATCTCCCTCCATGATCGCAGAACCGGGAAATTCCGGCTGCGACAATTCGCTTCCGCTGGAGAATTCACTACCATATACCGGACCGGCATGCCACAGATATCGACGCATTCCAACCCTGGCATCCTCTTCAAAACAAATAACCGGCGCGCGGAAAATCCGCTACGCCGGTTATTATATGGAGTGCCAGACATTATTGCTTGCAGCCGGGACTAATCCATGTTTGGCAGGTTTTCGAGGATATTTAGGGTAATAATCTGCTTGTGGGAATAGAAGGAGGAAGAGTCTGGCGCAATGAAGCCGACCACGTAGTACTCCGCATCAACCGGGGGAGTAATGATGCCGATAACCCGGTATTTGTCGAAATCCAGATCGAGCCATACAAGCCTGCCCGCATCAGGCGCAACCCTTTCCAGCTGTTCCACCGAGCAGATCACTTCAGCCCCGGCCGCTTCGAAGCCATGCCCTGGGATTCTCCCTCTGCTGGCGATAATAAATCCCTGCGAATCGGCTACGAACACGGATTCGGCCCGCGTCATAGTCATGCACCAGGCTATGCACTCCTCCCAGCTTGAAAATTGCTGGTGATGAGTCTGGTTCGCCGACGCTACGGTTTCCTGAGGTGAAGCGACGGGAACGACCGGCGGTCGCGGAGTCATGCGTGTGGAGAAATCCGGAGACAATCGCAGGTATTGCGGCGCCTCATCGTGAAGCTGTTTCTCCTGGGCGCCGCTTGCTGTTGCCGAAAAAAAAGTATTCAGTATCTGCTGCGCCTGTTTCAGGTCATATGAGTGCGCGCTGAGGTCTTTCATCTGTTTCTCCTGTCGTACCACCCAGACTCTGGATGATGCCTTTGATCTCTGTGACCAGTAACTGGAACCTGGCCGCCTCCGGAGAGTATTGACCCGGCAGGAATGCCACTGGCAAGCCCTTCTCGCTGGCGACACTGAAGACATCCGCACGCGGGAGGTAATTCTCCAGAACGCCGCTTAACGATCCCCACACCGTTTTCATGATGTTGAATGATACATCCTTTTTCAACTGAACCATGGTGGCGAGAATACCGAGCAGCTCCAGCTTCGGGTTCTCATGTTCCTTTACGTGCTGTACCACTCGAAGGGTTTGCGAGATTGAGCGCAGGGCCAGGGATTCCGCCTGGAGCGGCAGAAGCACGAAGTTGCTGACTGACAACGCAGCCCTGGTGCCCATCCCCAAGCCGGAGGGAGTATCGATAATGATATAGCGGAATTTATTCTCCACCGAGGCGATTACCTCGCACAGTGTTGTCGATGAATGAAGCATGTTTTCATAGATGCCCACATCAATCGGGTCCAGGCGTCCGCGCGGCAAGAGCGAAAGAGCCGGGAGCCTGGTCGGCATGATCACTTCGTCAATCGACAGTTTATCCATCATGCATTCGGCAAGTCCCCTCCATTCCGTATCGCTCTGAGCCAGTGAAAAACCGATCGCTCCGAGCGGATCGACATCGATTAACAGGGTGTTGTCACCCTCTTCCGCCAATGCCACTGCAAGGTTCAACGCTACCGTGGTCTTGCCGGCTCCACCTTTTGAACTGACAATGGAAAGAATATGTGCCATACGGTCTCTCCTGTTTTATTAATGCACTTCCGTGAATTTCCGAACCGCTGGTATCAGTTCGGATATTTTGTGTTTGATCACGCCCAGTTTGCCATCCGCACTGAACGATACCGCCACGAAGAACTGCTTGCTGAAATCGGTCATTTGCGCAAACAGCGACCCCGTTTCCCCATGCAGGTATGCTGACAATACCAGCCCCATCTCCGCTTCCGTCGAGAGCGTGCTGGCCGCGGACAACCAGTCGAGCGCCTTTGGAATGATGCGCTCCACCTGCACCTGAACTCTATCGGCCACATGATATGTCAGTATTTTCCCCTCCGTATCAGCAATGAACGAATAGCGGTAACCGGGCAGGAGAGTCAGTCCCGTCAGCAGTGTGCCCTTTTCAGCCTCATACACCGAAACACCTGCTGGTTGTTCCGCGGAGGAGGCCTGCGAAAAAACGATCCCGTGTTCGAAATCGGGGAGCAGGTCGTCAAGATCGAACAGCAGGCACGAATCAACCGATACCGTTTCATGTTCAGCCTGCAGGAAAAGCAGGGGGGCGGCCACCAGGGAAGCAATGGCGGCACTCACGTGGGTCTTGAAGCAGCTGCGCAGAAGTGAGGGGGAGATCAGGCATTCCTCGGCCAGTAGCGAGCCGAGATTAGCCGTTTTCCCCTGGGAACGTTGTTGTTGCAGAACCTGATTAGCTGCCGTGAGCTTATCCCTGGAGACGAGGCCGACCCGTTCCAGAACAGCGCTGAAATCTTCGCTCTGCATGGTGCTGGCCGCCCAGGCCACCTGGCCGTCGTGCATGACGATCACGCCAACCTGCTTCCCGGCCAGCGTAGCGCGCAACAGGCCGCTCCATTTCAATCGCGCGGCGTTTTTAAGGGAATCGACAACCGCACGTTCACCGGAGTCCATCATATTGTTTTCCATTGATGATATTCCCAAAGATCAGCCGGCCGCTTGTTTTTTGGTGACGATAAATTCGCCGTGCGGGTCGCCCACCTCGATCCCCTTGGACTGCTGGCAGACATAGGTGTCCATCCCGTCGGGGTATGGTGCGGCGTAGGTCAGGTCGAAGAAAGCCTGGCATAAACCCCGGAGCATATAGGCGCGCAAACCATCTCCGCCGCTGTCGGCCTCGTAATAATCGTTGGCGCGGATAACCATTTTTTCGCCCGCTTTGAGCTGCACAATCCCTGATTTGGCCCATCCCCAGGCGGTAAAGGCGGCAAAGGCACCGCGCAGGATATCCTTCTCTCCTTCCGTAACCATCGGGAGGACCACATCGTTGAAAACGTCAGAGGTTATGATGCCGCATCCCGTATGGTATCCGCATTCATAGGCCGCCCTGACAAGCCCGTCAGCCACCATTGATTTTTTCTCTTGCGGCGCGGCAGCCATGATCCTTTCGGAAAATGAATTCAGCAAGGCGGCGGGAAGGAGGTTTTCCAGAACATCATATTCCGGTATCAATCCGTCTTCATTCCCCTGAATAGTGATTTTTGCCAGGGATTTTACGACGGTGTCGCGCATAACGGTCATTGCTTTGCTCCTTCTGTGTCATGATAACGTAACAATAAAGGTTCCTTCGGTTCCGGTGACGGCCATGCTTTCCGTTTCGGTTACTGTATAGCTTTTTACCGGTTTATTGAACGCAACCGCAAACATTGCGGCAATGTAGCCGCAGGTGAAGTGGTTTATCGGTTTGGAATGGCGTCCCCATTTTTTTATCCAGCCTTCATCGATATGCGACCGTACCAGGCAGACCTCGCCGCCGTTTTCGGTGCCGCCCACTTTCAGCTTTCCCAGGCCGTAGACCGAATAATATTCCCTCCCCACGTTGCATCGTTGCAGGGGGGAGGGAACGTCGTTCTGCTGTACATAGTCATGCAGAACTGCCCACATGTTCTCTTCCACAACATCCTTGAGCAATTGCGGCCCCCCGATGTCGCTTAAATCCTCCGCCAGTTTTGTGATCAGCGCAAGATAGTGATGGGAATGCATCACCACGGCATGACCGTTCAAATAGCGGCGGAAGGTTTCATTGTCCAAACTAAAGTCCAATTTCAGTGACATTAATCGCTACCCCCCTAAAAAAGCAGTACAAGCTCTTCAAAGTATTTTTTGGCTTTGTGTCTGACGATGCCGAGTTTTGAGGCGTCAGGGGCTGTAACCGCCGCGATGGCATCGCCGACAGGCCGGCACATGATTACCGCCTTGCCGTATTCGATAAACATGTCCTGGAACAGGCTTACCTTCAGCTCGTTCCCCATCTCCTCGATGGCATTGATGGCGTGGGCCAGGGACGCTCCCAGTTCATCGATGTTAACCCTGCTGCTGTTTCCGACGGATTCGATGACAAATCCATCCCTCCCGACCACGACAACCACGTCTATTCCCGGAATCATCAATAAATCATTCAACACCGTAGTTGAATCACGTTGATTCATTTCCATTTCACCGCTCCCTTCTCCTGGTGTGATATCGATATGTGAGGTTGGTTTATTAGTAATTCGTTGATCGTGCAAGACTGCAGCCTCAATGATGGCATGCTGTACCGAGAGGCCCACGTTTTTTTCAATTGAAGTAACATCCGGATTAAATTGAAATTCACCCTGATCCCAGTTCATAATCTCGGACAGAGCCCCCAACCCCGATAACTCATCCGTGGAGACGTTGGTAATTGCGCCGGCCGTAAAAAAGATCTTCCCCTCGATTCCGGCAGGATGCTTGTGCAAATGTATCATCCCGCTTTTGTAGCTTGCGGCCAGAAACTGGACAAGGTCCGTAATGTTTGTCAGGGAGAGGCTCCCTTTCAGAAAATGGGTATTATCAGCGATATGTATGTGTTCTGCATTGTTAGGCATGTGCATCCCCCTGACTGTTTACTTGAACACAAGCATTGTCGCTGTCTGGTTTATATGGCCGATATATTGCTCGCCGTAGGTACTGAAACCGGCCGTCGGGACGGCGGAGAACAGGTCGCCATACTCCCCGGTCAAGTTTTTCTGTTTCAGCTCCAGCGTCCGCAGGATGCAATTGAAGTTGATAATTCCGTAAATTCTCCCCGATTCCTCCCGAGCCCGTTTGATGGCAACGCGGGTATCCTCTATGATGTCGGTCGATTCCAGCAGTGACAGCTCCATCCCTTCCCGGACAGCGCAATAAAAAGCCATCGAGCCGTTGTCATTGATCTTCTGAGGGCTCCGCACGAATGGCTCATTGTCAATCACCAGTCCTACCGGGTTGTGCATGAAGCGAAGTGACGCCTCTTCCACCGAGGTGTTGATCGCTTCGGCGTAGGCGACCGCTGCCGGTTTGCCGTTAAATTCAAGAACCGTCCGGCTCGCTTCATCGGCCTTGGTGACTTCAAGGCAGGTGGCCAGATTGCGGAAGCTCTGTGTCTTGACAAAGACAAAATCCGCCCCGGGTTTGAGTAATGCCACTATTGCCGCGTTACGGTACGTTTTCCCGCTTGCATAGAGATAAGTGGCGTTGAACTTCAGGTCATCGCCGGCAGAGCCGCCAATAAAAACGACATTGGTTGAATCGCCGATTGTTTCGATAAGATTTTCCTCTGCGCCGCTCAAACCATCAACCAGAACGATTCCCACATACTCCCGCGATGCCATATCGGCAACGGCTTCGCCAAAATGGCCGGCAAAAGCGTCAAAGGCTTTTTTCACCCCGCCCTGGTCCTTGAGATCTTCAATGATTTCGATTTTTGCATCCAGAAGCGAGTCGTCATTGAAGCCCATGACGACGACAGAGCCGTCCAGCATACTGCCGGTGGCAATCTCTCCGGCGGTCGAACAGCCGAAAACAAGAGAAGACGGAAAGGAGTCCTGCATTTTACGGCTTATTTCGTCAGGGGCAAATCTTGATGAGGCGAAGAAGAGCAGAAGCTTTGCGTCGAAAAGAACCAATTGTTCACGAAGGTCTTTCGTGATTTCATCAATAGTGTCTTTTGTTGAATGCGCTGAAATAATATCCATGCGTTGGATCTTTTTTGCCGGAGCAGCTGTGGACGCCGAGTCGGTGCCGCCGGCTTCGAGATCAGACGCCTCCCGGCAGAGGTAGCCGAGTTCCATTGCCATTCCTTCAAGCTGCTGCAACACCTCGGGGTCATCGTCGGATTGGTGCGTGAACTTGCTCGGGTTAATACCTTTAAGAATCATTTTTGTTTTAATGATCTTCTCCAGCATGGGATTGCCTGCAGCCCTTTGCCTGAGCACAAAATCAATCATTTCCCTGACTTTCCCCGCCATACTCTCCCCCATACCGTTCAGTAGTTACGAATTGCAATACATTCAAAAAAATAGCCTACCGCTGAAGAAGGTAGGCTATTTGATGATAGCGATACTTCATTCGTCGCTTCGGCAGCCCCTCTATCCAATACAATTGGATGGTAGCTTTGTGTCACCCGGTTACCCGGGTTTTACCATTTCGGCAACTTATGCTGCACGTGACGCTTCAAATAACAAGCGACAAACAAACCATATTTCCGTGCAGCATGTGCGCCGTGAAATCGTATTTATCTATACTCGCAGCTGTAATATCGATTTATTGGCAAATTATTTTGCAACATAAATGCCATAAATCAAACGATTTTTTGTAGATTTGGTGATACCGGAGTTGATTCCGTTTTTTGATTGTAACTGTTCGTTAAATAGGACGTTTCGTTACCAGTGATACCTCAGGTGACAATTGCAACTGATGGCAACTGATGGAGAGAAAGGCTACAGCGCGGAGATTGTCCCCACCACAACTGTCAGCAAAAACGGCATACCAGTTCCGCATCCATCCGTTTGACATTGGAGGTTCCGTGGGAGAAACCTACGGGAGATAACCGACTATCATCACTGCTCATGTGGCTTTACCGGCTGGTACAGTTTTACGCAGTTGCGGCCACTCTTCTTGGCACGGTACAGCGCATCATCGGCATTGCGGATAAGCTCGATTTCACTGGAACCGTGCTCCGGGTAAATGGCAACCCCGATGCTGGCGGAAATCACCCGGGATTGGCACCCCTTCGGATCAAACGGCTGACACAACGAATGTCGGATTTTTTCGGCCACCGCCAGCGCGTAGGCATCGTCCTCGATTCCGGGCAATACGATAACGAATTCATCGCCGCCGATACGACCGACTGTATCCGATTTTCGAACACAGGCCTGCAGACGCTGCGCCGCCTCCTGCAAAAGAACATCCCCCACCGAATGGCCACAGGTGTCGTTTACGGCCTTGAAATTGTCAAGATCAAGAAACAGCAGCGCCAGTCGTGTCCGGTTGCGGACCGCTTCGCTGATGGCGTGCTGCAAGCGGTCGGAAAACAACGCCCGATTGGGTAAGTTGGTCAGGCTGTCGTACTGGGCCATATGAGCCAGTTTTTCCTCGATCAGCTTGCGATCGGTGATGTCCTTGGAAATGCAGATAACGGAATCCACTGCTCCGTCAATATCGAATATCGGTTTGACTGTGGTTACGAAATAGAGATCTCCGTTGGATCTGGGCACGCGCACTTCGATGATCCTGGTCTGCCCGTTTTCAAACACCCACTTGACCACGGCAAATCTCTTGTCCGCCTCATCCCTGGAGAAGATGTCCCAGATCGTCCTGTCGATGATGTAAGTGCGATCGTGGCCGACCCCGTCCGCAAAGGCCTTGTTCACATAACGGTAGCGCCCGTCGCGGTAAAAGGCAAAAATCGGGTCACTGGACTCATCCAGCAGCAGCCGATACTCTTTCAGTTTCAAATGTAACGTTTTCAGCTCACGGATCAACTCGACCTTGGTGGTGCGTTTACTCAGTTTGAATTTCACGGGAAAATCCTCTTGCCAGGATAGGTTTCAACAAAGGATAACCGGAATGACCGGGATTTCAATCCGGTGCGGTCAAAAAACAAGCACAAGCAGGAAGCCTCAACGCAAAGTTGGTCGCGTTGTCCGGCCTTTTCGGCTGAGCCCTCCCTTTTCCTCCATTTCTAAAGGTGGATATGTATTTAAACTGGCAGCTTGCACAACAGAAAAAGGAGTATAATTGAGGAAGCCGGGAGGGGTGATTGTATGCGTGTCACCATGAGTATAATCATAAGCTTGCTGGTCTGTGCCGCTCTGGCAATGGCCGCGGGGGAGAAAATTCGGCTGGTCGGCATCCATGACCCGATTACCCCGGTGACCGCCCGCTTCGTGCAGCGCAATCTGCAGGAGGCGGCCCGGATGGGGGACCGGCTGGTGCTGATCGAGATGGATACGCCGGGAGGGCTGGATACGGCCATGCGTGAGATCGTCAAGGATGTCATGGCCAGTCCGGTTCCGGTGGTGGTGTATGTGGCGCCGTCCGGCGCCCGCGCGGCCTCGGCCGGGGCTATCATCGCCCTGGCTGCTGATGTGGCCGTCATGGCGCCCGGTACCAATATCGGCGCGGCCCATCCGGTGTCGCTGGGAGAAAAGTCCGCCGACAAGACCATGGAGGCCAAGGTGGTCAACGATGCCGAGGCTTATGCCGAGGGGATCGCCCACCTGAGGGGCCGCAACGAGGAGTTGGCGCGGCGGCTGGTGCGTGAAAGCATCTCCCTGAGTGCCGAAAAGGCGCTGGAAGGGCGTTTGATCGATCTGATCGCCCGGGACCGCGGCGATCTTCTGCAGCAGTTGGAGGGGCGCGGTTTCAGCCGCAACGGGCGCGAACAGGTCCTGAAACTGAAGGGCGCTGATGTTATGCCCATGGAAATGGGCGCCGTCGAGCGGGTGCTGAACGCCATCAGTAATCCCAATGTGGCCTATGTGCTCATGCTGCTGGGTATGGTTGGGCTGTATTTCGAGCTTTCCAATCCGGGCGTGATCCTGCCGGGTGCCATCGGGGGCATCTGCCTGATCCTGGCCTTTTTTGCCTTCCAGACCCTGCCGGTCAACTATGCCGGGATTCTGCTGATACTCTTGGGGTTGATACTGTTTATCGCCGAGATCAAGATCGTATCCCATGGCATGCTGACGGTGGCTGGGATGTGCGCCATGGTGCTGGGCTCGCTGATGCTGTTCGAATCCCCTGATCCCTATCTGCGCATTTCCTGGAGCGTGATACTGGTGACGGTTCTGGCCACCGGCGCATTCTTCACGGTTGTCGTTGCCAAGGCGCTCTCTGCCCATCGGCCCAGTCCGGCAACCGGCAGGGAAGGTCTGGTCGGGCAGGAGGGGGTGGCTGAAACCGGTCTGGCTCCTGATGGCAAGGTCTTTGTTCGCGGAGAATACTGGGACGCCTGGTGCGATGAGCCGATCGAGGCCGGCCGCCGCGTCAGGGTGCTGGAAGTGGACGGAATGCGGCTCAAGGTGCAAAGGATTTCGTAGGGGGGCGGGTCTCCCGGCCCTTCCACGCCATGAAGGAGGCGTAACATGTTTGATATAATCAGTTACATGCCGTTTCTTTTTCTATTCGGCCTGGTCGTCATGTTCCTCGGCAGTGCGGTGCGGATCCTGCCGGAGTACGAGCGGGGAGTGCTGTTGCGGCTGGGGCGTCTGGTCGGTGTGCGCGGCCCCGGTCTGTTCCTGATCATCCCCGGCGTCGATCGCCTGATCCGGGTGACGCTGCGGACCGTGGCCTTCGAGGTGCCACCCCAGGATGTGATCACCCACGACAACGTTACGGTCAAGGTCTCGGCGGTGATCTACTTCCGGGTCATTGAGCCGCAGAAGGCAATCATCGAGGTGGAAGATTACCTGTACGCGACCAGCCAGCTGTCACAGACCACCCTGCGGAGCGTGCTCGGACAGGTGGATCTGGACGAGCTGCTCTCCAACCGGGAGAAGATCAACAAGGAGCTGCAGGAGATTCTTGACCGCCATACCGGGCCGTGGGGGGTGAAGGTCGCCAATGTGGAGGTCAAGAACATCGACCTGCCGCAGGAGATGCAGCGGGCCATCGCCAAGCAGGCCGAGGCGGAGCGTGAGCGGCGCGCCAAGGTGATCCACGCCGAAGGCGAATTGCAGGCCTCGGAAAAACTGGCCCAGGCGGCAGCGATTCTGGCCGTTGAGCCGACCGCCCTGCAATTGCGCTATCTGCAGACCCTGACCGAGATATCTTCCGAAAAGAACTCCACCATCCTCTTCCCGGTCCCGATCGACCTGATCAAGATGTTCCTGGAGAAGAGCAGCAAGGCGTGACATCCCGCATCTCGGTTACTGCATGCGCCCGCTCGCAGACCTCCGGGTGGGCATCCCGTCCGGTCAGCACCAGCTGCAGGCCCGCTGGCTTGGTGTCGAGCAGTTCCAGCACCTGGGGCAGGTCCAACAGCCTGAGTTTGAGGGCGTTGTTGATCTCATCCAGGATAATGAGCTCGAAAATGCCGGAGTGGATTTTTTCGCGGGCCAGTTCGATGGCGCACTGGGCATTGGCGCGGTGCTCGTGATAGGGAATCGGGTTGCCCTGGATGCTGCAGAAACCTCTGCCGGCCTGGTGGAATTCGACCAGCGGTGCCAGCCATTTCAACCCGTCGATTTCGCCGCTGTAGAGATCACCCTTCATGAACTGTATGATACAGACCCGCATCTTGTGGCCGACCGCCCTCAGGGCCATTCCCAGCGCCGAGCTGGTCTTGCCCTTTCCGTCACCGGTCAAAACAACGATCAGCCCGACTATATTCTTTGGTTCCTGATGCTGCATATACATACGCCCCCTTTCAGGTTCGATGCTCACTTTACTGCCTGTGCTTATGATAACTCTTTTCAGCCTGTAAAGATCAAATTTGTGCGATCTACGGAACCCTGCCCGAGTGATTGAATTTTAGTCGCTACCGGCTAATCCCGCGGGTCTTTACGCATGTATGCTGTCTCAAATCGTGGCTGGAAATGCTATAATGACAATCATGAATCAGAGTGTAATGGAACGGGCGCTATGGCCGTCCGCCGTGAATAAAAGGGGGGAGGAGGCAGCAATGAAAGCTTTGATCATGAGTGCCAATGATTTTGAAGATTCCGAGCTTCTGGTTCCCTATTACCGGATACAGGAAGCAGGCTATACGGTGGATGTTGCTGCTCGGAAGAGCGGTATAATCCGTGGCATGCACGGCTACGAGGTTTTTGCTGTAAAAAGCTTCGCCGATGTGGATGTCAGGGAGTATGTGGCGCTGGTCCTGCCGGGCGGCAAGGCGCCCGCGTCAGTGCGCAAGGACCCGCAGGCTATTTCCATCGCCCGCCATTTTTTCGACGTCAACAAGCCGGTTGCCGCCATTTGTCACGGTCCTCAGACCCTGGTCTCGGCGGGACTGCTGAACGGGCGCCGGGCGACCTGTTACGGGACGGTGGCCAGGGAGCTGCAGGAGGCCGGCGCACTCTACGAGGACAGCGAAGTTGTCGTGGACGGCCGTTTGGTTACTTCGCGGCAACCGGCCGATCTTCCGGTCTTCATGCGCGAATTGATGAAGCTGTTGTCGCTCAGGGGGGTGTGCGTCTCTGACGAATATTGGGGAGATGATGCCGCGATTCCCTTTGAGGCGACGATCAAGACAAGGATTTGATCTTTTTTCTCTTGAGCGCCCGCTCCGCCTCGATCACGGAGCTTCCAGCTTCTCCGTCCTGGCGGCGAAAATGAAATCGCTTTCCGTCAGCCCGTTGATCTTGTGGGTCCAGATGGTGAGCCTGACCTTGCCCCAGGAGAGATGGATATCCGGATGATGTCCCTGGCTCTCGGCCAGTTCTCCGATCCTGTTGGTAAAGGCCAGCGCCGTACGGAAATCCTTGAACCGGTATTCCTTTTCCAGATGATGTTCATCCACCACCCGCCATCCCTCTGCGATCTTTTCCAGAAGTTCCGTCAATTCCCGCCCCTTGAGAGGCTGGACTCCCCCCTTGCACGGGATACAATCTCTATTCGCCAGTTCAGACATGATTTCCTCCCTTTTCGTCCGCATCCCCTCGTCCGCCGAGAGGGAAGTGAACCCTGGCTGATTTCCTTCTGCTGTCATTGTGTTACTCCGGGTATCTAACAGGAAAAATCGTCACCAGCATGAATTCCCCATCCTCGCTTTCAGACACTCTCTATAAACAGCAGTGCCAGGTCCTCCAGATACCGCACCACCTTTGCCAGGAACTGGCCGGCCTCGGCGCCGTCAGTGACCCGATGGTCAAAGGTGAGAGAGAGCGGGAGGATCTTCCGGATGGCAATTTCCCCCCGGTGGACCCACGGTCGTTCTACGATGCGGCCGAAGCCGAGCACAGCCACGTTGGGCCAGTTTATGATCGGAGTGGCAAAGACACCGCCGAAATGGCCAAAGTTGGTGATGGTGAACGAACTCCCTTTCAGTTCATTGAGGCCGATGGTCCGCTCCCGCGCTTTCCTGCCGAGGTCCCGGATCTCCGTGGCCAGTTCGAGGATGCTTTTTTTGTCCACATCCCTGATGACCGGCACCATCAGCCCCTCCGGGGTCTCCACGGCGATGCCGAAATGGTAATGCTTCTTGATGATGATTTGTTCCGCTGGGTCATCGATGGTGGCATTGAAGGAGGGGTGTTCACGCAGTGCGTGTTGCACGGCCTTGATGAAGAACGGCAGAAAGGTCAGATGGGTGCCGCGCTCCTCCACGGTCTGTTGTTCTCGCTGACGCAACTGCCAGAGATCGGTGACGTCCGCTTCCTCCATGGTGGTGACAAAGGCCGTCAGGC
>Ga0209212_1000490_pt1 | contig 76333 bp, 80 predicted proteins | sample RifGroC2_FD_183996 | JGI IMG/M metagenome (GOLD analysis project Ga0209212, IMG submission 183996) | Groundwater microbial communities from Rifle, Colorado, USA - Groundwater C2 (SPAdes) (version 2) | ecosystem: Environmental > Aquatic > Deep subsurface > Groundwater | place: Rifle, Colorado...
ATGAAGGTGTTGATACTGGCCCTATTGTGATTCAGGCGGTTGTGCCTGTTCACGAGAATGACACAGAGAAGACCCTGGCCGAGAGGATTTTAAAAGAAGAGCACAGGATATATCCTCAGGCAATCCAGTTCTTTGCCGAAAACCGGGTTGAGATAAAAGATAGAAAGGTAATGATAAAAGACTCGCCAAAAGTAGAAGGTGTGCTGGAAAATCCACCTGTAAAGATTTTTAAATGATAATGAAAAGCCCTGTCCTCATCAGCGCCTGCCTTTTAGGGATAAAATCCCGCTATGATGGAACACACGCCCTTCGTAAAGATATAATCAAGAAATATTCTGATAAAATCTTAATCCCTGTATGTCCTGAACAGCTTGGCGGACTACCAACACCGAGGCCCAGGGCTGAGATATGTGGAATATCTAATCCCCCCTTGCCCCCCTTCCCCGATAAAATCATTCGAGCACAAGTTTCTAAAGGGGGGATGGGGGAATTAGACTCAGGAAAAACGAGCAAAGGAAGATTAGAAAGGGTCGTTGATGAAAAATGCAGAGATGTGACAAAGGAGTTTATCAAGGGCGCAAAAGAGGTTCTCAAAATCGCAAAACGCTTTAAAATCAAAAAGGCTGTTCTCAAAGAAAAAAGCCCTTCCTGCGGCGCGCAGTTTATTTATAGAAACGGCAAATTAGTTAAAGGCACAGGCATAACAGCAAGATTGTTGAAAGACAGTGGAATAGCGGTAGAGGGGGTTAAATAAGCAACAAAAGCAGTTTTACCCCTCGCCCGAATAGACATTGATTTTTGGGGAAACCGACAAGTTGTCCCTGATTGGATCTATCGGGGACAGCAGACAATTTTTGAGACGAGCCCTTTATCCCCCTTTTCTGGGGACAGATTTGAAATCTGTCCCCACAGGGGGACAGGGGGAGGATACGGTGAGCTCCGCTGAGCGGCAGTTAAAACAGCGCAACTAAAAATAATCTAAATCTGTCCTCATCTTCATTGGTACCGGTAATATGGCTATCATCTTCAAGTTTACGATATTCAAGCTGCGTAAAGACATTGCTGAGCAAATTATATCTACCTGTAAGAGTTGCAGCCTTTGCATCTTCCTTGCCTTTTTCTTTTACAACATCATACCGCACACCAAAAATTACCTTCGGAACAGGCATAAATAGAATCTCTGCCAAATAATTTCCTAAATCAGTGCCGCTATCAGAATCTGAATCAAAGTATCCCACAGTAAAGAGAGCTGGCCCCATCTCTACCTCGCCAGCAATGCCAAATTTACTCACATCTACATCCTGAGTTCCGCTCGTTTCTCTCCCGGAACGGTATATAAAACCAAGATTATAATGTTCCATCATTGTCATGCTGTAGCTTGCGTAATAACCCTTAAGTTTATCATCATTATTTATATTCTCTCTTGTAAGACCAATATTGTAGCGGTGTGTAGGCACGGCAGACTCCTCTGGCGCTACAATTGAGCCATTCAATTCAACGGCAGTCTGCCCTGGAGTAAATACACCGAGGGTCTTTTCAGCTAAATACCTGTTCTTAATTACCTTTTGCCATGAAGAGAGAAAAGGCATTGCAACTTCCCATATGCCTGCCTTAAGGTTTAACATGCCACTGCCTGTTGATCCCACAAGGTCATTGACCTGAACAAAGGCACTGGGGATATCCACTTCATAGCTACCAATACTTGCTTCCTCAATACCCACCATTCCAAGGACAGAGATAGCTCCTGTCTTCCCCATTGGCCCTCCCATAGATATCTCGACCTCTTCTATCTTCATATCCGATGTAGTAGTTTCAACGCCAGATTTTTTATCTTTATTATATATACCCTCAGCCTCAACTTCCATGGAAACTGGTATGGTGGTCCAGTCTTTAACATCCTTCCACTCTCCCTCTTCGGCAAAGCGATAGCCATTACTGCGGAATGTACGACCTGTCTCATTAAGTTTAGGAAACGCAATATGGCAGAAGGTGCAGTCCCTTCCTATCTGACGTGCAAAAACCGGCAGAGCCTCTGATTCCACTGAAAACAAAATACTTACACTGACAACCACAATTGCAATAAAAACTAAGAACCTTGCTCGCTTCATGTTTCCTCCTCTTGATTGCTCTTTGATTTTATAAACTCTGTTTTACTTTATAATAAACCCTCACTTCACCTTCTCTGCCTTAATATCCCCTTTAACCCCCAGACCTATAGTCAATGGAAAGGATATATAGTGTTTTCTATGGTTCGCCTTATTGTCATGGATTGCTACACCGATAGCAAATTTCTCATCTTCCTTGAGTTGAACATCCTGGGAGTCGCCTGTATTTAACTTCCTTTTCAGAACCACAGCGTATTTACCATCACCCCATTTGGCATCAGATTTTACATCCGCTTTATCATCAGCTCTCCTGTCATTAAATATCCAGCCATCTTCGACTTCCGCATTATTGCCTTTAAATTCTATTTCCCACAAGTCTATCAATCCACCCTCTTTTAAAAGTCTTTTCAATTCATCATCACCCTTCATAGCTGCCCATCCATTATCTCTCGCGTAATAAGCATAAAGCCTTACATCCTCCCTTTTGAGAGAGCTATAATACGGGTGCTTTCTAACTTCATCCTTTGATGGGCTAGCAGGCATAGAATTTAAGTCACTATGGCAGGCTATAAAACATCCGTATCTTTTAAAGAAATCCTGTGTCCTGTTGAGTTGAACCGCAACTCTATCAGCAAAACCCTCGTCTGCTATTTTAGGGTTATTCCAACTTGCGCCGGTTGATTCCCATTGCAACCTCACATAGATATACTCTTCATCGTAGGCAGTTTGAAGACTTAAGTTGATGAAACCCTTTTTACCAGATAACGGCTCTGGTTCAAAAGCCTTTTGGGATTTTTTCATCCTGAGTTTGCCGGAAGCAATATCATCAGCCCTTAGATCAAACTCTCCGCTTTTACTCAGATGACATTCCGGACATGACTTTTTTCCCTGTTTAATATTATTTCCACCAAGTTTATGATCTTCACTCGTTAAGAATTCCCATGATGCAACACCGGGATAAAACATGGGAACCTTATGAGAAGATATCTTACTCCAATCTATATCCTTTGCCTCGGCTGGATAATAACAGAAAAAAATTGCTATCAAAACAAATAATAATCTCAAACTCATAACCCTCCCTTCTTTATTCGATTGTTAAAAAACATTTGATGGATAGAGTGATTTTCATTAAGTTTGCCAAAACGGCGCTCCTACTTATTTTCTCCCGCTGCTATCAATAGAAAACCTGCCTGTTGCTTCAGACAAAGTATCCGACTGCCTGCTAAGCTCTTCAGCAGACGCAGCGAGCTCAGTAGCAGCAGACGCATTCTGCTGCACCATATCCCTTAGCTTCTCCACAGCCTTAACAACCTCCTGCGTGCCTGATGCCTGCTCATCAGCAGATGCGCTTACCTCCTGGGTAATTTCATTCAGTTTTATCAGCGCCATGCTTATATCATCGCATCCGCTCGCCTGTTCATGAGTTGCTGCGCTTATCTCCTGGGAGTATTTCGAAACATCATTGACAGCAGCATATATCTTCTGCAAAGACTTCACTACATCCTCAGATAGCTTTAATGCCTGATTTACAATATTTACATTGCCCCCCATATCCTTAACAGCCGTCTGTGAATCCTTTTGTATCCCGGCTATAAGCTCAGCTATCTCCTTTGTGCTCTTTGCTGACCTCTCTGCCAGTTTCCTTACCTCCTCAGCCACAACCGCAAAACCTAACCCTTGCTCTCCTGCCCTCGCAGCCTCTATAGCTGCGTTCAGGGCCAAAAGATTGGTCTGCTCTGCTATATCGTCTATAACTTCAACTATTTTTCCGATATCCTCTGCCCTTGAACTTAACGTCTTAATCGTATTCGCAGAGCTTGTTATTGCCTTTGAAATGTCATTCATGCCGACGGATGACTTATCAACCGCATTGTTGCCTAAGATTACTGCATCGCTGGATTTCTGGGAGAGTTCAGCAAGATTTCTTGCATTTTCAGCTACCCTCTGGATTGATGCAATCAGCTCCTCTATGGAGCTTGATGTCTGGGTAACAGCTAAAGATTGAGATTGAGTACTCTTTGCAACATTTTGAATATTTGCGCTCATCTCATGCATAGTGGAAGTTATTTCTTCAACGGATGTTGCCGCAGATTCGCTGTTCTTACTGGACTGGTCGGCTGTGGCCGCAATCTCCGATGAGGCTGATGCTACCTGCTCTGAACCATTTCTGATCTGACCTATCAGACCTCTAAGGCTTACTATCATCTCTCTGAATGCGTTTCCCAGGGCATCTTTTTCAGACTTCGGAACAACTTCGCTCCTTATATCCCCGCCTGCAATAGCCTTTGCCGTATTGGCCATGGATTTCAAATAATCAATCATCTCTTTAAATGCATTTGCAAGCACGCCTATTTCATCATTTGATTTAATGTCTAAGTTTATATCTATATCTCCATAGGCAATCTTCTTGGAATATTCCGATATCTTGCCTAAAGGATTTGTAATAGTCTTCATAAATGCAATAAGCAGGACACTGGCGCCTATGATAGTAAAAAGGCCGTACATTATCCAACGTATCCTGCTATCTGACAAGGAGGCGTACATATCCTCAAGCGAGGTGGATATCATTAATATCCCCCGTGACATACCTTCTTCTACATGGCATGCATTACACTTCTGTTTTGCCTCTATTGGCACAAGATATGTAGAAAGACGTTTACCTTCAAATTCTTCAATATAAAAAACTCCTTCTTTGCTGCCTTCCTTAAATAGCCTAAACGCCTCTTTAAATTTCGGAGTATCAATACCCTTTGCAACATTATGTTCTACGTTTGGATGGTCAGCAGTCCATTCGGGCTTAAGTTCTCCATATTCCTTTTCTACAGCCTTAAGGGTTTTAAAATCCCGAAAGGCCTCTTCAGTGCCATTGCTTCTTATTATCTGCACCCTCTCTATGCCTTTTATAGTCTTCATACCCTCTACAATATAGCGAACCATATCAGCCCTTTCGTCCATCATATCTTTGTATATGGTGTGCAGAATAGGCTGAGCCATCAGCTCGCTTGTCCTTTTTCTCTCCTCAAGGAGACTTTCTTTCTCCTGAGATATAACCTTATAAATGAGTATGGCAAAACCAAGGAATGAGATGCTTATAACTATGGAAAGTATTTTGAGTAGAAGTCCCTTTTTGAACAAACAGCGCCTCCTTCAAAAGAGGAATAAAAAAATCAGAAGATTATTTAAAGGTATAGGAATTTAAATCCTATACCTGATTGCACTGATTTTAGTGTGAACAAAGCGAACGCACAACTTCAACAAAGTCCAGATGCAACGGACTCTACCATATGTAGAATTAGTTCGCAATATTTTTTCATTAAATATTTTTTCATTAAAAAAGCCTTACACGGAGGGAAAAGTCCTTCATGCGAAGCACACTATATTTATAAAAGAGGCAAACTGAGCAAAAGGACGGGTATAAACGCAAAGCTATTGAGTAATAATAGAATCGAGGTAGAAGGGTTGATTAACCCTCCTTCTGCCCTTCTTTATAATTAAAAGAAATAAAATAGATCACAAGTGTAGCAAGAAATAGATACATAAAGATTGCTTTATGGAACATATAAAGAAGGATGCCGCTTCCAATGGCAAGACCGAAACTTATCGTGTTAATCCTTTTTACTAAATTGGGTGGCAGCCTTTGCACATACCGCCCGCCGACAAAGATAATAACGAGCATGGCTATAAAAAGCACTGCATAGAAAACTATCGTTTTTGTATTTATATTCTCCATAACCTCTCCGTCTGTTTTTTGTTGACGGAAATCTTAAACAAATTATAATAATTATTCAAGAAAAATCTTTTGGTTGCATATGAAAGGAGGTTAAAAGATATGAAAATTACATTTCACGGGCACGCATGTTTTATCATAGAATCAAGAAACCACAAAATCATCATTGACCCATTCTTAAAAGGTTATTTAACAAAGGGGGTTGTTCTGGGAGTGGGTGAAAGTGTGGAGATATGAAACTACAGGCCATAGGCTATTGGCAATGGACAAGAGAAAAATTGTATTTCCTTCCTATAGCCCATAGCTTATTGCCCATCACCTGCGGTTTTAAGAAACCCATCCACCACTTTCGGATCAAATTGAGTACCAGCACACCTCTTCAATTCTGCAATAATATCTTCCATTGGCTTGCCTTTCCTGTACGGCCTGTCCGCTCCCATTGCATCCACACTATCAGCAACCGCAAGTATCCTCGCATAGATTGGTATAGCTTCTCCCTTCAGCCCCTCAGGGTAGCCAGTTCCATTATAAAACTCATGATGATACTTTACGCTCGGAATAATATCCTGCAGTTGTTTGATAGGGGAGAGTATCTCAGCGCCTCTTGACGGATGTTGTTGGATGAGCTTTAACTCTTCCTCGGTGAGTTTGCCTGGTTTATCAAGGATTGCCTCATAGGTGCCTATCTTTCCGATATCATGCAAAAGCCCTGTAAGTTCAATTTCACTCAATGCCATATCATCCATCCCCATCTCTTTTGCGATTTTTAGGGCATATTGCGTAACACGCTCTGAATGGCCTGCGGTCCATCTGGACTTTGCATCTATTGAAGACGACAGCGCCCTGACCGTTCCAATAAAAAGTTCGTCAAGGTCTGTTAAAAGCCTTGAGTTTTCCATGGCTATTCCTATCTGACTGGCAATCTTCTCAAGCAGTGAAAGGTCATCCGGCGTAAATGCCGCTGGTCTCTTTGCGCCAATAGATAATACCCCTATAGCTTCGCCCTTTACCATTAAGGGAACCCGTATATGCGACATAAATCCCTCCTTGACCAAATGTCTTTCAAGAGAAGGCAGGTCTTTTACTTCTGATAGATAAGGCACATACTGAGGCCTGCCTGTCTCTATAATCTCTGTTGCCGTGGTCTCCCGGAACGGCACAAATGCACCTTTTACAATTATAGAGGTACCAAATCCAGCCTTATACACGAATCCCTTTCTGTTTTTATCAACAGTGGCTATTGTAGCCCTATCGCATACAATGACTCGCGGAATAGTCCTTACAACAGTTTCTAATATTTCGTTAGGGTCCAGAGTGGAAAGTATGCTTCTATCTATCTCGTGCATTACCTGTATGGTCTCAATCTTGTGAGACAGTTCCATACCCCTGACAACAGAGTCCTTGTATAGCCTTGCCTGCTCAAGGGCTATTGAGACTTGATGCATGATACCCTGCATTATCTTTTTGTCCCTTTCAGTAAATACAAATCCCCCCTTGCCCCCCTTTAATCCCCCTTCATCCCCCTTTTTCAAAGGGGGAAAAGAGGGGGATTTTGTCAAAGGGGGGGGATTTGTATAAATGCCTACAATGAGGCCGAGATAATCTATTTTGCTTGCAAGAGGGATGGCAATAAGGGCGTTTATGTCAGGAAGCCAGGTAAGGGCAGAAGTTGAGAAATTATGAGGTTGAGAAGTTGAGTTTTTTCTCCTTTCTTCTAAACTTCTTAACCTCTCATCTTCTATAATTATTACCGGCTCTTTCCCCTCCGTCACCCTTTTTATGAACACCACCTTTTCATCAAGCGTCTCTGTCATAAATATAGGTATCAATTTTTGCTCAAGACCATATGCCTTTATGGGCTTGAATCTCTTTGCCTCTTTGTCCCACAGATAAGAAAGACAGATGTTGCACCCGATAATCTTGTGACTGCAATGAGTCACCTCTCCCATGAGTTTATCTATATCGCTTGTATGGGTAGTTGCTTCAGCAATCATTAGGAGATGGGTTGTAATTTCCTTCTCCTGTTTTATATTATCAGCAGCCTTCTTTGCCTCTGTTATATCCTCAAGGATGTGGATTGATTGAATAGAGATGCCTCCGTTTACATCCTTTATCGGGTAGAATCTGATTTTGAATATCCTGTTTGTAACAGGGCAGGAAAACTCCTCCTCCTCCTCCTCCTGCAACTCCAGTGCCTTTAAACACATATTGAATGGCTTGTCCATCTTTGGAAAAATCTCATGATAAGGCTTGCCAATAAATTCCTTAAACTTTATCCCTGCGGCATTGCGGTATGCTATATTTGCCCTTACAATCTTAAATTCCTTATCGTGGATAAAAAGCGGATCTGAAATGCTGTCGAAGGTCGCCTCCCACTCGTTTTTTGCCTTCTCAATACTTGCCCGGGATTCGTTCAAATCCTCAAGCATAGACAGCATTGCCCGACGGGATTCTTCCAGAATGCGCGCCTGCTCTTGCGCCTTTTCAAGTTCGGGTTTGAGTTTTTCAAGCTCGGATTCTAATTTTTTTATTCGGTTGTTGTCGTTAGCCATTATTTTCCCTCTTGACACCAAAGCGCATAAAAGTTACACTATAGTACAACTTTATCCCGTAAGGCTAAAGGTCTCACGGGATTTATTAAGGAGGACAGATAATATGCGTTTTGCAGGTGTAAAGGAACTCAAACACAACACAATGGACATCCTCAAAGAGTCTGAAAAAGAAGATATTATTATAACTGCCTATGGTAAACCAACCGCAATACTTCATCATGTCACAGATGAGGATTTGGCTGATTATCTTATTGAAAATGACCTTGCCTTCAAAACCAGAATAGAAGAATCTGTTGCTGAATATGCAGCCCATAGCGGCATCACTGCCAATGCCCTTATAAAAAAACTGGAAAAACGACGTGGAACAAAAAAGGTTTAAGGTCATATTCAGCCATTCTGCAGAGCGAGATATTGAAACACTTGAGACTAACGATGCCATTCAGCTTGTTAAAGACATAAAAACCTATTTAGAGGCATCCCCACTGCCCTTTGGCAAAACAAGGATAAAAAAACTCTCAGGTTACAAACCTCCTTTATACCGGCTAAGAAGCGGTGATTTCAGGACGTATTATCAGATACTTTCCCCCTCCCTTTCTCCTTCCCACTTGAGGGTGGAGGGACGGAGCGGGGGTGAGGTTGTCATACTTGCCATCACTCATAAAAAGGATAGCGAAAAATTCTTAAAAAGACTTAAATGATATTCGTTTTTTTCCTCTTTCCGATTCACCCATTCACCCTTTCAATCTTTTTAATTTCTCCTCCATTTCCCTTACCCTGTCCTTCAGTTCCTTCATCCTGAACTCCCTATCAATAGTTGCCTTCTGGAAGCGCAGCAGCTCATCAAGCTGCCTTTTAATCGCATACTCTGCCTCTTTCCTCTTTGTGATATTCCGCATAATACCTACAGCATGCAATCTTCCTTTGATATTCATTGCCGAGACCGAAAGCTCAACAGGGAATTCAGCGCCGCCCTTTTTTAAACCAACAAGTTCAATTGTTTTTCCGATAATAGGCCCTGTCCCTGTCTGTGAAAAGGTTTTAAAGCCTTCATAAGCCTTTTCACAAAATCTCTCAGGGATAATCAGCGAATGTACATTCTTCCCTATCGCTTCATCAGCAGAATATCCAAATATCTCCTCAGCGCTCTTATTCCACTGATAAATAATCCCATTTTCACTTATGCATATCATAGCGTCTTTTGCCGTTTCTACGATGCCGCGGAAACGGGTCTCGCTCTCCTGAACCTCCCTCGTCCTCTCATCCACCATGCCCTGCAGGTTGGAATAAAAAGAATCAAGCTGGGCCGCCATCTCGTTCATTGCATTTGAAAGCTGCTCAATCTCATCTCCTGTTTTTATTTCAAGCCTTGTCTTAAAATTGCCGCCGGCTATGACATCTGCGCCATTGTGAATCGCCTTTATCGGCCTGCTAAAGCGGCTCGCATAGAAAAACGCAAAGAAAATGCCGATAACTGTAAGCGCAAAAGCGCCCACAATCATGATTATCCATGAATGCACCCACGTCCTGTCCGCTATCCTTGAGGCTTCTTTGAATTCCTCTATGTGCGTCGCCCGCAATTCTTTAAGCCTTTCTATGGCAGGATATGCCCATTTGTAATCCATCTCCTCCATAAACCTTGCTGCGTCTTTATTCCCAATGGGTTCAGGGATAGCAAATATCTTAAGGGCTGTCTCTTTTATATTCTGCCATGCAATTCCGGCATCACTCGGCACCTTCCTGTCTTCCGCAGGGATTAATTCGCCTACCTTCTGCAACCTTTTTTCCACCTCATTTGAAGCAATATAAAAATTATCACTATATTTACTATCCCCTGTGATGATGTAGTCATTAGCTTGCATTATGGCCTTGTCCATCGCAAGGATGAGGTTTGTAATCTCAGCCCTTTCCTCAGAGATGCTCTGAATCTTATGCACGGAATTGTGGATGGCATCTGCGCTGTAAAGCACAAGGATGCCGCCGATTACAATGAATGGAAGGATTATGGCAAAGAATGCAATGATGAGTTTTGTGCGGATTTTGAAGGGCATGGCTATACCCAAATTCGGAATTTATGTCTGTCTATGAAATGTGAGCGCCATATCAACCCCTGTTAATTTAATGCAAAGCACAAATTCCCCGTGCCTTTCAAAACTGTGATAGGAACCTTGCCATTTAGAAGCAAAACTAAGTAAAGAAGAACTTTTTTGTTTGTCAAGCAAACCTTCGCGGGTTCAAGTTTGTAACTTGAACCCAAATAGTTTGTATCAGGCAAATACGAATTTTATGGAGCAGGTTACAAACCTGCTGCTGCGAAGGGATATGAAAATTGGATTTTTGTAGCGTTGGGGCTTATCCCCAACAGAAAACCGCTGCCCATAAAGGGCAACGCTACAGTAATGTAAATATGCAGTATTTTCGGAACAAACCCTCACGAGCCCGCATAAGGCGGGCTAACAAAGGCACGCTCAGCATGCCAAAGGGGGATGAAAGTTCTTGCTTTATTTTGTCATTATCGAGGCCTTAATCGGGAATCTGGTTTTTTAAAACCATATCCCCGATAGAAGCATTCGGGGATAACAGTTAGGGGTATTTTCGGGCAAATATCCGCATATTGCACCTGCACACTTCAAAACTTCCCTGACCTGAGTATCAAAAACGCCAGCCAGAGTCCCAGAAAGCCGGCGACTATAAAACCTAATATCCCAAAAATTGGATATCCAAAAATCATCGGCCCACCGCCAAAGGCCATTATTAGAGCGGAACCAATGATCAAGGCTGCCACGATTATGCCAAAGGTAAGCCTGTTGGATGACCTGTCCATTTCACCCATCAGGTCTTCAAGCCCTTTATGGACAAAATCAATTGTGAATTTGTCGCTCACCATTTTTTTTAGTATCTGGCTCATCTGTGATGGAAAGCTGCTAAAAAATGATTGATACTCCTTTACTGTAGCAACAGCCTCTTTTGCCGCCTGAGCAGGACCAAAGCGCTGCGCTAAAAGCTTTTTGGCAAAACGCTGGCTCTCTACGAGGACATTAGCCTCAGGATGCAGAAGTCTTCCCAATCCCTCCAACTCAAGGATGCATTTATCTAAAAGCAGCAGTTCTCTCGGCATTCTTATGTTGTATCGTGCAGCAAGCTTAATGTAGCTCATCAGGATTTCACCAACACTGGTCATTTTAAAAGGTTTGCCAAAATACGCAAGGAGCATGTCCTGATATTCTCTCTTAAAAGCAGCTTCATTTATATCCTCAGGAAGGATACCCATTCTTAGATAAATCTTTGTAAGGAGTTCATAATCCTCGCTGACAAGCCCAACAAATATCTCGGCAAGGTTTTCTTGCATTTCTCTGTCTACCATCCCAACAATGCCGAAATCCACAAATGCAATCTTATCAGACTCTACAACAAAGATATTCCCTGAATGGAGGTCTCCATGAAACATTCCAAGTTCAAAGACCTGCCTGAACAATATATCAGCTATGATGTGACTTATCTTTTCAGTATCAATTCCGTTCTCCTCAAGTTTCCTTATATTATCAATTTTTATACCTTTTATCCTCTCCATGGTAATAACCCTTTTGCTCGTGAGATCCCAGTCAATACCCGGTATAACAACCCTTGGGTCGTCAGAAAGGCTTTTCTTAAACCTTTCTGTATAGCTTGCCTCCAATGTAAAATCCATTTCTCGTTTTATCGTCAATGCAAACTCTTCAACCATGCCAATTGGGTCGTAGAGCTTGCTTTCAGGCATATACTTTACAAAGAGTTTTGCTAAATATTTCAGTATTGAGATATCATTCTCTATTACAGTTTCTATTTGCGGCCTCTGGACTTTTATAACTACCTTTTCATTGGCTTTAGTAACGGCCCTATGAACCTGAGCAATAGAAGCGGCTGCAATTGGTTTTTCTTCTACTTCTTTAAATAAGTCATTTAAAGGCCTTCTAAATTCTTGCTCTATAACTTTGATAACATCCTCAAATGCAAATGGCGGCACTTCGTCCTGGAGCTTTAAAAATCCCTTTACAAACTCTTCTGGTATGAGGTCAGGTCTTGTTGAAAGTATCTGGCCAAACTTAATAAAGGTTGGACCAAGCTCTTCAAAGGCAAGCCTTGTTCTCGTGGCGAGGGAATACACCCCTTCGCCTTCAGCGCTTGCCTTCTTGCCCATAATCCTCTGCGGAATGGATATGAGCCTTGTAAGGTGAAGTCTTTCTATAATCGGATAAAAGCCGTGCCTTATCAGGATAGTAACAATCTGACGGAGACGCTGGATATTTTTATATGCGAGATGAACTCGTAAGAAGGCCATTAAAACCTCGTAATGAGGAACCAAAGAGTCAGAGTTTTACCAGTGATGCTAAAAAATATGCCCTATTGTCTAAACCTCTTCCCTTTCCTTTCTTCTACCAATACCATATTTATCTGCCGTCTTTCTATATTCACGCCAGCTATTTTTACCTTTATCTTATCCCCTATCCTGTGCCTTTTTTTACTGCGTTCGCCGATAAGAGAATGTTCTTTTTCCATAAAAGTATAATAGTCATCCTTCATATCCGTAACATGCACTAACCCTTCCACACAATATTCTTCAAGCTCAATAAATAATCCGAAACTTACAACACCAGTGATAAAACCTGTGTAGACCTCGCCAATCTTATCGCTCATAAACTGCGTCTTTTTTAAGTCAGCAATCTCCCTTTCTGCCTCCATGGCATTTCTCTCTCTTTGTGATGTATGGACTGCTGTTTCAGGCAAGATTTTCTCCCAGTGTTCCTTGTCTTTTCCAGAATATTTTCCCTTGATTATTCTTTTTAAAATCCTGTGAACAATCAAATCAGGGTATCTTCTAATGGGCGATGTGAAGTGTGTATAGTATTCAAATGCGAGACCAAAGTGGCCTGTATTTTTTTCAGAATATTTTGCCTGCTTCATTGAGCGCAGCAAAATGTGGTTGATAAGTTTTTCTTCAGATTTTCCTTCAACCTCTGATAGCAATTCTTGAAGGATTTTTGGTGTTGGCTTTTTTCCTTTAAGGTGGTATCCGAAGTTGCGAATAAATTCCTTAAACTCAAAGATGCTTTCCTCATCAGGCTCTTCATGCACCCTGTATAAAAACGGCAGCCCTTTTCCAGTTACATAGACTGCCGCTGCCTGATTAGCAGCGAGCATGAATTCCTCTATAATCTGGTGTGCAATATTTCTCTCGGATTTAACAATATCCTCAACCTTGCCCTCGATATCAATTATGATCTGTGGTTCAGGAAGGTCAAAGTCAATGCTTCCCCTTTCCATACGTTTTTGTCTGAGCTTCAGACAGAGCTCCTCCATTAATTTCAGGTCTTCCAGCAAATGGCTGTATCTATCCCTTACGTTGGGTGAATGGGGGTTAGCGAGAATATCTTTCACCTTTGTATAGGTAAGCCTCTCGGCGCTTCTTATAGCGCTCTCATAGAACCTGGCATGGGTAATATGACCGTGATGGTCAAAATCCATCTCAGCGGTAAGGGTCAGCCTGTTAACATGCGGATTAAGACTGCAAATGCCGTTACTCAATGTCTCCGGCAGCATCGGGACGCATCTATCCGGAAAATATACGCTCGTCCCCCTCTTGTATGCCTCTTTATCCAAACAGCTTCCCTCTTTCACATAATGCGCCACATCTGCGATGGACACCCATAACTTGTAGCCGCTATTTGTTTTCTCTATGGAAACCGCATCATCAAAATCCTTTGCTGTTTCTCCGTCTATTGTAACCGTAATCTTTTTTCTTAAATCTATACGGTCTGCAATATCAGTTTCTGCGACCTCTTGTGAGAGCCCTTTCGCCTCAAGAATTGTATCGTGCGGAAACCTATGAGGCAGGCTGTATTTCCTTACGATAACCTCTATCTCAACCTCAGGATCATCCGGCTCCCCTATGATTTCAACAACTCTGCCAAGTGGATCCATATTTTCTGTTGGCCACCGCGTTATCTCAGCTACTACAATTTTCCCTTCTAATCCTCCGATACTCTGTTTGGCAGAGGGGAGAACGTGCGGGGTTATCTCCTTTGGCGGAATTATCACCTCATGCAAAATCCTTTCGTCAGACGGAATGACAATGCCAATCCCTTTCCCCTTTCCTTTTTCGAATCTGCCGACAATGGTTTTATGCGCCCTTTCAACGCTTCTTATAATTCTGCCCTCCATTTTCCCTCTGTGTCTGCCATGCCCTGTAACCCTCACTAATACTTTATCCCCATGCATTGCGCCATTAAAGTTTCTTGAATTTATAAATATATCTTCGCCGCCTTCATCAGGTGTAACAAAGCCATATCCCTTAGGATGACATGAAAGTTCTCCTCTAATAAGATTTGTTTTTACTGCCATACTTTATCTATCTCCTTTTATCTTTGTGATGTGACCGTCTTTAATTAAACCCCTGAGTAGATTTTTGAACGCATCCCTCTCTTTTTTTGCAATCATCAATTCTCTGGCCAATTCCTTAAATGTAATGGGCCTGTAGGTTTTGTCCTGCAGGAGTTGGAGGAGGGATTCTTTGGTTGGTATAGTCATAGATTTTAAATCCCAATTGCGGTTAATCTGACCTGCTATAGTTTAAGGCGTTTTTAAGAACCCTATATACCTTTTCGTATATTCCCTTAGATGTTGATTCTCTTGAGCCAGCTACATTGAGAACAGGGGGCTTAATTTTGTTCAGCCAACCTTTGATTCTTTTTACTGATTCATCTTCTGACAGGGTATTGAAATCAACGTGTAAAAAAGGCTTTTTGTATTTTTTGGCAATTTCAATGGTTAATGCAGAACCACCGCCTATTATTCCATAAGTAAATATAAGCGTAGCATCTGCGTCTGTGACATTCTTTTCTGTTCGGACATCATAGTCAGGCGCATCCAGTTCAGTCATATTTTTGTATTTAGTAGCAAGTGGTCCATCTTCTGCTATCCTGCCTTTAGGGACAGCGCCGCCGTAATCCATTCCCAATTCTATTGCCACATCCAATGCTGCCCTGTCAGCCCCTGTTTGTCCTCCGGATATGAGTTTTAACGGCTTTTTAGGCATTGGTTCTTTACTTGCCATTTGCAAGTTGTTTCTTGCCACTCTCTTTTTCACATCCCCACAATATTATATCCTGCATCTACATAGATGATTTCACCCGTAACTCCGTTGGACAACTCGCTACAGAGATACAATGCTGTTCTTGCCACATCATCTGCTGAAACATTTCTTTTTAAAGGCGCCCTTTCTTCTACATGATGGAGTATCTCCCTGAAACCTGCGATGCCCATAGCAGCCAGAGTTCTTATCGGGCCGGCAGAGATGGCATTTACTTTAATTCCCTTCTGTCCTAAATCTGCTGCAAGGTATCTAACACTTGCCTCAAGCGCTGCCTTTGCAACACCCATAACATTATAATTTGGCAACACCCTTTCACTGCCAAGATATGTCATGGTTATTATGCTGCCACCCCTCCCTTCCATAAGCAGATATGCGCGTTTTGCCAATGCAACCAGAGAATAGGCGCTAACATCAAGCGCTATCCTAAAGCCCTCTCTTGTAGTATCTGCATACATTCCCTTTAATTCTTCTTTAGAGGCAAAGGCGACAGAGTGCACCAATATATCTAATCCACCCCAGACCTCTTTAATCTTGTTAAAAACAGTATCTATCTCATCATCCTTTGAAACATCGCAGGGAAGAATCAATTTTGACCCTATACTTTCTGCAAGCGGAGTAACCCTGTCTATGAGCACCTCACCTGCATAGGTGAATGCAAGTTCCGCCCCCTCTTTGTGAAGCCTCTGTGCAATTGCCCATGCAATGCTTTTTTCATTGGCAACACCGAAGATAATTCCCTTTTTATTGTCTAATAAACCCATTTCAAACCTCCCTTTTTAAATGATTGCACAGATTTTAGAATACGATTACGCAGATTAAAATAATCTTTACCTGTGCAATCAGCCTTTGTAATCTGTGTAATCGCAACTTTATCTTTCTATCACTATTTTATTTGCCTTGCAAGACTAAATACCTTCTGCTAAATTGTTCATTACAATTATAACAGGAGGTCGTTATGCTTTTTGAACATCTTGAAGAAAAAGAGGCTGTTGAGATTGCCTCTTTAATCGAAAGGAACGGTTTTGCCTTTTATTCTATACTTGCGGATAAGGCAGAGCATAAATCGGTAAAGGCTGTTTTTAAAAAGCTTGCAAAGGCGGAAAAAAGTCATATAAAGATACTGGAAAACAAATATTATCCTGAGGCAGGATTCGGCGACCAGATTACAGAGGAAGAACTTACCATAGAAGACTATGTTGCAAGGACTGCTGACCCAAAAATATTCACTGAAGAGATAGATGTAGAAAAGCTTATCAAGGCAATAGACAGCGTAAAAAAGGCTGTGATGCTTGCAATACTTACAGAAAAATATGCGTCTGAATATTTTGAGGGGATGGCTAAAAGAGCCTCAAGCGAAGATGGAGCTAAGATGTATAGAGAACTGGCTGATGAGGAAAAGGGGCATGTGAAGGAATTAGAGGCAGTGTTGAAAACCATGTAATACAAATGTAATCCCGTGGTAGAAGCCTTCAGGGCAGGCTTTGGACAAATCATGGGTCGTTTCTGTAATAAATCTTGTCTGCTACTGCTTCATCCTTACGAGCACACTTTTACCGTGAGCCTCCAGCCCTTCCACTTCGGCAAACCTTGCTACATATCTTCCGAGCCTTTCAAGCCCGTTTCTGGAAAATGCAAGAACACTTGACCTTTTAATAAAATCCTCAACGCCAAGAGGCGATGAGAATCTTGCTGTACCGCCGGTCGGCAACGTGTGATTTGGGCCTGCCATGTAATCACCAAGGGCTTCAGGTGTGTTTTGTCCAAGAAATACTGCGCCTGCGTTTTTAATCCTTTTTAAAAGTTTAAAAGGTCTTTTCACAAAAAGCTCAAGGTGCTCTGGCGCAAACCTATTAACTATTTCAACCGCTTCATTAAGATTTTTTGTGATAATAATTGCTCCGTATCTATTTGTAGAGCTTCTTGCAATGGCCTGTCTTTTCAGAAATTTAATCTGTTTTGAAACTTCCTTTGCCACAGCTACAGCCATATTTTTCGAGGTTGTCAGTAGCACGCTTGATGCAAGCTCATCATGCTCAGCCTGAGAAAGCAAATCAGCGGCAATCCATGAAGGCTCTCCAGCGCCATCATTTACAATTAGTATCTCACTTGGGCCTGCAACCATATCAATGTCTACAATACCAAAGACAAGCCTTTTTGCAGTTGCAACATAGATATTGCCTGGGCCTACAATCTTATCTACCTTTGAAATCGTTTTGGTTCCGTAGGCAAGCGCTCCAACAGCCTGGGCGCCGCCAACCTGATAAATATTATCTAACCCTGCAACATTAGCTGCTGCCAAAACATAAGGATTTAATCCGTTTTTTGATGGTGGGGTTACCATCACAATCTCTTTAACGCCCGCAACCTTTGCAGGTATGGCATTCATAAGGACAGTTGATGGATATGCTGCCTTTCCACCAGGCACATAGATGCCAACCCTTTCAATGGGTGTAATCCTCTGGCCAAGTATAGTGCCGTCCTTTTCAACAAAAGACCATGATTCAGGAACCTGCTTTTTATGGAATCTTTCAATTCTATCAGCCGCAATTCTTAAAATCTTTAAATCTTTTTTAGGGATTTTCTTTATCGCCTTCTGTATTTCTTTGCTCCTGACCCTTAATTCTTGCGCCTGTTTTATTCTTACTCCATCAAACCTCTCTGTGTATTTCAGAAGGCTTGCGTCGCCATTATGCCTTATGTCATTAAGAATGGCCTTTACAGCAGCTTCTACTTTAGAGGTGTCAGATTCGCCTCTTTTAACAATATTATCGAGCGCTTTATCAAATCCTTTGTCTTCAGTAGAAAATATCTTCATACTCATACATTATATAAAAGGGTGATTGGTGGACAAACCGTGTCAGAAGGCTTTAAAAAAAATTTTAAAATTATGGCACATTATAACAGTGGCCTTCAAACTGGGCAAGTTTAATTTTACCCCCATGCCAAAGATTTTGGTGTTAGGATAAAACTTTATTTCGAAGTGTTTGGTTAAATTTCAGACTTTTAGGGATGGTTGATAAGATACATTGCCAAAAAATGCAATGCACTTTTTGGGTTAAAGAGGTTTTTCTTTTCTATCTATTCTTAGAGTTTTGACTTTTTGAGAGCTTTTTTGCTGCACGTCGTGCTGTGCGCTCCTGTTTCATCTTCTTGGCAACCCCGCTCCAGAAACCATAAAGGAGCACCTGCATAGATAACACAGCAATAAAGCCAATCCGGATGCCATATCCCATGGAGGTTGCCATCTGGTTTGCCATCTCCTCAATCTGCTGGTAAAGGATAAGCATATTAGTTAATGCGGTGAATAGCGTCACAACAGTACCGGCAAGCACTCCTTCGAGAACAGCCCCAGCTCCGGACTTTGTTGTATATCCAATCCATATCCCAGTGCCTAAACTCGTAAAAAGCGCCAAGAGCACAAGAAGATAAAATCCTTCATTACCCATGAGCCACGGGTGGTCTCCCCGTAAAAATCTGCTTATAGTGCCCATACTGAAACTGCCATAAGTGTTTGTAAATGAAGTGTTGTTGAAGTGGATAAACAGCAACGAAAGGTATGTTTCGAACACAATTTTAATGCAAAAACTAATAGCAACTGCTGTCAACATTCGGCTAATTGTTATCTGCTGAAAAATAGATATAAACCCTTCTTTTATATCTTCTGTAATTTTGTAGGTTTTGAATTGTTTTGTCTTTCCGCTTCTGAGCCTTTCGAGTATTTGATGGGTTATTGCATATAGAAGCGGAATAAGCGGAAAGATGCGCCCTGTGTAAGAATCCATTTCTAATGCGTGGCTAAGACCTACAAGTCCGGCAGCGCTGCTGACAGCTATGAGGAAGCTTAAGAAGAGATTCTTCATCGTAATGGACTTATTATAGCACATTGTATAAATATATAAATAATTACCGCATTTATCCGTCTAAGGCAGAGGATTTTATGGTGTAATGGTAGTTTTATAGCAGATAGGATATTTATTTTCTGTGACAATAATCACCATAAACCGTAAAATAGCGATTGATTTTACGGTCATGCTCCCAAAAATAGACATTGATTTTTGGGGAAACTGGCAAGTTGACTGCCAGACAAGGCGGAGGCCATCCCTGATAAAAGCACTCAGGGACATGTTTTTGCGGTGAGCCCTCCCCCTTTATCCCCCTTTTCTGGGGACAGATTTGAAATCTGTCCCCACAGGGGGACAGGGGGAGGATACGGTGAAGAGCAAAAATGCGCTGACAACAAAGTATGCCTGTCCCCGAGTGTCTCTATCGGGGAGCAGGCAAATCGCCAGTTTGTAAAATAGCGAAGTTTTCAATCGCTATTTTACGGATGCTGTTAATATTGTCTTTTCCTTACTACTATGGCATATTCTTTTAGAATATGAGATGCCCATTTTGCAATCATATAGAAGATAAGGTCATTGATTCCAGACTTTCACAGGACGGAGATGTTACGCGCCGACGCAGGGAATGTCTGAAATGCAGCAAACGTTTTACAACCTATGAAAGGGTGGAAGAGGCTATGCCCCTTATAATTAAAAAGGACGGCAGGCGGGAGCTTTTCGACAGGAAAAAGATTTTAAATGGCATATTGCGTGCCTGTGAAAAAAGACCTGTCAGCATTGAAATTATGGAACAGACAGTTGACAAGATTGAAAGGGGTTTGTTGGAAGCCGGTGAAAGAGAGATGAGCAGTTCTATTGTAGGTGAGCGCGTCATGGAGGAGCTTAAAAACCTTGATGAAGTAGCCTATGTCAGATTTGCCTCTGTTTACAGAGAGTTTAGGGATATAACTGAGTTTATGACAGAGCTAAAGGGATTGCTTGACACAAGTAAGAAGAAAAAATGAAAAAAAGAAATCAGAAATTTATGCAAGCGGCAATAGCTCTCGCTAAAAAGGGCATTGGCAAAACATCTCCTAATCCAGCAGTAGGCGCAGTTATTGTGAAAAATGACAGGATTATTGGCAAGGGGTATCATAAAAAGGCAGGTCTTGCCCATGCTGAGATAAATGCCATGAGGCAAGCTGGCGTAAGGGCAAGAGGCGCAGATATGTATGTAACCCTTGAACCATGCAATCGCTTTGGAAGGACTCCGCCATGCGCTGATGCTATAATTAAGGCAGGTATAAAAAGTGTTTATGTTGGAATGAAAGACCCAAACCCATTGATACGTGGAGCTGGAATACGGCATTTAAGAAATGCTGGTATAAATGTTGAAGATGAAATACTTATTAAAGAATCTGCTGATATTAATAGGCCGTATATAAAATATATAACTACTAAAAAACCTTTTGTGACATTGAAACTTGCCTCAACCATTGATGGGAGGATTGCTACACAAGCTGCTGAATCAAAATGGATTACTGGTAAGGAGGCGCGCAAATTTGCGCATAAGATGCGCTCTAATGCAGATGCAGTTATGGTAGGTATTGGGACAATTCTAAAGGATGACCCTGAACTAACTGTTCGGCTCATTAAAGGAAAAAATCCTATAAAAATAGTGGTTGATAATAGATTGAGAATACCAATAAATGCAAAGGTTCTTAATCCCAAAAAGGGCGACGTTATTATTGCAACGACAAAAGGGAGAGGACAGAAGTCAGAAGCCAGAAGTCAGAGAAATAAAAAGATAAAGACCTTAAAGGCTAAAGGAGCTGAGGTATTAATGCTTCCTTCAAAAATGGGTGAAGTAGATTTAATTGCGCTTATGAAAGAACTTGGTAAGAAAGAGATAACAAGCCTTATTGTTGAAGGAGGCTCACGGCTTGCAGCATCAGCCATTAAAGAAGGGATTGTTGACAAGGTCGCAGTATTCTATGCGCCAAAGATTCTTGGAAAAGAAGGCTTGCCAATGATAGGAGAGCTTGCTATAAAAAGGTTGAAGGATGCAATAGGTTTGTCTGAACTTAAATGCAGAAAAGTTGGGGAAGATATTTTGGTGGAGGGGTATTTAAAATAGATTTGCGATTTCAGATTTACGATTTTAGATTTTAAAATCGTAAATCGTAATTCATAAATCTAAAATCTGCTATGTTTACCGGCATAATACAGAATATTGGCACGATAACAGGCGTTGAAAAGAAAGGTAAATTTGCCAGGATCGTTATTGGGCACAGTGGTAAGTTTGCAGATATGAATATCGGTGACAGTATTGCAGTGGATGGCGCTTGTCTGACTGTTGTGGAATTTTCTCAATCCATGATAAAGACTGATGTATCTGAAGAGACACTGCGACTAACAACCCTCGGAACTATGAAAACAGGGGAAAAGGTTAATCTTGAGAAATCTCTCACACCTTCAACACCGATGGGAGGACATTTTGTGACCGGTCACATAGATGGGGTTGGAAACATTGCAAGAAAGGCAATAGAAGGTGCGTTTGCAATAATTGATTTTAACATTCCAAATGAGCTGCAGAGCCAGATAGTTAAAAAAGGCTCTGTAGCAGTGGATGGCATCAGCCTTACAGCGGCAGAGGTTTTTGAAAGCGGTTTTAGGGTTGCCATTATTCCTCATACCTTAAAGATTACTACCCTTTCTGTTAAGAAAGTAGGGGATAAGGTAAATATAGAAACTGATATTATTGCCAAGTATGTGCAGAGATTTTTATCTGTCCAAAGGAAGTCAGACGTTAATGAGGTGTTTTTAAAGGAACATGGTTTTATTAAAGGCTGACAGCTTACTAAAAAGGGTTTTTTTTATGTTTTTTCTTGGATTTATCTTTGTGTTTAAATAACAGGTATGTTAGGATAATTTATCTATAACTTGAAGATAGAAGGGATTAGGTTGAAGTTATTAAAAGCTTTAATATATTAATACAAATACAGTATACAAATTGACATCATACGAACGCAAGAAATGGTTTTAGACAAGGCGGACGACGAGAAAAACCGCAGGCATCCTCCCCCTTTATCCCCCTCTGGAGGGGGACAGGGGGAGGATGTTGAGGATTTTTTGAGGAGTCCAACCCTGCCCCTGGGTGTTTCTATCAGGGGGCAGTATAAAGACATTTATTGCGCTCGTATTAGGATGGTGATAGCTTATGGCAATAAAAAGAGTAGAAGAGGCAATAAGGGATATAAAAGACGGGAAAATGGTCATCCTCGTTGACGATGAGGACAGGGAAAATGAGGGCGACTTAACCATGGCAGCAGGAAAGGTAACGCCTGAGGCTATAAACTTTATGACAAAATTCGGTCGTGGGTTAATTTGCCTGACGCTCACAGAGGGAAAGGCAGATGAGTTAGAGTTAAAACCCATGGTGTCAGAAAATACTTCAAAATTAAAGACAGCATTTACAGTATCTATAGATGCGAAAAAGGGCGTAACAACAGGTGTTTCTGCGTATGACAGGGCACATACTATTTTGACAGCTATCGAGGACGGGTCAAAACCAGAAGATTTGGCGCGGCCTGGCCACATATTCCCATTGCGCGCAAGAAAAGGCGGGGTTCTGGTAAGGACCGGCCAGACAGAAGGTTCAGTTGACCTTGCAAGACTTGCTGGATTAAAAGCAGCAGGAATTATCTGCGAGATTATGAAGGATGATGGCACAATGGCAAGGATGCCTGACTTGGAAAAATTTGCCAAAGAGCATAATCTCAGGATAGTTACCATTGCTGATATTATTGAATACAGGTTAAGAAAAGACAGGCTTGTGAGAAGGGTTGCAGAGGCTATCGTGCCTACCAGATATGGCGGAGATTTTAAGGCCATTGTCTATGAAAACGATGTGGATTTTCATGAACATCTGGCAATGATTAAAGGGGAGATAAATCCGAATGAACCTATTTTGGTCAGGGTTCATTCTGAATGCCTTACTGGCGATGTATTTGGTTCAGAAAGGTGCGACTGCGGGGATCAGTTGAAGTGCGCCATGAAGCTCATTGAAAAGGAAGGGAAGGGCGTTATTCTTTATATGCATCAGGAAGGCAGGGGCATCGGTCTGGCAAACAAGATCAGGGCATATGCCTTGCAGGATAAAGGCATGGATACTGTTGAGGCAAATGAGAAGCTTGGTTTTAAGGCAGACCTGAGGGATTATGGCATAGGCGCGCAGATTCTCCTTGATATTGGCGTAAGAAAGATGCGCCTCATGACAAACAATCCTAAAAAGATAGTGGGGCTGGAAGGATATGGCCTTGAAGTTGTCGAGCGAGTACCTATTGAGGTTATTCCTCATAAACGGAATATCGATTATCTGCGGATTAAAAAGGAAAAGATGGGACATATCTTTGGGAATCTGGAAGTAGTTGCAGGGGAAGAAAAGAAACCCGATGTTAAGTGTAAATGCTAAAAAGGCAGGCAATAGGCGCGAGGCGATGGGTAAAAACTATTGCCTATCGCCTGTATTTTAAAGGGAGGTTTTATGCCAAAGACAATAGAAGGCAGTTTATCGGCAAAGGGGTTAAAATTTGGGTTGGTGGTAAGCAGGTTTAATGACTTTATAGGCAACAAACTTTTAGAAGGCGCAATTGATACGCTTTTGCGGAGCGGCGCAGAGGAAAAAGATATAGAGATAGCCAAAGTCCCAGGTTCTTTTGAAATACCGGTTGCAGCCCAGACAATGGCTAAAAAAGGAGCCTATGACGCAATTATATGTCTTGGGGCAATAATCAGGGGTTCTACCCCGCACTTTGATTATATTGCAGCAGAGGCAGCAAAAGGCATTGCAAGGATATCTTTAGACGCAGGGCTTCCCATAGCATTTGGCATTATCACTGCTGATAATATCGAGCAGGCAATTGAGAGGGCTGGCACAAAATCAGGAAATAAGGGAAGGGATGCGGCTTTAAGCGCAATTGAGATGGCAAATCTATTTAAGGAACTTGGAAAGAGGAAGTAAATGAAGTTAAGCAGGCGCAAGGCGAGAATGGTTGCATTGGAGATGCTTTATCAGTTCGATATGGCAGACGGGAAAATGGATGATATTATAAGGGCGCAGATAAAAGGAAAGGATTTGCCAAATGGCGCAAAAGATTTTATCTTTCAATTAGTCAAAGGGGTTTTGGGACATAGGGATGAAATTGATAAACTGATAGAGATAAGGGCAGAGCATTGGTCCTTAGATAGAATTACAGTCATAGATAGAAATATTCTGAGGCTGGCGATATTTGAACTGCTTTATTGCGAGGATGTTCCTTTCAAAGTTATTATTGACGAGGCAGTTGAGCTGGGGAAGACCTATGGGACTGAGGATTCAGGGGCGTTTATCAACGGCGTATTGGATAAAATAGGCAGAGGGATTTCAGCAAGGAAGGAAGAGATAAGAAAAATTGCATGAGTCCCGTTAGAAAGTCAATGAAATATTCTAATACAAACGCATTAAATAAAGTGACATATACGAATGCAAGAAATGGCTTTAGACAAGGCGGACGACAAGGAAAACCACAGGCATCCTCCCCCTTTATCTCCCTCTGGAGGGGGACAGGGGGAGGATGTTGAGGATTTTCCGAGGAGTCCAACCCTGCCCCTGAGTGTTTCTATCAGGGGGCAGTATAAAGACATTTATTGCATTTGTATTAACGGAAATTATTATTCATGCAGTTGCCTCGCATAGGAGTTTTCTAACGGGATGAGTAGTTTAACTGATAAACTGGTAAAAGAAAGATTGCCTCAGCACATTGCTATTATTATGGACGGCAACGGCAGGTGGGCGGAAAAGAGATTCCTCGGCAGAATTAACGGCCACCGCAGAGGCATTGAGGCTGCACGTGATACTGTGGAGTTCTGCCGTGAGCTCGGAATAGGGTATCTAACGCTTTACACATTTTCAAAGGAAAACTGGAGTAGGCCTGCGGTAGAAGTCAATGCCCTTATGGAGATGCTGGAACAACACTTAAAAAGCGAACTCCCGAAGATGATGAAAAACAATATCAGATTTAAGGCGATTGGCAATCAGAAAGAACTATCAGACAATGTGCAAAAGACTATAGAGGATACAGAGGAAAAGACAAGAAATAATGACGGGATGGTTCTTTCCCTTGCACTCAGTTATGGGGGAAGGAGCGAAATAGTAGAGGCTGCAAAAAAGATTGCGTTGGAAGTAAAGCAGGGTAATATTGATTTAGATGATGTAGATGAGGTAGCCTTCGCAAGGCATCTTTATACCGCTGATATCCCTGACCCTGACCTCCTCATACGGACAAGCGGCGAATTCAGGATAAGCAATTTCCTTCTGTGGCAAGTAGCATATACTGAAATATACGTTACTGATGTGCTGTGGCCTGATTTTAACAGGCAACACCTTGTCGACGCCCTTCTTGATTTTCAGAACAGGGAAAGAAGGTTCGGTTTAACAAGAGAACAACTAAGGGTAGGAAGTTAGAGAAAAGCAGGTTAAGGCTGAGGTTAAGGTCTCTTAATTCCAAATCTCAACCCTTGACCTTATTTTTTTGGAGGTGATTATCTGAAAAAAGAATAATCATCATCCTCACTGCAAGCCCGATAGACCTTTCGCCTCTAGCGCGGCAAGCAGCAGGTTTTCTAACGGTGTGAAAAAGGAGCTTTCTAACGGGATGAAAAGAATAATAACCGGCATTCTATTAAGCCTTTTATTAATATTTATAGTGGTTTTTACAAAGATATTCTGGTTTTTTGCCGCAGTTGCATTAATAGTCGGCCTTTCCTTGATTGAGTATTATAAGATAACCGCAGGTCAGGACAAGGGCCTTTTAATTATAGGAACATTGTTTGGGGTGATGATCCCTGTTGTGGTGTATCTTGCCGGCCTGAAAGGGGTTCTTGGATATTTAACCTTTGTGGTTTTTCTGGTTTTTATCTATTACCTTTTTATCCATGAGCCGCTTGCCACTGTTACCAGCCGCATCGGCGTAGGTATCTTAGGAATTATTTATATAGCCTTCTTTATATCTCATCTCATTTTAATAAGAGATTTAGAGCAAGGGAGCTTATGGATTTTGTTTCTTGTTTTCATTATAGCTGCGAATGATACATTTGCATATTATGTTGGTAAGAAGTATGGAAGGCGTAAACTTTCTCCAATAGTAAGCCCGAATAAGACAGTTGAAGGCGCGGTGGGAGGTTTTGTGGGCGGGCTTTTAATTGCTATTGCATTCCAGCAGTTCTTCTTATTAAAGATTACACTGATTGAGGCCATTACCCTATCAGCCTTTATAGGGATAATAGGCCAGTTTAGCGACCTGTTTGAATCGCTGATTAAGAGAAGCGCCGACGTAAAAGATTCGGGAAGTATTTTGCCAGGCCATGGCGGCGTGCTGGACAGAATAGACAGCATCATCTTTCCTGCACCTTTTCTTTATTATTATATTATTATTTTTAAAGTATGAAACACTAATGCCGACCTTTTAGCGCAAAGGCGGATGAAAATGTATTACCATTCCCGAAGTGTTTAATCGGGAATCTGGTTTTAAAACCATATTCCCGATAGAGGCACTCGGGGATGACAGAAAGGTATTTTCGGAGCAAACCCACACGAGTCTGCCTTAGGCGGGCTCACAAAGGGGCATGAAAATTGGATTTTTGTAGCGTTGGGGTTTATCCCCAACGGCACGCTAAGCGTGCCAACGAAAAACCGTTGCCCATAAAGGGCAACGCTACGGTAATGTGAATATGAAGCATTTTTGAGACAAAATGGATAAAAAAAGGCTTGCAGTTTTAGGTTCTACCGGCTCTATAGGTCAGAATACCCTTGATATTGTAAGAAGACATTCGGATAAATTCAAAATAGTTGCCCTTGCTGCCGGTAAAAATAAAGAGCTATTTAGAGAACAGGTGGAGGAGTTTAAACCGAAGTGTATATCCCTTTCTGAAAAAAGCGATATAGATGAATTAAAAAAAGATATATCTTATGTACCGAAGGCTTTTTGCGGCGCCGATGGACTGCTTGAGACAGCTACCTGTCATGACGCTGATTTGGTGGTATCCGCATTGGTTGGCGCATCTGGTCTTGCGCCAACAATGGCTGCAATAAGGGCAAGAAAGGATATTGCCCTTGCAAACAAGGAAGTTTTAGTCATGGCAGGGAGATTGGTAACAGGGGAGATAAAGAAGAATAAGATAAATCTTTTGCCGATTGATAGTGAGCATAGCGCTATATTTCAGTCTATTATAGGGCATAGAAAGGATGACATAAAAAGATTGATATTAACTGCATCTGGCGGACCATTTCTAAACCTGCCTTTAAAAAGATTGCCAGCTATTACACCAGAACAGGCGTTAAGGCATCCAAAATGGAAGATGGGAAAGAAGGTAACCATAGATTCTGCAACTCTCATGAATAAAGGCCTTGAGGTCATTGAGGCAATGTGGCTCTTTGATATGCCGCCGGATAAGATAACTGTCCATATACATCCACAGAGCGTTATTCATTCTATGGTAGAATATGTGGACGGTTCTATTGTTGCACAGCTTGGTCCAACTGATATGAGAGGTCCTATATCCTATGCCCTTTCCTATCCGGATAAAAGGCTTGACTGTGGAATTGCACCGCTTGACCTCTGCAAGATGGGCAGGCTTACATTCATAGAGCCAGATAAAAAAAGATTTCCTGCGCTGGGACTGGCATACGAGGCAATAAAGGCAGGAGGGGTTATGCCTGTTGTTTTGAATGCAGCAGATGAGATTGCAGTGGATGCGTTTTTGCAAAAAGAAATTAGATTTACAGATATAACAGGTATTGTAGAGACTGCAATGGATTGTGTAGGAGCATTTAAGAGCCAGAGTGACAGAGACCTGAACGCGATATTGGAAGCTGACAGGGAGGCAAGGGAAAGGGCAAGGGAGATAGTAAAAAAAGTAAGGAGTAGGCACTAGGCAGTAGGCAAAAAATCAAGAGAAAGGTTTTTAACTGCATACTGCTTACTCCCTACTGCTTGCTATTAATATAAAAAGGGGATAATAATGACAACGCTTATATCATTTTTAGTGGTTCTCGGTATCTTAGTCTTCATCCATGAGCTTGGCCATTTTATTATTGCAAAGCTCTCAGGGGTCGGGGTGTTAAAATTCTCCCTTGGCTTTGGGCCAAAGCTCATTGGCATAAAAAGGGGCGAGACAGAATATCTTATTTCAGCCCTGCCGCTCGGCGGATATGTGAAGATGGTTGGCGAATCTCCTGGCGAAGAGATAAGCCCTGAGGATAAAGAGAAGTCATTTACAAACAAACCTGTTTCAAAAAGGGCAGCAATAGTAGTGGCAGGTTCAATCATGAATCTCGTGCTTGCATTTGTGCTTTTACCTTTTATTTACCTTATCGGAATTCAGGTCCCTACATATTTAGAAAAAGAGGCAATCGTTGGCTATGTGGTAAAAGATGAAGCTGCTGACAAGGCGGGCCTGGAAAATGGGGATATAATAATATCAATAGATGACAATCAAATTAAAAACTGGGAAGAGCTTAGTAATGTAATAATCTCCAATCCAAATAAGTCGATGAATCTCAAGATTAAAAGAGATGGAGAAATTATGGAAATAAAGTTTGCCACTGAAGCGTCTTTACAGACTGGCGGTGGGGTTGCAGGATTTCTCCCCCCCATGAGCCCTATAGTAGGAGGGCTTAATAAGGGATTTCCTGCGGATGTGGCCGGCCTTCAGATTGGCGACACAATAATTTCTGTGGCAGGGATTAAAATCAATCACTGGATAGAATTGCAACAGGCCATCCAAGGTTCGAAAGGTGAAGGGCAGCAAATATTTATAAAAAGGGGGAGCGAAACCTTTGATGTCAATATGAAACCCCAGTGGAGCGATGATATAAAGGCATATGTAATTGGCATATCCCCAATTCAGGAGACAATTACCAGACGCTATGGCCCTATCGGAGCTCTTATCGAAGGAACTAAGAAGATGGGTGAATTGACTATCATGACCTTTGTTGTTATAAAAAAGTTGTTCTTCGGAGAGATATCTATCAAAACACTCGGCGGGCCTCTGATGATTGCACAGGTTGCTGGCCAGGCTGCTGAAACAGGTCTGACAGCGTTTCTTTCACTTATGGCATTTTTAAGTTTGCAGTTAGGTATATTGAACCTCTTGCCAATACCTGTTTTAGATGGTGGCTATCTTGTTTTCTTTGGTATTGAGGCTATGAGAGGAAAGCCGTTAAGCGAGAAGGTCATTATGGTTGCCCAGCAGATTGGCATTGCGCTTTTAGTTTTATTGATGGTTTTTGTAACATACAATGACATACTGCGTCTTGACATTATAGGATTTGTGCGCGGGCTTGTGGAGTAACATGAGATATAAAAAATATCAGAGCGTCAAAGCGTCAGAGTAGCTCCCTCTGACTCTATGACACTCCGGGATTATGAAGATACTTGCCATAGAAACCTCTACCCTGTCTGGAAGCGTCGCACTGCTTGAAGATGAGCAGCTCATTGCTGAATCCACAACATGCATCAAGAAGACTCATGCCGAAAGATTACTGCCGTCAATAAAAAATCTTCTGGACAGCGCTCATACAAAAATTGAAGATATAGATGGCTTTGCACTAACCATCGGGCCAGGTTCTTTTACTGGTTTACGCATCGGTCTATCTACCGTGAAAGGACTTGCATGGAGCCTAAATAAACCCATTGTCGGTGTCTCAACATTAGAGGCCCTTGCAATGAATCTTCCTTATTCTGATAAACAGATATGCCCTATGTTGGATGCGCGAAAAAAAGAGGTTTACGCAGGCATTTACAAGTTTCAGGGCGCCGAATGCAGTTGCATTATGCCTGACACGGCAATAAGTCCCACTGCCCTTATTGAAATAATACAAGAACCGACCATATTTATTGGCGATGGAATTCAGGTTTTTAAATCTCAAATCTTAAATCTCAAATCCCAAATCCTTATTGCGCCGCTGCATCTATGGCCAGTTAAGGCATTTAATATAGGCATGTTGTCATTGCAAAGGTTCAGAAGGGGCGAAGTCATCAGTCCAGAAAATATAAAACTGAATTATTTAAGACCGTCGGAGGCGGAGGTTAAATTAAAACGGGGTTAGAGTCAGGGATAAGATTGCGTAATTTCATTGCCTATAGTTCAACATTACCCTTTTTTGCCAAATATTGACAAGTAGAGTATGTTATACTAATATCTGTTTCACAATGTGTAAGTAATCTTAAGTAAAAAGGAGGCCATTCTATGATAATGTTGGATGGAGACTTTTTGAATGGATTACTGGAAGGAAATTCAGAGTTTAGGAGGATTTACGAAGCACACAGAGACTTTGAAAAAAGGGCTGCTAAGCTTGGTAAAAAACCACACTTGACAAGAGAGGAAGAGACTGAGGAAAAAAAGCTGAAAAAGTTGAAACTCTTGCAAAAAGACAGGATGGAACGGATAGTTTTAAAGCACAGAGAGGCGAGATAATAGACGGTAGACTGTGATTGTTGGACGGTGGCACTTATTCATGACCACTGTCTGTTGTTCAATAACGACCGTCTAACTTATATGCGTAGTGACAGAATAAAAAGAGGACTTGAGCGGGTTCCTCACAGGGCCCTTTTATATGCTACAGGTCTGACAAAAGAGGAGATGGAGAGGCCGTTTATCGGTGTTGCCACTTCCTTTAATGACCTTGTGCCAGGGCACATTGGTATGAGAACCCTGGAAAGGTTCATTGAAAAAGGTGTGCATACAGGGGGCGGCCACGCATTCTTTTTTGGCGTGCCTGCTATATGTGACGGCATTGCTATGGGACATACAGGCATGCACTATTCTCTTCCAACCAGGGAGCTTATTGCTGACATGATTGAATCAGTTGCAATGGCGCATGCCTTGGATGGATTGGTGCTTCTTACAAACTGCGACAAGATAACACCTGGTATGCTCATGGCCGCAGCGCGGCTTGATGTCCCTTCGATAATTGTTACAGCAGGGCCGATGCATACAGGGATGTATAAAATGAAACGCCGTTCATTTGTCAGGGACACATATGAGGCAATCGGAAGATTTAAAAATAAAGAGATAACCGAACAGGAGCTTTCAGACCTTGAATTCTGCGCATGCCCAGGCGGAGGCTCATGCCAGGGTATGTATACTGCCAATACCATGGCGTGTGTTACAGAATCCCTTGGCATGTCATTGATTGGATGCGCCACAGCCCTTGAAGGCTCTGCTGATAAGAAACGAATTGCATTTGACTCAGGTGTGCGTATTGTTGAGATGGCTAAAGAAGATTTGACTCCAAGAAAAATCATGACAATGGACGCATTTGAGAATGCTATACGGATTGACATGGCCCTCGGCGGTTCAACGAATACTGTGCTCCATATACCGGCAATTGCGCATGAGGCAGGGATTGAGCTGTCACTTGAGCTGTTTGACAGCATAAGCAGGGAGACGCCAAATATCGTTAAACTTGAGCCTGCTGGAGACCATTTCATGGAAGACCTGGAATATGCAGGCGGGATTCCTGCTGTTATGAACAGGCTGAAAGGTCTTTTAAAAGATAATATAACTGTTTCTAAGAAAAGGATAAAGGAGATTGCTGAAAAGGGAAAGGTGAATGACAGCGATGTGATAAAAACCGTTGAGAATGCTTATTTTAAAGAAGGCGGCATAGCTGTTTTAAAAGGAAACCTTGCGCCTAATGGATGCGTTATAAAACAGACTGCTGTAAGTAAAAAGATGAGGCATTTTACAGGCAAGGCAAGGTGTTTTGACTCAGAAGAGTCTGCAATGCAGGCAATACTCGGCGGAAAGATAAAGGCAGGAGATATTATTGTTGTGAGATATGAAGGACCTAAGGGCGGGCCAGGCATGAGAGAGATGCTTGCGCCGACTGCAACGATAACAGGGATGGGTATGGCTGACAAGGTTGCCCTTATAACAGACGGCAGATTTTCAGGTGGCACAAGAGGCCCTTGCATAGGCCATATATCTCCTGAGGCAATGGAAGGCGGGCCTATAGCGTTTGTTCAGGATGGTGATGAGATAGAGATTGACATACCTAAAAGAAAAATAGAGTTAAGAGTAGAAAGTAAAGAGTTAGATAAAAGAAAGGCAGGCTGGAAGCCGCCAGAGCCGAAGATTAAAAAAGGATGGCTTGCCAGATACGCAAAGGTTGTAACATCAGCAAATACAGGGGCGGTAGTTGCATAAGCAAAAATGTCATTGCGAGGAGTGTTAGCGGTTGCGAGGCGAAGCCGAAGCAAACTCAGAGATTCCTCGTTTCGCTCGGAATGATAGGTGAGGGAATATTTTCAGATGAAAAAAACAGGCGCGCAAATATTCATTGAAAGCCTCATAAAAGAAGGGGTAGATACGATATTCGGATTTCCCGGAGGCGCGGTTCTTCCGGTTTATGATGCGCTCTATGGCGTAACAGCGTTAAGGCACATCTTGGTGCGACATGAGCAGGGCGCTGTGCATATGGCTGATGGCTATGCCAGGGCAACAGGCAAGCCCGGCGTTGTTATTGTTACATCAGGCCCTGGCGCAACCAATACTGTTACCGGCATTGCCACTGCATACATGGATTCCATCCCGGTTGTAGTCTTTACCGGGCAGGTTCCGACAGCGCTGATTGGCAATGATGCGTTTCAGGAGGCGGATATTGTCGGCATTACAAGGCCGTGCACAAAACACAATTATCTTGTTAAGGATATCAAGGATTTAACCAGGATTATAAAAGAGGCGTTTCATATAGCAACAACAGGAAGACCTGGCCCCGTGCTTGTAGACTTACCTAAGGATGTTTTGAGCGCATTACATGAATTCAAATATCCAGAAGGGGTTGAGTTGAGAAGCTATAAGCCAACATATGAAGGCCATCCAGGCCAGATAAAGAGGGCTATTGAACTCATCTTTAAATCAAAGAGGCCGCTAATATACACAGGCGGTGGTATTATACTGTCTAATGCCTCTGAAGAGCTTACCCATTTTGCAGGAAAGCTGAATATCCCTGTTACAAATACCTTGATGGGGCTTGGAGGATTTCCTGGCACCCATCCGCTGTTTTTGGGCATGCTCGGCATGCATGGTACATATTGCGCTAATATGGCAGTAACAAACACTGATTGTCTTATAGCCATAGGAGCAAGATTTGACGACAGGGTAACGGGAAAGATAGATGAATTTGCGCCTTATGCAAAGATAATCCATGTTGATATTGATCCAACATCTATAAGCAAGAATGTAAAGGTGGATATACCAATCGTCGGAGATGTAAAGCTTGTTCTTAAAGATATGCTAAAGCATATAGACGAGACAAAGGGGCTAAAGGCGTATAAAGAATCCATCAACGAATGGCATGGGCAAATTAAAAATTGGGCAGAAACACACAGGCTTTCATATAAATATGACGATAAAAAAATAAAGCCGCAGCATGTCATCGAGCGTATCTTTGAACTGACAAAAGGAAAGGCTATAATTACAACAGAGGTCGGTCAAAATCAGATGTGGGCAGCCCAGTTTTATAAATTTGATAAGCCAAGGACATTCTTAACATCCGGCGGTCTTGGTACTATGGGATTTGGTTTCCCTGCTGCCATTGGCGCACAGGTCGCTTTCCCGGACAAGATTGTAATTGATATAGCCGGAGACGGCAGTATTCAGATGAACATACAGGAGATGGCAACTGCAGTTCAGTATAAGCTGCCTGTAAAGGTGGCAATACTTAATAATAAGTTTCTCGGTATGGTAAGGCAGTGGCAGGAATTCTTCTATGAAAAGAGATATTCTCATACATGCATAAGCGTTGCGCCTGATTTTGTAAGACTCGCAGAGGCATATGGCGCAGTAGGACTTCGTGCTACGAAGCCAGAAGAGGTGGACCCTGTTATAAAAGAAGCCCTTACAGTAAAGAGCAAGCCAGTATTGATGGACTTTGTGGTAGACCCTGAAGAGGATGTATATCCCATGGTGCCGGCAGGGCAGCCGTTGAATAAGATGCTGCTGGTGTAAAGAGTTTACGCTGAAAAATGCCCATCTGCGGCGTTGTCGCTGCGGCTTCTGCGCTCAACTTGGGGACAGATTTCAAATCCCCAGTATGCCTCCCCCCGACAGTTTCAATCGGGGGCTTGCTCCGCCTTGCATCTGGACAATTTTTGAGCGTGAACTGATAGAGGCAATACCAAAGTAAACCCATAGTTTTGCCCTCTTCCCCGCATGAGTCAGGCGAGAGAGGACAAGGTGAATACGGAGGTTGTCCCTATGTTTTTCCTATGTTTTTATGCTATGTTTTTATGTTTTAAATTCTTACTTAACACCTTTCATCTTCAAACTTGATTTGGGCAAAGACAATAAAACAGGAGGTGCATTATGTCAGAAGTATTTGTAAGATTGCATATCACTCCACTTGCAGAAGGTGGTTATCTTGCTACCAGCTCTATTTTGCCTGGTTTGGTTGCTCAAGGCAGAACTATCGCAGAAACCATAGAAATAGCTCATGATGTGGCAAAAAAACTTATAGAGTCTTTTGAAGAGCATGGGGATCCTTTACCGGCTGGCATTATAAAGCCTGAAAACGATATTGATATTGATATTGCCGTAGGGATATAAATTGTGGGAAACCTTGCTGGATTTAAGTATCGGGAGATAGTCAGAAGATTAAAGAAGACAGGATTTGAGTTTGACAGACAGGCAAAAGGCAGCCATGAAATTTGGTGGAATCCAAGAACCAGGGCAAGAACCACAATTCCAAATCATTCTGGAGATATGCCGGAAGGCACTTTGAAAGCAATATTAAAACAGGCCGGGATTTCAGCAGAAGAATTTTTAAAAATAAAATGAGAGCAATAAATAATGCGCACTCTTGATTCTTTAATAGAGGGAAAAAAGAACCAAGGCAAGGTGATTATGGAGGAAATTAATGCGTCACACCATATCTGTGCTTGTAGATAATGAATTCGGCGTATTGAGCAGGATAGCCAGTCTTTTCTCCGGCAGGGGCTTTAATATTGAGAGCCTCTGTGTTGCTGAAACCCTTGATCCCAAAGTGTCACGAATGACAATTGTAACATCAGGTGACGATCAGGTAATAGAGCAGATTACCAAGCAGTTGAATAAACTTATAAATGTCATCAAGGTGAGCGACCTGACTGCCGAGGAACACATAGAAAGGGAGCTTGCCATGATAAAGGTTAATGCAAATGCAGATGACAGGGCTGAGATACTGAGCACTATTGATATCTTCAGAGGCAAGGTTGTTGATGTAAGCCCAACAACATATACCATTGAGATGACAGGCGATGCGGAAAAGGTAAATGCCATTACAGAGCTTTTAAGGCCGTTTGGCATTAAAGAAATTGTCAGGACTGGCAAGATTGCTATGGCAAGAAGCCCGAAGAGCGGGAAGTAAATTCAAAATGGATTGTTATGACAGATAAAGAAATAGAAGCAGTATATCAAATTATTCAAGATTATCACGCAAAGTATTTAAAACGGCATGGTGTTAAGTTGCCTAAGTTAAAAGATGCTGATGGGAAATATACCAGAAACGCACTTGTTCTGATTTATCTTGCAAGGTTTTATCCCAGCACTGTTCTTGTAACCAAACAAGATTTAACCGCCTTTATTAGAAAATTTTATCCTGAAACTACCGATGTTCAACAAGCAAGGCATTTAGGGGCGCAGTCTGGGTGGTTTATTTCAGCAGGCGGCAGAGATAATGTCCATGTGAAGAAAAGCGGAGAATATCGTCTGATCACACTGGAAAGACCTTATCCAAATTTCAAAGGCCACAGAATAGAATCAAGTGGTGATTGGGAAAAAATCAAACAGCAATACGGAAACCGCTGCGCTACCTGCGGTTCAGAAGAAGGCAAGCGGAATTTGCATTGGTCGGGTACTATTACTAAACTACAACAGGCACACATTGACGCGTTCAAACCGTTAGTTGAAGGAAACATAATTCCTCAGTGTCAAAAATGTAATCGCGCATACAGAGATTTTTGGGTATTTGATGAAAGAGGAAGGGTTAGAGGGATTGCAAAATCGGCAGTAATTAAAAAGTGTAATGAAAAGATTAAAAGAGGCATATATAAAATTTTATACAACGAATCCCCGCTTAATACCTGCGAGGACAAGTTTAAAGGACAAGACCCTAATGAATGGTGAATATTTGAATAAAATAATTCACGGTGATTCATAGCAAATCCTTGCCGAAATTGATGCTGGAAGCATTGACTTGGTTTTGACTGACCCGCCATATTTTTTAGACAAGATGGATGACAGATGGGATGAAAAGAAAGTAGCAAGCACGAAATATCATCATGTTATCAAATCATTGCCTGCTGGCATGAAGTTTGACAGAGAGCAGGGGAAAAATTTTTACGAGTGGTATTATAAAATTTCAAAACAGGTTTTACGGGTTTTGAAACCCGGCGGATTTTTCTTTTCTTTTTCAAGTCCAAGATTGTATCACCGAATGGTTTCTGCGATTGATGATACAGGATTTTTGATAAGGGATTGCTTTATTTGGTTATATACCCAAAATCAGCCAAAGGCAATGAGCTTGAATCATTTTATAGAGAAATTAAATGAAGACAAAGAAGATAGAGATGACTTGAAAAAACAACTAAACGGATGGAAAACCCCTCAGATTAAATCTTGTTTTGAACCGATTGTAATGGCACAAAAAGAACCGCAAGGAACGTTTCTGGAGAATTTCAGAAAATTTAATGTTGGTTTATTAAACACTCATGTGAAAATTGGTCAAGATATGTTTCCGTCTAATGTAGTTTCAACAAATAAGATAAATGAAGTGGTTGACAAATGTTTTTTGATTTCGAAGCCGGATAAAAAAGAAAAAGGGGATTTTAATTTACATAGGACTGTGAAGCCGTTAAGTCTGTGTGAATATATAATAAACCTGACAACCTATTCAGATAAAGCGGTGGTGCTTGACCCTTTTGCCGGCAGTGGGACAACATTGGTAGCGGCTAAAAAAATGGGGAGAAAATATGTTGGCATTGATATAAATAAGGAATATATTGAAATAGCTAAAAGAAGAATTAGATCTTTTGAAGTAGATTCTTCCAGATACCCTGCTATGAGCGAAGAAAAACAATTAAGAATATTCGAGAAGAAGGCAAACTATAAAAGGCTCAGTAAAGGCAAAATAGTAAAAGTGGCTTGAAAAATTAAAATTATGGGAGGACATTATTAATGAAGGTTTTCTATGACAAAGATGCTGATATAGAGATTATCAGGTCTAAAAAAGTGGCGGTCATTGGCTATGGCAGTCAGGGCCATGCACATTCTCAGAATTTGAAGGAGAGCGGCGTTGATGTGGTGGTGGGACTCAGAAAAGACGGCGCCTCGTGGAAAAAGGCAGAGACAGCAGGTCTAAAGGTTATGGATGTTGCAAGCGCTGTAAAGCAGGCTGATGTTGTTATGATACTTGTGCCTGACGAGCTTCAGGGAGACCTTTATAAAAATGAGATTGGGCCTAATCTGAAAAAAGGGGCATATCTTGCGTTTGCGCATGGTTTCAATATCCACTTTGGCCAGATTGTGCCGGATGCAAGCATCAATGTGTTCATGGCTGCGCCAAAAGGTCCCGGACATCTTGTCAGACATGAATATACGAAAGGTAACGGTGTTCCAACGCTTATTGCAGTTCATCATGATCCTTCAAAAAACACAAAGGACGTGGCGCTTGCCTATGCCAGCGCCATCGGCGGCGGCAGAGCAGGCATTATTGAAACCACATTCAAAGACGAGACAGAGACAGACCTGTTCGGAGAGCAGGCTGTTTTATGCGGCGGAGCAACAGCGCTTATTATGGCGGGCTATGAGACCTTGATAGAGGCAGGTTATCCTGAGGAGATGGCATATTTTGAGTGTCTGCATGAATTAAAGCTTATTGTGGATTTGATATATGAGGGTGGAATATCCAATATGAGATACTCCATCAGCAACACAGCCCAATACGGCGACTTGACCAGGGGGCCGAGGGTTATAACAGAAGAAACAAAAAAAGAGATGAAGAAGATATTGACGGAGATACAGAGCGGCGCATTCGCAAGGGAATGGATGCTGGAGAATAAGGTAAACAAACCCGTTTTCAGCGCGCTCACGAAAAGAGGACAAGAACACCCCATAGAAAAGGTTGGCGAAAAACTCCGCTCTATGATGCCGTGGCTGAAAAAGGGGAAGATTGTAGATAAGTCAAAAAATTAGGGTGTGGGATGTGGGGTGTGGTCAAAACAAAATCCCACACCCCACCGCCTACCTGATTGCCCACCAAACTTTTTTCCAATAAAAAGTCGCAAACTAAAAAAATAGGCGCTATAGTTGCTTGAACGTAACCTGTTTCTTCTGTAGGTAGTTGGAAGGAGAGCGTATTCATGGCGCTCACTTTGCGCAGACAGATTTAAGGGCTCTCTTAAAAAATACCAAACTTGTCATTGCGAGGGCTTTGACGCACCGCTCAGCGGGACAAAGTATTTAGCCAAAGCCTGCCCTTGAAGGATTCTATCAAGGGATTGCGTTTGTCCTAAAAGCTGTGGCTGCTCTTCATTAAGAGACTCACCCCAAGATATGTAAACAGCACCACAAAAAATCCTATAACAGTAGCTATTGCCAGCCCCTTGCCTCTCCATTCCTTTACATAATAGGCATGCATTGCGCCTGCATAATAAAACCACACTATGAATGACCAGATGACCTTTGGCTCCCAGAGCCAGTATGTGCCCCAGGCGAGATATGCCCATACTGCGCCTGCAAACATGGAGGCGGAGAAAAAGAAGAACCCCCATAGGATGCTGCGGTTTGCAATGTCCTGAAAGTCCTTTTTAAGGTCAGAGACTGTCATTGCGATGGGTTTTAGCCCTGAAGCAATTTCATCAGGAGTGAGGGTTGCGGAGCCTGTTCCGAGCGAAGCGAGGAATCTCTGAGTTTGCTCCGGCTTCGCCTCGCAACCGCTACCGCTCCTCGCAATGACACGCAAAGCGCGCAAAGGCATGGCTCGGAGATCATAGATTAAATACAAAACCGCCCCTGCAAATGCCAGGGTAAACAAGGCATAGGCTGCAAAGGATGTTATGACATGGGTTTCAAACCACCATGTTTTCAGAATAAGTGTTAATGGTTTAGGGGGTATCTCATTGACCTGCGCGAATATCATTGCCAGTATAGCAGCAGGGATGGTTATAAGCTCTGTAAGCCTCTCATTGTATCGTAATATTACAATTGCGCTCACAAGGACTGTTGACCAGCTAAAGAAAAGGAGAGTCTCATACATAGCCAGCATCGGCGCATGGCCTGATTCATGTGTCCGTATGCCAAGGGCAATAGTATGAAAAATAAGCCCGATTACAATTGCAGATTTAGAAAGAAGCTCAAAAAGCTCTTTTCCTGTCACCCTTTCCGCTTTTCCTGCCTCAGGCGAGGGTGAGGGTAAAGGCGAGGGAGTGAAACGATATAGCATTACAAGAAAAAAACTTAAAATATATAAAATCAAGGCGCCAAATACAAATAAGTGCATCTATCTCCCTTTTTCTTCCCCCCAAATGAATTTATGAATCTGCGGTTGAAGTCTTACCTGGAGGCAGTCTTTCAATATCCAGCTTGCAAGTTCTTGTGAGGACATCTTGGGATATACTGGCGCAAAGAGAATCTTTGTGGTTTTATCCTTTACGCACCTTTCCAAGAAATCACGCGCATATTCATAGTCCTTCCTATCTGCTATAACAAATTTTATTTCATCGCGCAATGTAATATATTTTAGGTTTTCGAGTATAAAACTTCCGTTGTGGCCGCTGGATGGGCATTTAACATCTACTATCTTTACAATATTAGGGTTAACTGATTTAAGGCTTATACTACCGTTTGTTTCAATAAGTATCTCGTAACCAAGTTTCACAAGCTTTTTCAAAAGCTCGTGGCTTTCATCCTGCAAGAGTGGCTCTCCGCCAGTAACCTCCACTAATTTACATTTAAATCTTTTCACCTCTTTAATTATCTGCTCAACAGAAAATTCCTCGCCCTTCTCCAGCATCTGGGCATATGTTGTATCACACCACTTGCACCTCAAATTGCAACCAGTGAGCCTAACAAAGATGCACGGCAGCCCTGCATAGGTGGATTCACCCTGAATGCTCAGGAATATTTCAGATATGCGTAAAATAATAAACTCCTTATAGTAGCATAAAGCTATCTTCCAACGGTTGGTATAAGCATGTATTCAAACGATGCATTAACAGTAATCCTCTCAACGCTGCCAAAATCCTTTGGAAATGGATAGTACGGCGCTGCCAGCCTTATGGCTGATAAGGCCGCATCATCAAGCATTGGATAACCAGAGGATTTAATAAGAATTGCCTCCTCTAATTTTCCATTCTTTAAAATGCTGAATCGAATAAAAAGTCTGCCAGCCTGGCCTTCCCTTACCGCTGCCTGAGGATACTCCCATCTGTGATAGATCATGCCTTTTAATGTCTCAAAATATGAAATATAACGTGGCTCACTTGTATCAAATGAGAGGCTTTTATTTTTTTCTGCAATAGGAGTTTGTTTTTCATATTCTTTGGTTAACTCAGCGATACGTTCTTCTGAAGGATATAACCTTAAAGGCTTTTCCTCTGTTAAGGGAGGAACTACCTGCGCCTCATCTTTACTACCAGTTAAGTTTTTATTTAATAGGTCACCCGCCTTTTCTTCTGATAGTAGTTTGGATTCCGCAGGCAAAGATTCTTTAGCCTTATTTGTCTCTACCGTTTCCTTTGGCACTCGAGGCTTTGATTCAACCGGTAGCGCTTTCCTTTTTTCTATTGACTCACGACCCACGACTTCTGGCCGTTTTTCTGCTGTCTTTGCTTGTTCCGGAACTTTTATTATCTCAACAGGTATCAATCTTGGCAATACCTTTTTTCCAATCCTTATCTGCGGGATTGCAAGAAAGATTCCGAAATGGATAAAAATAGAAATCAACAAAAACAAAGGAAGTTGTTCTTTATATCTCACTGATAAAAATTTTATTGACATAAATAAAATAATCTGTAACTATGAAAACAGGAGTCAAGGAGGTCCTTTCATATGTTTGGCATTGGGACAACAGAGCTTATTTTAATCCTTGTCATCATTTTAATCATATTCGGCGTTGGAAAACTACCGAACATAGGGTCAGGTCTTGGCCAGGCTATAAAAAACTTTAAGAAGGCCTCTTCGGAAGCTGAAGATATAGTTTCTCAAAAAGAAGAACCAAAATCTGTATCCTCAAAATCTGAAGAACCTGCCAAAAAGGTGTAACCAGTCGCTTCTCTTCATTGCCACGCTGAGCGTGGCATAATCACGCTTTGCATGATTGCAAAATGAAGACCGAAAAGTGCAATTCGCCTTTGGCGGAGCCGATTTGAATTATTTTGTATCTTTGCATTTCTCAATTTGCAATCTTCAATTTACAATTTGCATTTAGGCGCATTATCTCTCCTGTAGCCTTTCTTTTGCAGCCATCCTTACCTGTGGATGTAAACTGCCGTCAGTAGCCGCATCTTTTAAATCCTGAGAAAAAAGAAATTCTAAAAGTCCAAGCGCAATACGCGGTGGTGTATAAGGATTTTGAACAAGGGCCTTTCTTATTGCATACCGTAAACCCCATCGCATATGTGTTGATATCAGTTTCATTATATTTGGGGAGTTAGGTCGTTTTGACGCAATTTTTAATACTTCTTTTTCTGTAACCCTTGGATTGTTTAAGATATTTGTGATTACTATCGGATCAGGGTCTGATAAAAGCCTATCTAACTTATCCTTTATCCAGCCTTTTGACAGCGCCCTTCTTTCACCCAGTGTTAGAAATTCCATCTTTGCCTCTTCTTCTTTGTCATAGCCACTGATGCCCTTTTTATGCGGCGGCAGGTCAGTAAAAAATCGCCCCACCCTTTGTAAATCAAGATCTAAAGAGGCAAGATAAATGAGCCTGCTCTTTTCTTTGCCTATTGCTGATACTACCTCCTTCGGGTCTGCCATAAGTGCCTTAGCCTTTCTGAAGTCAATGAGATATTCCGAATCTTTATCATAAAATGCATTGAGAACAACGGCTGCCTCCTTTGGTTCAAGGCTGGCAAGCCTGCGGCCGAGCAACTGTATCTTCATGCTATGTTCGGGCAAAGATGCCATGTCCTTTACAAGCCTTTTTACAAAAGCTATGAGTTCAGCTTCCAGCATTTGAAATATTAATAATTATAACTGAATATAAAGGATTTAAGAAATATATTTTTATACAGATCGTCATAACTTCGCATACCTGCGTTGCTCCTCAGTTCGTCGTTGAGGCGTCCTCCCCCTGTCCCCCTCCAGAGGGGGATAAAGGGGGAGGACGCCTCACTCCTCACTGGAGCCTGTTCCGAGCAAAGCGAGGAATCCCATGCGAGATTGAACTGACAATACACTTGCAGTGGCTTCGATAGTTTGCTTCGGCTTCGCCTCGCAACCGCGCCTTGGTCTGCTTTGTTCTGACGCTCTGTATGCTGTCCTATTTATGTCGCTGTGTATAGATATATATGGCTTTATAACATTTGAGAGTGAAAAAAAGATAGGTCGTGAAAGGGAAGAGAAAATCTTAAAAATTGCAACTATGGAATCACTGACTTAACTCCACACTATATTCTGCCAATTCATCTGAAACACCCTGAAAGACCAACATAAAAGGAACAGTTCCTTTAGCAGGTATTATGCCTTTTTTATCTCTAAATCTCTTCCCTAATTCTGAAGCAGTAATACCCTTTACCTCGTCTCTTGATAAAACCCTGCCAGGCGCAACCCATGCGTCTTTTACCTGTTTCCCGCTTTTATCAAATATAATCCCATGTATTCCATTGACTTCTTTCGGTTCGCTTGAATTACTCACCACTTTTCCTTCTATTAAAAATAGGCGACCGGCTGAGGGATTGTCCACATAATATCCCTGTAAACCAACAATATCCAATAGCGGTTGCGCAGGCATTTTTTTACCACCTATCATACCTGTAATTTTGTCTAAAAATCCTGCTCCAATATTCAGATAAAATACCCCTGCCCCTCCGCCCAACAACAAAATAATTGCAAGAATAATAAGAATGCGACGCACTATTGATTTCCCTCCCTGTGGAACCTCGAAGGCAATGTCTTTCTCTTCACCAATCTTTGATTCAAAAAAAGTCTTCTCCGAAATGTCAGGAAATGGAACAGATACCTTAGGCGGCTGCATTACTACAGTCTTTGCCTCTTCTTTCGGAGGGATAACAAATTCTTCCTCTGAGGGCGAGGGTTCTACCTCAAAGGATACCTTTTCTGCATGCGGTGCAACAGCAAAACCATGGTCAAGACCAAAACCTGGCATTTCTTCAGATTTGGGAGCTTCCTTCTTCTCGGCTTCATATGATATGGCAGGCTCTTCTCCTATTTTAAAACTAAATTCACTCGTTTCTGGCTGAGGTAGCTCTTTTTTCTCGCCAAAGGAAAAAGCCGGCTCTTCCTTTGAAGGAGTGGTCTGAAAACCGATATCCCATTCTGATTTAGTTTCTTCTTTTGGCTTTTCCTCAGGAGACAAATCCGGGCCTCCGATACCCCATTCTAACTGTTCAGCCTTTTCTTTCTGCTTTGAGGGCTGAGGTTCTTCAGTAAAACCACTAAAGTCTGCTGTTGGAGCCTTTTGGGCAGGCTCCTGTGCTGCCCCAAATGAGACCTCAAAGGTTTCTTCCTGAGTAGAAGGGGTTTCTGGAGGAGTAGCTTCAGGTGTTGACGGCATAACAGTAAATACGTTCTGACATTTTGTACACCTGACCCGTACGCCTTTATCTTTTACCTTTGAATCGTCCAGTCGAAATTTTGTATTGCATGTATCACACTGAACTATCATTATCTCTTTGCCCCATTAGATAGTTCTGCTCCGCCCTGTAAGAGAGCAACGGTCTTACAGGGCAGGTAGCAGAGATAAATTTCCTCTTTAAGTCAACAGGGTCTATGTCCCTGTGTATGCACTCCCATTGGAAAGCCAGAGGTTTTCTAATGGGGTCTGCACCTATAATTTTTTTCAAAGTGTAACTTAATGAGGAGACAATTGCAAGTTTTTTTGAAAAACCTTTTTGCTACGAGACTTCTTTAATAATTATCTTTGCAAACCTTCTCTTGCCAATTTGTATGAGATAAACCTTGTTAGCGGATAGCGTCTGATTTATATCAGATACTTTATTGCCATCTACACTTATACCGCCTTGTTGAATAAGCCGCCGTGCCTCAGATGTTGAAGGGGTTAGAGAACTGTTTTTTAAAAGGTCAATAACACCAATGTCTGGACTATTAATTGTTACTATCTTTTCCTCTATATTTTCAGGGATGCCTTTAGATTTGAATACTTTGTCAAACTCAGAAGCTGCCTTTGTTGCCGCATCAGTGCTGTGAAATCTTGCAACAATCTCTTTAGCAAGGCTTACCTTAGCACCTCTGGGATGTGTCTTGCCTTTTTTTAAACCGTCTTTCAGCGCCTCAAGCTCCGCATTGGCAAGAGAGCTTAAAAGCTCATAGTACCTAATCATTAGTTCATCTGATATGGACATTATCTTTCCAAATATTTCCTGAGGCGGCTCTGTAATCCCCACATAGTTTCCCAGAGACTTGCTCATTTTTTGAATACCGTCAAGACCCTCAAGAAGCGGCATGGTCATCACTATCTGAGGCTCCTGCCCAAATTCTCTCTGAAGCTCTCTGCCCACGAGGAGGTTGAATTTCTGGTCTGTCCCGCCCAGCTCAACATCTGCATTTAAGACAACAGAATCATAGCCCTGAACAAGCGGATATAGGAATTCATGGATTGCAATTGGCCTATTGCCAGTATAGCGCCTTTTAAAATCATCCCTTTCAAGCATTCTGGCAACCGTATATTTTGAGGCAAGCACTATCAGGTCTGATGAAGAGAGATTATTCATCCATTGACTGTTGAATACTATCTCTGTTTTCTTTTCGTCCAGTATTTTAAATATCTGGGCCTTATAGGTCTCTGCATTTTTGGCTACATCTTCTTTGCTAAGGGGTTTTCTGGTTTCAGATTTTCCTGTTGGGTCGCCTATCATGCCTGTAAAATCGCCTATCAAAAAGAGCACTTGATGGCCAAGCTCCTGGAATTGTTTTAATTTGTGGATAAGGACTGTATGGCCAAGATGAAGGTCTGGGGCTGTGGGGTCAAAGCCTGCCTTAACGCGGAGGGGTTTACCTGTTTTAAGACTTCTTTTTAATTTTTCTGATAGTTCATCTTCTGATATAAGTTCTACAATACCTCGTTTTATAATAGAAAGCTGTCTTGTTATTTCTGTCATAAAGGTATGTTGACTCTTTCTATCGTTGTTGCCTTGCCGGTTTTCGACTCAATAGATATGACTACCCCCTGCATGACGATATCCTTAGTGGCAACTTCAAACTTCCTTGGCATCTGAGTTAAAAACCTCTCAAGCACAATCTCCTTCTGCATTCCGATAACAGAATTCATAGCGCCCGTCATGCCTGCATCAGTTACAAATGCTGTACCCTGAGGCAGTATCCGCTCATCGGCAGTCTGAACATGGGTATGGGTCCCTATAACAGCGCTCACCTTGCCATCCATAAACCATCCCATTGCAGCCTTTTCAGAGGTTGTTTCAGCATGCATATCAACAATAATTACCGGCGTCTGCTGTGTTATCTCTTTTACCGCCTTGCTGCCAACTGTGAATGGGCAGTCAAGACTATCCATAAATACCCTGCCGCAAAGATTGAGAATACCTATCTTTATATTTGACTTTGTTTTAAATACTGACCATCCAAAACCAGGCGCCCCCTCAGGATAGTTAGCAGGTCTTAGAAGCCATTTTTTGTCTCTGATGTAATCAATAATCTCTTTTTTATCCCAGATATGGTTGCCGGAAGTTAAAACATCTATATCGATGCTTAAAAGCTCTTCTGCAATAGCAGGGGTAATGCCGAATCCACCAGCGGCGTTTTCTCCATTTGCAATGACAAAATCTATTGTATGTTTCTCTAATAAATCGGGCAGAAGCTCTTTAACAGCGCTTCTGCCCGACCTGCCGATAATATCGCCTATAAAGAAAACCTTAATTAAATCAGACATACTACTTTTAGGCTAAGGATAAGGTTGAGAACTTTCTTTTCCTTATCCTTGGCCTTAACCTCAACCTGCCTCCTATTTCATTTGGCATAATCAATAGCACGCGTCTCACGTATAACAGTAACCTTTATCTGACCTGGATAATTTAGGTCTTTCTCTATCTTTCTTGCAATATCTTTTGAAAGCATGACAGCGTTTTCATCAGAGGTTGTTTGATTGGTTACTATAACTCTAACCTCTCTTCCTGCCTGAATTGCATATGCCTTTTCGACACCAGGATATGACGTCGCTATCTTCTCAAGGTCTTCGAGCCTCTTGAGATATGTTTCCATCATCTCTTTTCTCGCGCCTGGTCGTGCGGCAGAAAGGGCATCAGCAGCCTGGACAAGAACGCCCAACAAAGACGCTGGATTATCGTCGTGATGGGTTGCAATTGCCTCTACTATTCTTTGGTTTTCACCGTACTTTTTTGCCAGGTCCCCTCCGATTACTGCGTGAGAACCTTCTATCTCATGATCAACTGCCTTGCCAATATCATGAAGCAGCCCTGCCCTTTTTGCAAGTTTCTGTGGAAGACCCAATTCAGCTGCCATTATCCCGCAGAGAAATGCCACTTCAAGGGAGTGGACATAAACATTCTGGGCATAACTTGTTCTGAATTTAAGCCTTCCTATCAACTTTACCAATTCAGGATGCAGACCATGGATTCCTGCATCAAATATAGCCTGTTCACCCGCTTCTTTAATAGCCTGCTCAATCTCCTGTTCAACCTTATTTACAATCTCTTCTATCCTTGCTGGATGTATCCTGCCGTCAGCTACCAGTCTTTCTAAAGTTAGCTTTGCAACTTCTCTCCTCACAGGATTGTGGCCTGACAATATTACTGCTTCAGGTGTATCATCTATAATAATATCAATGCCAGTGGCAGCCTCGATGGCCCGTATGTTACGGCCCTCTCTTCCTATAATTCTGCCTTTCATCTCATCGTTAGGAAGATTTACAACTGAGACAGTCCTTTCTGCAACATAGTCACCCGCATATCTCTGGATAGCCAACGCTATAATTTCCCTTGCCTTATTGGCAGCGGTTTCTCTTGTTTCGTCCTCAATCTTTTTTATAGACCTTGCAGCCTCAGCCTTTGCCTCATTTTCCATAAATTCGATAAGACTCTTTTTTGCATCTTCTGCAGAAAGACCTGCTGTTTGCTCTAATTTAAGCCGTTGATTATCCAAAAGCACAGTATATTCCTTTTCCATATCCTGTACTTTTTTCTCCTGCTGACTAAGATTTTTTTCTCTTCTTGAAAGATCACTTTCCCGTCTATCTATGGACTCTGTTTTCCTATCAAGATTTTCCTCTTTGGTCGTTAGACGTTTCTCAAGATTCTGCAGCTCCTGCCGTCGCTCCCTTGTCTCTTTATCAAATTCAATCTTGCTTTGATAAAGCTTATCCTTTGCCTTGAGGCTCGCCTCTTTTGTTATAGTCTCTGCCTCTTTCTGGGCCTCAGCAACAATAGATTCAGCCAGCTTCTTGGCAGCTGTAATATTCCCTTCTGTAACTCTCTTCCTTAAAAAGTAGCCTACTGCAACCCCAACCACGATTCCGATTATCGTCAATAGCATTATAAATAAACCGTTGCCCAAAATTATTCACCCCTTTCTGTAATGAATACCCTGCTTTCCGTAATTATCTTATTAACCTTAACATCATGCTCTTCTGCAGGGACCATATCTGTTATTTGAAAATTATATGCAAATGCCACTATCAGGCATTTTCCTTTTATACTATGTAACACCTTATCGTAATAACCTTTCCCATAACCAAGCCTATTACCGCTTTTGTCAAATGCAATGCCAGGCACTACCATAATGTCAAAAGAATCTTGTTCTATCTTATTGTGTATCGGCTCTTGTATCTCATAGGAACCAGGAACAAGGTCTTGTTTCCCTGTTACCTTCAAAAATATAAGGCCCTTTTTCCCACGCACAACCCTTGGGAAAAACACTTCCTTTCCATGAGTAATTGCATATTCAAGTATAGTGTCAGTAAGAACCTCATTTTTAAAACTTGCATAAAGGGCTATTTGATGCGCCTGTTTAAACTCTCTGAGGTTCCAAAATTTTTTTTGGATAATAGAACTTAGTCTAAAAACCTCTTCAAACGGCAATTTTAGCCGCTTCTGAAGGATATCGTTCCTCAGAAAGTTTTTTTTCTCAACAATTGGTGCCACTTATTTTGGAGTATTCTCTTAAATTGACTGAACCACGCCATCCATTATGTGGTTAGGCAGGAAGGATTTGAATAAGGGTATAGCTATAGGGTTTACATTAATAGAAGAAATTGTTCTTTCTTAAAAAAACCGCTTCTCAATTTACTGACCTCAAAACTTCTCTTTTTCCTTACAAGAATTACCTCTTTGCAATAAGAATTAATATTTTTTATCATTTTCCCTATTTTTTACCCTTGATTCAAAATTCTTCCTGATTTCTCCCCCGCTTTGCGTCGTGTAATGGGCTATTCATTAAACCTATTTTTGATAGGTGGGTACCTTTTATAACTGCATTCGACCCTTCCATATCTAACCCGCGCAGCGGGTCTGTGGAATCCGTCGGCAGACAGTCAGGGAAGGTTCCCTCTTTTTTTAGTGTTGGTTCTGAATATACCATAATCACGAACACAGCAGGGGAGAAATTAGTCTAATTGTTTGTCTATAAGCTGTGAAAGCTTTTTAGACCTGCCTTCTAATCGCGTCAATCTCTCCTTTGCCTCAAGATAATCGTCTGCAATATTCATTGCAGTAAGTAATGCAACATTAAGCGTGGAAACAGCCTTTGAATTTTCTTTAACCTCCTCTATTTTGCTGTTTAAAAAATCTATAACCTTTTTTACATGCTCCTCGCCATCTTTGCTTTTTACAACGAGCTTTTGTTCAAGAATATTTACCTCTACAGCTGCCTTCAAGGACACCCCTTGCACGCATGGTGCGCACTATGCTGTTTGAATCAAACCTTCCAACCTTGCAAGGATATTTTCCACCTTTTCTTTTGCCAACCCTTTTTCCTTCCCTAATTTATCAAGTTTAGTGGTAAGTTTTCCTATTTCTTCATCCTTTAATTTTAGCATCCCTGTTAAGCTTTCATTTTCTCTTTTTAGCTCGTCATATGCCCTTATCAGCCTTTCAACCTTTTCTCCGAGTTGCTCAAAAACAGCCAATTCCATTCAGAAATCCTCCAATGGCAACATCATAATAAATCTTTTAGAAACTCAAGTCAAGTAGATTTATCGAATGTGGCTGAGGTTTGCCCTTGACAGTTTAAATACCCCTATGTTAGCTTGAACAAATCTCTGCCGGAGTGGTGAAACTGGTAGACGCACGGGACTCAAAATCCCGCGAGGGCAACCTCATGGGGGTTCGATTCCCCCCTCCGGCACCATAATTTTAGTAATACTTGGGAAAAAACTTGGACAAACTTGGAAAAAACTATTGACTTAATCGCTCATACATGTTAGAAAATTAGCTTTGTTGGGGTGTATGGAAGAAGACAACAAAGGTTTGTTTAAACGATTAGCATGGGTATCGTCTTTAGGCATATCCATGGTACTTGCCACCTTTGTCGGCCTTTACATAGGCGTTTACCTGGATAAACTATTTTCAACAACGCCGTGGCTTACAATAATTTTTTTGATAATCGGTATAATTGCCGGCTTTATAAATATTTATGAGTTGATTAAAAAATATGGTTTCTAATGCAGCTCAGATTAAGTTGGGCGCCCTCAATCCATTATTAAAAATTGGATTGAGTAATTTAATTGTCTCAATTATTGCGTTTACTATAAGTTCAGCAGCTATTTCGTTATTTATAGGAGGGAGTGTCCTAACTGGAACTGTTATTGGTATAATAAATCTTTCTGTATTAACAAAGACCATAAAAACCAGTTTTTTATTCGACGCCGACAGGGCGCAGCGATTTGTTATAAAAAGATACTATTTACGACTCATTGTAACATTTTTTGTTATAGGCATTTTGATTGCTAAAAATCTTGTAAACCCAGTAGGACTTATAATTGGCTTGACAATAATAACAATAACCACCTTGGTATCTACAATATATTTTGCAAAAAGGGAAGAGTTTTGACATGCATGCGCCTATCATACTTCCATTATTCGGTTTAGCGGCTCATACAGCAATAATGCTATATATTATCGCATGTCTTGGTGTGCTCAGCTACCTTGTTTCCAGAAGACTGGAGTCTATCCCCAATAACATAGGCCAGAATATTGCAGAGTTTGTTGTCGAAGGCATAGGAAACTTTGTAGAAGAGACTATGGGACATCATGGCAAGAAATATTTTCCATTGATTGCGACTCTTGGTATTTACATACTTATATCAAACCTTCTTGGTTTAATACCAGGGTTACTTCCACCGACATCAAATCTTAATACTACCGCGGGATTGGCTGTAATAGTATTCGTGGCTACACATATTATTGGCGTAAAGGAACACGGGATTAAATACTTGAAGCATTTTATGGGGCCTCTTGGAGGGCTTCCTCTTATCCTAAGGATTCTTATGACCCCATTAATGATATTTGTTGAAACTATAAGCCATCTGGTAAGGCCTGTTTCTCTCTCTCTTCGTTTGTTTGGCAATATTATGGGCCATGAACTCATTGTTGGCGTATTGCTACTGTTAATGCCAATAGCTTATCCGCTTCTGGCGCTCTCAACAGCGCTTGGGGTTCTTGTTGTATTTATTCAGGCATTTATCTTTTCACTACTCAGCATGATGTATCTGGGCGGTGCATTGGAAGAAGCGCATTAAAACAGTGTTAGGTGACGGGTGTTTAAACCGTTTAAACCGTTAGCACGAATATGGTAAGTAAAAAATTATTATTAAGGAGGAAAGAATGAGAAAATTATTATTAACTGTCATCATAGCGATCGCTCTTATGACAAGCTATGCTTCAGTTGCGATGGCTGCTGAGGAAGGAGCGCGGGCATCGGACAGTGGCGTTATATTCTTTACAGCTATTGCAATTGCCGCTGGTATCGGAATAGGAATCGGCGTATTTGGAGCGGCCATAGGTCAGGGGCAGGCAGTCAGAGGCGCTGTAGAGGGCATAGCAAGAAATCCAGGTGCATCCGGAAAGATTCTGACTACAATGCTGGTAGGTCTCGCTATGATAGAATCTCTGGCTATCTATGCGCTGGTTATTGCCCTGATTCTGATATACGCAAATCCACTTATAAAATATATAGTTGGATAAGGGAAATACCCGTCTAAGGCGGAACAGGGTAGAGATATTGTAAAAACTCTGCCCTGTTTATGTTTTTTACCCCAAATCCCGCACAGCACTTGAAATCCACAAAAGAGATTTGTTAATATAATCCAATTATAAGGGAGTCCATAATTGTGTAGACATATTTTATTAAGGGTCTCATAATAGAATTTACATTGTAACAGGTCTGGTCTGAGGTTAAGGTTACGGAGCATTGCTTCCGCTCCAGGTGTCTGTGTGCTTGCAGTCCTTTAGTGGCGCTCACGTTGCGTGTAAAGTGGAGCGTTTGCCACTTACGTTTATCGTGCAGTTGCACACATCCACAATTCCGCTCCAGCAATACTCCGTAACCTTATCGAGGGTCTACAATGTCTATACTATTATGGACTGATTAGTAAGTGGTTGATAATGTGAAGAAGCCTCGCCCATAGGGCGGGGCTCTTGTCTGCAGCGGCACGCTAAGCGTGTCAGCGGAAGATAAAACTCTAATTTTCATGCGCTTGCCTAAAACCTGCCTATCCGCCTCAGGCGGATAGAGTTTACGGTGAGCTATGGTAATTAATCTCGAACTCAACTTTTATCTCTGCGGAGACGTATTGCTATGACACAGCTTGTATTATCCAACTCTATTCAATCATATCTTGTCCAGATAAACAGGTTTCCTCTTTTATCAGCAGAAGAGGAGTTTGCGCTTGCGGTCCGTTTTAAAAAACATAACGACCTTGATGCTGCCCACAAATTAATAACCTCAAATCTGAGATTCGTTGTAAAAGTAGCGCTTGAATACAGATACTATGGATTGAAGCTCGCAGACCTTATTCAGGAGGGCAACATTGGCCTAATGAAGGCGGTAAAAAAATTCAATCCTGAAAAGGGTTATCGTCTTATAACCTATGCGGTGTGGTGGATAAAGTCTCACATTCAGGCATTTATATTAAAAAATTGGAATATTGTGAACAGAGGGACGGATAGCCTTAAGAAAAGACTCTTCTATCAACTTAATAAGAGTAGTGAAAGCCTGGCAAATCTTGATAAAACCGGTTCTGATTTTTTAAGGCGTAATACCATTGAACCTATAGATGCAGAATATCGCGATCTGTCTCTTGATAATAGGGTAAATCCGGGAGTGGGAAGTGAAGAAGAGATTACATACCTTGATATACTTCCAGATACATCTCAGAATCATGAGGATGCCCTTGCAGATATTCAGGAGCAAGGTATTGTAAAGGCTGAGGTCTCAAATGCCCTTAATGTGCTCAATTCAAAAGAGCGGTATGTAATAGAAAACAGAATTATGGCTGACCCTCCCCTTACACTTCGGGAGGTAGGAGAAAGACTTGGGATATCAAGGGAGAGGGTCAGGCAGATAGAAGAACAGGCCTTAAAAAAACTAAAACAAAGAAATAACCTTAAACTCTTAGCAAATAATATTTATTAAACCCACTCAACTTATATTAGCAGCGACGGAAATGGATTTCCCCACCTGAATCCGTTTGCTGCATTTTATTGACCTTTCGAATACTTTTCACACCGATTCATGTCAATTTTTCCTTTACACTGCCAGTCAAATAGGGTATTAAAATAGGTGTTTTATTGTAATTATTCGATTATTTGCTAACAAATGCACTGAATAAGGGGTTTTTATAATTTGGAAACAAGACCAACTTTTGCAATTATTGACAGGGAGGCAATTAAATCAAATTACCTGCAGTTAAGGAAAAAGGTTGCAAAACATGTAAAGATACTTGCAATTGTTAAGGCTAATGCCTATGGACATGGCGCTGTAGAAATAGCTGCAACACTCAAAGACGCCGGATGTAATTTTTTTGGCGTTGCCATATGCGAAGAAGGCATTGAGTTGAGAAAAGCTGGTATTAAGTCACCTATAATTGTTCTTGGAGGCATATACTCAAACCAGATAAAAGATATTATAAAATATAATCTAACACCAGTTATATTTGATATAAAAACCGCACGTCTTATAGATTCAGTAAGGAAAAAGCTAAATATTCATGTAAAGATAGATACAGGTATGGGGAGGCTGGGGCTTCTTCCAAGTCAGGTAGGGCCTTTCTTCAATGAATTGCGAAACCTTAAAAACCTAAAAGTAGAAGGCGTTCTTTCCCACTTTGCTGAGGCAGATGAGGAGGATAAGGGGTTTTCCGAAAAACAATTAGGTATTTTTTTTGATGCAATAGCGCTCATCCACAAATTAGGATTTGAACCGCAGTTTATACATTTTGCAAATAGCTCAGCAATCGTTTATTATATGCCGTCTCATTTTAATTTGGTCAGGCCAGGCATTATGCTTTACGGCGCATATCCTGCAAGGCAGCTGATTGGCAAGATACGCCTTAAACCTGCAATGCAATTAGTAACAAAGATTGTACAGCTTAAAAAAGTACCCAAGGGCTTTTCTGTAAGTTATGGAAGAAAATTTGTAGCTAAAAAGGAGAGCGCTATAGCTGCTATACCAATAGGTTATGCAGATGGTTTTCCACGACATCTTTCAAACAAAGGCGAGGCCCTGATAAGGGGGCAAAGGGCAAGGGTTGCAGGAGTTGTATGTATGGATATGACTATGCTCGATGTAACTCATATAAGGGGTGTGACTGAGGGAGATGAAGTGGTATTAATCGGAAGACAGGGGCATGATGAAATTACCGTAAATGAGGTTGCTGAAAAGGCTGGCACAATATCTTATGAAATACTCTGCGGCATAAGCAGCAGAGTTCCCAGGGTATATGTATGAGCCCCGTTAGACGCTAAGGCAGGTTCGAAAGTAGTCTAACAGGGCAGGAGGTCTAACGGGGTGAGAGAGCTCCTTGAGAGTATAGGCAAATGGGCAGGAAGGGTAATAAATGCAACTGGTGGTATGGCCCTGATGTTAGTCCAGGCCTTTTTATGGTTATTCGTTCCTCCACTCAAACTGAGAAATACATTTCGGCAGATGGAGTTTGTTGGGGTAAAGAGTATATTCGTGGTTTTACTTACAGGCGCATTTACAGGCGCTGTGCTCGCTCTTCAGAGCTACAATGCATTAAAGAGGTTTGGCGCAGAAAGCCTTGTGGGCCCTACTGTAGCGCTCAGCATGGCAAGAGAACTTGGTCCTGTTCTCACAGGCCTTATGGTAACTGGCCGCGCAGGCTCTGGTATGGCTACTGAATTGGGCACTATGCGTGTTACAGAACAGATAGATGCCCTTGCTACTATGGCCGTAAACCCGATAAAATATCTGGTGTCTCCAAGGATTCTGGCAGGGGTGCTCATGCTGCCTGTTCTCGCCATTATTACAGACTTTGTTGGAGTAATAGGCGGCTATTTTGTGGCAGTGAAGATGCTTGGGGTAAATTCAGGGGTTTATATTGGCAGGACCGTTGACTTTGTCAAACCACAGGATATATTTGATGGACTTACAAAGGCAGCGGTCTTTGGTCTCATCCTGTCCCTGGTTGCATGTTACCATGGTTTTAATACAAGCGGCGGAGCAGCAGGTGTAGGCGAAGCAGCAACCAAATCTGTTGTTCTCGGTTGCGTATTAATACTGGTTGCTGATTATTTCCTCACTTCTATAATGTTTTAGAACTACAGGCGAGAGGCTATAGGCAATGGGTGATGAAAAAGTTTTACGGCCTACAGCCCATCGCCTATAGCCTGTAGTTATTATGATAAAGATAAGAAACTTGAAAAAATATTTTAATGACAAAAAGGTGCTTGACGGCGTAAATCTTGAGATTGAAAAGGGTAAGATAACCGTTATAATCGGCAGGAGCGGCGAAGGAAAAAGTGTTTTGATAAAACATATCATAGGCCTTTTAAAGCCTGATTCTGGCCAGATACTGCTCGACGATCAGGATATTACCGCAATGACTGAGAGGGAGCTAAACGAAGTCCGTAGAAGATTTGGCATGCTATTCCAGGGGGCTGCGCTTTTTGATTCAATGACTGTGGGAGAAAATGTAGCCTTCCCTTTAAGGGAGCATACGGAGATGCCTGAAGAAGACCTACAAAAGGTCATAAGGGAAAAATTGAGAAAGGTAGGACTAAAAGATATTGAGAATATGATGCCCGCAGATTTAAGCGGCGGCATGAAAAAGCGGGTTGGGCTTGCAAGGGCTATTGCAATGGACCCTGAGATAGTATTGTTTGATGAGCCTACAACTGGTCTTGACCCTATCATGTCTGATAATATTGCAACATTAATCCTTGACACACAGAGGGATTTAAAAACAACCTATATTGTTATCACCCATGATATATCTATGACCTATAAGGTAGCTGATAAGGTTGCTATGCTGCATGAAGGGAGAATTATAGAACAGGGTGATGTGGATTATATGAAAACAAGCCAAAATCCAATATTGAGACAGTTTTTAGAAGGTCATTCAGAAGGTCCTATAAAGGTGCTCTGATATGCTAAAACTAAGTCCAGAAGCAAAGGTAGGTATTTTCGTTCTCATGGGAATCATACTGCTCGTTTACATGTCGCTCAGGGTTGGCGGTATTAAGTTTGGAAGACCTGAGGGATATGAAATATTCGTAAAATTTGACTCTGTCGCAGGTCTTGATAAAGATGCATCTGTAAGGATAGCAGGTGTAGAAGTAGGAAGGGTAAAGGACATTATTTTAGAATATAATAAGGCAAAAGTAACATTAATGATAAATTCTGATGTAAAGGTAGGCAAGGATTTCAGCGCAGTATTGAAGACAAAGGGGCTTCTTGGTGAAAGATATCTTGAGCTCATTCCTGGCTCTCCAAATGCGCCTGCCATGGAACCGGGTGGAGAGATTACAAAGATAACCACCTATACAGACATGGATAAGCTTATAACGATCATGAGTGATGTGGCTATAGACATCAAAAAGGTCAGCGAATCTCTTGCAAGTGTGCTTGGGGGAAGCGAGGGTGAGGCAACTCTCAGGAATATAGTCAAAAATGTAGAAGACATTACAGAAAGAATAGACAATATGGTTAAGGCCAATGATGAAAAGTTTGGGAGGATACTGACAAATTTTGAGGAATTTTCTTCGGATCTGAAGGAAAAGGGGCCTGAGATAACTGATGGGCTTAAGGCAGTTTCAGACAATCTTAATCAGGTAATCGCAGAAAACCGAGATACGCTCAAAGATGGATTTGGCAATCTTAAGGAGGCATCAAGTAAGCTTAGTGAAACCATGGAGACGATTAACAGGCTTGCAAAAAATGTTGAACCGAAGATTGATGAATCAATAAGCACAGTAAATAGTATTGTTAAGAAGATTGATAAAGGTGAAGGCACCCTTGGCAAACTTGTAAGTGAGAACACAGTCCATGATAATCTAAATAAGACGCTAACCGGCATAAACAGCTATCTTGGACGGGTTGAGACATTTAAGACATATTTGGGTTACCGCGGCGAATATCTTTTTGATGCACAAGACACAAAAAGCTATTTTTCACTTAGGCTTCAACCTAAGGCAGATAAGTATTACCTGATAGAAATAGTGGATGACCCAAGAGGCAAGAAGGCAACCGAAACTACTGAAACTACTATAGGGGGAGCCACTACCACCACCACTGAGGTTAAAACTTCAGATAGCCTCAAATTCAGCGCCCAGATTGCAAAGCGCTTCAGGGATGTGACCCTTCGTGGAGGCATCATAGAATCAACAGGCGGCGTGGGCTTTGATTATTATATGTTTAAAGACCGCCTCAAATTTACCTTTGAGGCATTTGATTTTGATAAGAAGAGAAATCCGCATTTAAAGGCTGGTTTAACATTTAATCTGAATAAATACTTCTTTATTGTCGGCGGATATGATGATTTTGTGAGCAAACTAAAACTTGAATCTCCCTATTTTGGTGTCGGCTTCCACTTTGAAGATGATGACATCAAATATCTCTTAGGCAGCGCCTCTGCCGCTATACCAAAATAATGGGGAAGGCAAGAAACAATTATGAATTACGAAAAGCGAATTACGACTTAAAAACCTTAAATAAACAATCTAAAATTGTAAACCCCTACACCTTGACCCACATACCAAAGATTTTGGTGTGCGGGCAAGGAGAAAATGAGCAACCCTGCGCCAAGCCCACACATCAAAGATTTTGGTGTGCGGGCAAGAGCGCAGGGTATTCCCAACAAGGTGTGGGGGTAAATCTAAAATCTAAGATCGTAAATCCCCCCTTTGTCCCCCCTTTAGCAAAGGGGGGAATGGGCGGATTTGGCATTGCCTTTGATATAGGAACAACAACAATTGTAGGCTCTTTGATAAATCTGGAAACCTTTAAGGATATTGGCACAGACTCGACGCCAAATCCACAATCAAGGTTTGGAAAGGATATACTTTCACGTATCAAATGCATAATGGAAAACGCCTCTAACTTAGACATTCTCCAACAGGATGTCATCTCAGCATGTAATAGCATTATTAACTCTATCGTGAGACAGTCACCTGTCCTTTCAAAAGAAGACATAGCACTGATTGTAGCTGTTGGCAATTCTGTAATGGAGCATATCTTCCTCGGTATCTCTCCAACATCTCTGGCTAAGGTCCCTTATCGGCCTGTCTTTAAAGATGCCAGAGAATTATCAGTGAAGGATATTGGTCTTGACATATCTTCCGCGGCAAAGGTTTACGCCTTTCCACTCATTGGGGGTTTTGTAGGCGGCGATACCGTAGGCGTTATATTATCAACAAACATTCACAAAATAAAAGGATATGCGCTTGCAATTGATATTGGCACAAATAGCGAGATAGTATTAAGTTCAAAAGGCTCGCTCTATGCAACTTCAGCAGCAGCGGGTCCTGCATTTGAGGGCGGCTCAATAAAACATGGAATGATAGCAAAGAAAGGGGCAATACAGGGCATAGGTATTAAGAATGACAAGCTATTATTAGATGTTATAGGAGATACAACTCCAGAAGGTATATGCGGTTCAGGTATAATAGATGCGATTGCAAAATTATTGGACATAGGCATCATTGATACAACAGGTAGGATAAAAAACAGGAATGAGGTGGAAGGCAATATTGCTAACAGGATAATAGAAGAGGGTCAAGGGTCAGGGGTCAGGGGTCAAGGGAATGAATTTGTGCTTTATAAAGATGCAAAAAAAGAGATAACTGTTACGCAGAACGATGTCCGTGAATTGCAGCTTGCAAAGAGCGCAATACAGGCAGGTATAAAACTCCTTTTAAAAAAGGCTAAATCAAACACAGATGAGATTGAAAAGGTATTTATTGCTGGCGCATTTGGCAGCAATATAAACAAAGATAGCCTTGCCAAAATAGGCGTGCTGGAAAAAGCATGGATAGATAAGGTAATATTTGTTGGTGACGCAGCCCTTGATGGCGCAAAGCTTGCTCTTTGTTCAGAAGAAAAGAGAAAAGAAGCAGAGGATATTGCGAAACAGACAAAACACCTGTCACTTTCAGGAAGCGCGCATTTTCAAGAAGAGTTTATGAAAGGAATGGGATTCCCTGAACGCAGTAGACAGTAGGCAGTTATTAAGGAGAGCACAAAATAGTTTGCATTTCTTATCTGCTAAATACCCCAATTCGTCATTCCCGCATGTATTTAGCGGGAATCCATTACGATTACTCTGGATGCCCGATAGAAGCATTCGGGCATGACAGAAAAGGCGATGTTTTTTGGAACAACGCAAATGCAATCTGTATTATGCTCTCATTAGTAAAAAACAATCTGAAAGGAAAAAATGTGAAAAAGATCAGAAGGGCTATTATCAGTGTAACTGACAAAAAGGGGATTGAGTTCTTTGCGAAGGAATTATCAAAACTTGACGTTGAGATAATATCAACTGGCGGCACAGCAGAACTCTTAAAAAAGGCAGGCCTCTCTGTCATCGGCATATCAAACTACACAGGCTTTCCTGAGATGCTGGATGGCAGGCTAAAGACGCTCCATCCAAAGATACACGGCGGCATACTCGGACAGAGAGAAAATGCGGCGCATGTCAAACAAATGGAGGAGCATGGAATACTCCCGATAGATATGGTAGTTGTAAATCTATACGCATTTGAGAACACGATTGCAAAGGGCTGTTCTCTGGAAGAGGCCATTGAAAATATAGACATAGGCGGACCAACCATGATTAGGGCAGCAGCAAAAAATCATAAAGATGTAGCAGTGGTCGTTGACCCATATGATTATCAAAGTATTATTGGAGAAATGAAAAAGGAAAATGGCTCTCTTTCTCAAAAAACAAGATTTAATCTTGCTAAAAAGGTGTTTCAATTAACTGCTCGCTATGATGGTACAATATCAAATTATCTTGGCAAAATAGAAGACGGGGTTGTTAAAAAGGATTTCGCTGATACGGTTACTATTCAAGTTGAAAAGGTCCAGGATTTAAGATATGGAGAAAATCCTCATCAAAAGGCAGCTTTTTATAGAGAGTACTGTGCTTATGAGAATAAGACCCCTTGCGTGGCGAACGCCAAACAGTTGCATGGCAAAGAGCTTTCATTTAACAATATACTTGATTTGAACTCAGCAATTGAGATTGCTAAAGAATTCCATGAACCCGCTGCAGTAATTATAAAACACAACAACCCTTGCGGAGTTGCAATGTCAAAGAAAAGCCTCGTTGATGCTTATCAAAAGGCATTTGCCTGCGATAAGGTATCTGCATTTGGCGGTATCGTTGCCTTTAATAGGAAGATTGATGCAGGGACTGCAACGGAGATGAGCCAGCTCTTTCTTGAAGCAATTGCAGCGCCGGGATTTGATGAGGCAGCGCTCAAGATATTAAAGGATAAGAAAAACCTAAGGCTTCTTGAAGTGCCTGAATTCAAATTGCATGCAGCACAAATCAATAGCTTTGATTTAAAAAAGGTATGCGGCGGTTTACTTATCCAGACTGCTGACAAGGAGAGCGCAGTAGATTTAAAGACCGTCACACGGAGAGAACCGACAGATGTTGAGCTGGAAGATCTCCTATTTGCATGGAATGTGTGCACGCATGTAAAGAGCAACGCCATTATCTTTGCAAAGGATACGCAGACGGTTGGCATCGGCGCTGGCCAGATGTCGCGGATTGATTCAACAAGGATAGGCATATTGAAGGCAAAGGATGCAGGATTAGATGTAAAAGGCAGCGTTATGGCATCAGATGCCTTTTTCCCATTCAGGGATAATGTTGACAAGGCAGCAGAGGCAGACGTTGCCGCTATTATCCAGCCCGGCGGCTCAATAAAAGATGAAGAGGTGATACGGGCGGCGGATGAACATAAGATTGCGATGGTGTTTACAGGGGTAAGGCATTTTAGGCACTGATACAAACGCAATCTTTGTCCAAATACTGCGTCAATGCTGGCTGTCCAAATACTCACATACTTAAAACAGTATGCTCCGTTTTGTCCAGCCACCTTTTCCTTGTCTTTTGCGCAAATCTTGCGTTTGTATACGGAGAATTAACGATTAATTTAAATATCACTATGAAAAAATACTTTATACTCGATACCAATGTCCTTCTCCACGATGTAAGTTCTCTTTTTGCATTTGGAGATAGTGATGTCATTATCCCGATTATTGCTATTGAGGAACTGGACAGGTTTAAAAAAGACCTGAATGAAATCGGCAGAAATGCAAGGCAGGTCTCAAGAATAATTGATAATCTGAGGGCTCAGGGGCCTCTGTATAAAGGCATATCCCTTGAAAACGGAGGAACCCTGCGGGTATTTATTCCCTCGTCCAAGACCAGCCGCCTTCCAACAGAGCTTATTCTCAACAAGGCAGACAATCAAATCCTCTCAGTAGCATTGGAACTTAAGGCAAAGGGAAATAAACCAGTCTGCCTTATAACCAAGGATACTAACCTTAGAATAAAGGCTGATTCCCTTGGAATTACTGCAATGGATTACGAATCTGATAAGGTTGAGATAAGCGAGTTATATCAGGGATATAAAATAGTATCAGCTCCTAAAAGCACCATAGACCGCTTTTATGCCGAAGGAAACCTGAAACCGTCTGAAAATGGATTGCATCCAAATGAGGGCATACTCTTTGTTGAAGAGGGTAAGCAGAAGCATACTGCTCTGGGAAGATTTAATAAAAATACAAATAGCATTCTCCCCTTGAAATCACCAAAAGAAGGTATCTGGGGGATATATCCGAGGAATGCGGAACAGAAGTTTGCCTTAGATCTCCTTTTAGATGATTCTATAAAACTCGTTTCTCTTGCCGGCAAGGCAGGCACAGGAAAAACCCTCCTTGCAATTGTAGCTGGCTTAAAAAAGACTGCTGATGAAGGGGTTTACATCAGGCTCCTGGTATCTCGTCCTATATTCCCATTGGGCAGAGACATCGGATATCTGCCCGGCGAAATCGAGGAAAAACTTGCCCCATGGATGCAGCCGATATTTGATAACCTGGAATTGATATTTGGCATAGGAAAAAAGGGAAAGGGCAAACAGCACAGCTATCGAGAGCTTATAAACCAGGGAATTATACAAATTGAACCGCTGACATATATACGAGGCAGAAGCATACCAAATCAGTATATGATTATTGACGAGGCCCAGAACCTCACGCCTCATGAAATAAAAACTATAATCACGAGGGCAGGAGACAATACCAAGATTGTATTGACAGGCGACCCTTATCAGATTGACAATCCCTACATAGATTCTTCCAGTAACGGACTTTCCTATGTCGTGGAGCGGTTTAAGAATGAAGTAATTGCAGGCCATGTAATGCTGTCAAAAGGCGAGCGGTCTGAGTTGGCAGAGGCTGCGGCAAATTTGCTGTAAGAGTGCTACAGTGGGCACATTCCCTCTCCCCTTGCCACGCTTAGCGTGACCTTGCGCGAGAGGGAAAGGGTGAGGGGTGAAGTGGAGCAAGCTTTTTTCAGCGTGAACTTGCCTTTCTTTCCAGATACGCATATGCACTATGATTATGTATGCTCTCCCAGTTTTCAGCCTCAATGCTAAACCAGGTAATAGGCTTTATCTTCTCTAATCTCGATGCAATCTCCCGAACCACATCCTCCACAAACCTCGGATTATCATAGGCATGCTCTGTAACATACTTTTCATCAGGTCTTTTCAAAAGTGAATAAACAGGGCTTGATGCAGAAGTCTCAACAATTTTTATTATATCCTCTATCCAGACAAAGCCGTGGAATCTTATGGCAACCTTGACCATGCCCCTTTGATTATGGGCGCCCCTCCTGCTGATTTCTTTTGAACAAGGGCAAAGCGTTGCCACTGGCACTATAACTTCAAGGATGAAATCTTTTTTATCCCGATGCTTCGGGGTTTTATTTCTGAGCGAGCCTGCAAATCTGCATCTATACTCCATTAACCCTTTTGCCTTTGAAACCGGAGCGGCCTTTTCAATGAAATAAGGGAACTCAACCCCCATGTGCGCTGTTTCTGCATTAAATCTCTTTTTCATCTTTGCCAGAATCTCTGGAAAATTCTGGACTGTAATCTCACCCCTGTGTTCATTCAAAATCTCCACAAACCTGCTCATGTGCGTTCCTTTAAAGTGATGCGGCAGGTCAACATACATATTGATAGAGCCGATAGTGTGCTGAAACTTATTCTTCTTATCCAGCACCACGATAGGATAGCGTATATCCTTTACGCCGACCTTATCTATGGCTATCTGCCTAAAGTCAGGCAGGCTCTGTATGTCTTTTATCTTTTTACCCATTGCTCATCCTTGGCTGTCATTGCGAGTCCGCCACAGACGGGTGAAGCACTCTTTTGCTTTATAAAAATAGCTCCTATTCGTAATACGTAGCGGCCGCACTTTCCGATTCCCAAACCTTCACCTTCGCTATCTTTAATCCCCCTTTGCCCCCCTTTTGTAAAGGGGGGGTGGGGGGATTTGACAGAGCCTTCTCAAATTCCCGATAGATATACCGCGCAATATTTTCTGATGAGGGATTCTCTTTATCAAACGGCAGGATTTCGTTCAGATACTTGTGGTCTAATTTTTCAAGTATTCCCTCCAGCATCTTCTTCAAAACCCTAAAATCCACTGCAAGCCCAATTTTGTTGAGCTCTTTGCTTGTAACCATAACCTCCACCTTCCAGTTATGACCGTGCAGATTTTCGCATTCGCCTTCATACCCTCTCAGGTTATGCGCTGCCGCAAAATCAGATATTATGGTTAGTTCGTACATAAAATACTCCTGTTATAAGAAATAGGTCTGACGAAATTTAGAGTATATTAGCACTGCAACTATAGATTATCAAATGTTTTGAGATAGGGTGTTTTGGGAGGATATGGGTTGGGGCGTCTGGAGAGTGACGAACCTGTAGAAAAAGCCGTTTTTAAATAATGCCTTTTCTTCAGGTGCATTGTAAATCAATATTTTTGTACCTTTTATCTTTGTCCCCATAGATGTTCTTGCTGAATATCTTTTCAAGACTCGGTCTGCTTATATACTGAGACGATGTCAAGAAAATAGACCTGCCCCTCACACTCCCCTCTTCGCACTCCTTCAACTTGTTTTTTTATCTTGTTTCAAGCTCATATATTTCTTTGCTATTTGTATTAAAAAAATGACCTTTCTTGATATCTCTGCGTTCTCCGGAATATCCTCTGGCCAAACTTATATTGTAAGTTATCCAATTAAATAGTGCGACTTGGCTAACAATAGACATTCCATCACCTGCCCTGTTCACAGTTACTAAATGGCCTAATCTTCTTCTTTTACTATCCTCATCAGCAAGAATAGGTTTTTCAATTACTCTAACTAATGGATATGTGGTTTTCTCACCGTAACGAATAAATCTGCGAATAGCATCAAAAGAGGCCTGGCACATAAATTCAGTATCTTGCCAAAATGTAAGGTAATTAAAGCCAATTTTTGCTATGGCTCGAAATCTCATGCTATCAATCTCTCCTTCTATCTCACACAATAAATTATCCGATTTATCTGGAGGAACTATTTCTTCCACCAGTTTGAAAGAAATATTTTTTTCTTTTAATTTCCGTTCAAGTTGATTCACATCTGTACCAAATGCTTTAATAGCCTGTATATGTTTCAGGTCGAAGTTGTTCTTTTCTAAATATTCTTTGTCAGGAATTCCATCCAGCAAATAATATTCGTACTCATTTGAATCAAGTTTTTTGAATCCCACCTGTGGAGTAGGTTTTAAAATAATTTCATTGTTATCAGGTGAATATTCTCGATAAGCATAAGTACCTTTCAACGGCCCCTCTGCAATGCGTATTATTATCCTGCTGTTTTTACTATAAGATTTATAGCCATCAGGCTTTTTTACATTGAATTCAAATCTCGAATGCCCCTCATAAGTATCACGAGCTAAATCAATCTCTAGGTTGTCACCGAAGTACTTATTACAGTCATCGCAAACTACTTTGTTAAGGGTGAAATTGTTTTTGAATACCCCAAAAGACTGAGGTATGACATGCTCTGTCTTTCTATATGAAGTTTCAGGTTTGTCTTCTAAACAGTATATGCATTTCATCATCATACAAGCCCCGGGGAAATAGCATATCTAAAAACATAATGCCTCGGTTAAGAGGTGGGCAAAGGAGCGCAGCGGAGTAAAAATCCAGTGCAGTGATTTGTTATGCACAATTAAAGTTCATATTCAACGTCATCAACTTCATTTTTCAAATCTTCAAAGACAGACTCTACTTCGTTAGCTGCACTTTCAACATCTGGAACATTGTCTCGCCAGTTTTCGTAAGAGAAGTCATCAATTTCGCTTTTAAGGTCAGAAATTGCAGATTCCAAATCACTCATTTTAGACTGAACATCATATAGTTCACTTTCCACGATATCGAGTTTCTCCTGTAACTCTTGCTGACGCCCTCCATCACAACCACATAAGGCAACTGCAAAAATGAGTGTTACTATCAATACAATTTTCTTCATCATATTTCTCCATGCATAATATTTATTTTTATACTTATTCCATATTTTGTAGCAAAATATATAAGAATAAGCTGCCTGGCAGTGGTTATACACAAAAATCAGTTGAAATCAGTGCAAATATTCTGCTTGGAAAATCTTTTACCACAAAAAAGTTAGACGCTCAAGTTGTTCTATTCCACCCTCACCTTTCCCTCTCTCATCAAGGGAGAGGGTCGTTGGTTCGATTTTTCTCATTTCACGCTCAAAAATGTCCCAGATGCAAGGCGGAGCAAGGCTTCGAGCGAGGCATACTTTTTGTAGTATGTTGAGCGAAGAAACCGCAGCGAACACCAAGATTCCTCGCTTTGCTCGGAACAGGCTTCGCAGGTGGGCGTTTTTCAGTGTGAACTATTTAATTCTCTCCTCTATCTGCGTGCAAATCCCTCTAATCATATTCACCTCTTTCTGCATAAGGCCGGTTCTTCCAAAGAGCCTTTTAAATGAGCGCATTATTGCCTTTAAAAGATGCTTTCCTCCTTTTTCACCGTAGCTGAGTTTTTTCAAGGTTTTTTCCAGATGGATATACATGCCCTCCATCTCTTCCCACGGAGCAAGTTTGATGGAGGGGCTGGCTGGAATTTCTGCTCTAAAAAGCTCATAGCAGGTTAAAAATACTGCATGAGAGAGATTGAGAGAGGGATATTTTTTATGGGTCGGTATTTCAACGAGCAAATCACAGAGCTTTATCTCTTCATTCTTTAATCCCTTATCTTCCCTTCCAAAAAGGATGCTTACCTTATTCTTTTTCGCAGCAGTTAAGATATTAGGAATCGCTTCCTGTAATGTTAAAACCGGATAACGTTCTCTGCCTTTTCTTCGTGTTGTCCCAACAACAAGGCCGGAGTCCTTTATGGCACTCCTTATATCTGTGAATACCTTTGCCTTAAGGAGGGTGCCGCAGGCATTGCATGCCATTGAATACGCTTCATTATTTTTGTAATCAACAGGATTTACAAGGACAAGGTTGGAAAAACCGGTATTCTCCATTGCCCGCGCAACAGAGCCTATATTGCCGGAGGATTGGGGTTCTACCAGCACAATAGAGATAGTGTTCATAAACAGCATGGTATCATGAGAGGGGCTGATTATCAAACGCTTGACAAATCCCCGTTTATCAGTATAATCAGAATATTCAGAATACAAGAATTATCATGACATTCGGGCGGAGGAGAAGATGGCCAAAAAGAAGAAAGACATTTCCTGCTGTGAAACGAAAAGCAACTGCAAGGTTGAATCCATCGTAAGCATTGATGAGCGGGGGCAGATGGTCCTGCCCAAGGAGTTGCGAGAAAAGGCAAAGATAAAGACCGGAGACAAATTAGCCGTCACAACATGGCACAAAGACGGCGAGATATGCTGCATCGCCCTGATGAAGGTGGAAGACCTTGTAGGTATGGTAAAAGACAGACTCGGACCTGTGATAAAGGAGATTTTTTAGACTATGCGGCAATGCTGTGAAAAGAGCGCCTCAGCGCCTCCTGTTTCCACCGTATCATCCGATTTGACCCTACGGGAATATATTGAGCATATCCGATGCAGGATCAGCGGACTGCGCATAAGGTATGCGGTTAAGCCGGGCCTTTACGCTGTGGGCAATCCCGATAATGATTCAGATGTGTTTGTGAGCGCCAATTATAAAATGAGCTTTGATATTCTGAGGCGCGCTTTAAAGGGGATGAATGCTTGGATTCTCGTGCTGGACACAAAAGGCGTTAATGTCTGGTGCGCGGCAGGCAAAGGCACATTCGGCACAGATGAACTCATAAAACGGATTGTCGAATTGCAATTGGAAAAAACGGTGAGCCATAAGAGAATTATAGTTCCCCAGCTTGGTGCGCCCGGTGTCGCAGCCCATATTGTCCAACAAAAGACAGGGTTCAGAATCTCCTATGGCCCTGTTGATGCGCGGGATATTCGCCGGTATATTGAGGCAGGGTATGAGACAACGGAAGATATGCGCAGGGTTAAGTTCACTGTGTGGGACAGGCTGGTTCTTACGCCTATGGAGATGATCCCGGCTTTCAAAATATATGCGATTTATGCGGCGCTCATGTTTTTTATCATGGGCCTGAAGCCGTCGGGAATCATGTTCAAAGACGGGCTGGCAAACGGACTGCCGTTTTTCCTTCTCGGATTTTTGGCGGTTCTGGCAGGCGCATTGGTTACGCCGTTACTGCTTCCTTTTGTACCGTTCAGGTCATTTGCCGTTAAAGGCTGGCTCGTGGGGATTGTGGCTACTTTGTTCGGCATCAAAATCATTCCCGTTGCCACACCTGCCGCAATTTTCTCATTTTTATTCTTCCCGCTGACAAGCTCGTATATTGCCCTGCAATTTACCGGTTCAACCGTTTTTACCGGCATGTCTGGCGTGAGAAAGGAAATCAAATTTGGCCTGCCGGTATACATAACAGGCGCTTTTGTTTCCTTTGTCTTGCTGGTCTTTTTCAAACTGAATCAGTGGGGTATTCTATGAAATATCTCGCCAATGTGACGAGCCTTGAATTCTTTTCCGATACATGCACCGGTTGCGGAAGGTGTGTTGAGGTGTGCCCTCATGCGGTCTTTATTATTGTGAACGGCAAAAAGGCCGCATTAAACGATAAAGACAGGTGCATGGAATGCGGCGCATGCGCGAGAAACTGCGCATTCGGGGCCATAGCGGTAAATGCCGGCGTAGGCTGCGCAGCCGCGATCATAAACGGCATGGTTACCGGGAGCAAGCCTTCCTGCGGGTGTGGGGATAATGCAGGAGAGTGCTGCTAATCCAAGAAAATGCATTTCTATTTTCTGACAAATACTATGCGAAGCAGACGCGCAATGAGGTCAATATATTTCGTAATGGCAAGAAAGTAGACCTGACCCCCTACTGCTACGCTGCAATTCGTGGCCTACAACGAGCACAACGGATACTACGGCCATGAGGCGAAAGTGCAATGCACGCAGCTTACGCACGCGGAAACGCTGTGATGGCTAATGCGGAGTTAAGCCGTAGCCCCGTAGGGGCGTATCGGTCTTGAACTCCTTGTTCTCCCGAAGCGGAGCGAGGGGAACAGGAGTTCCGGCTTAACTCCGCATTCTCCCTGAGCGAAGCGAAGGGAGAACGACAGAATTAACCGTTGGCGGAACGCCATACGGTTGAATGATTTGTTATGTGAGTTTTTGAGCTAAACATGGAAAATAATGAAAAAATATCAGACTGGTTTTTTCTTATATTATCTTTCATTATTTGTTTGTTGTTAATTTTATGTAAGTGAGATATAAAGCAATGGTTGTTAATATAAATCCCAATATCCATTTATATTCTTTACACCAAAAAGCAAATATTGTCTTCATTACATTGCCTAATTTATCTCTTATGTCTTTCTTAATCTTTGAGGGTGAATCAACCCAACTCTTTTTTAATGTTGATACTTCATATGCTTTAAATATTTTACCTTCTGGAGCTTTCCTCCGATGGTATAAAGTTACAGGTGCGTTTCTTTCTTCTTCAATTTTGTGCGGGAGGTATCCTTCCACGTATGGGATTTCCTCACTCTTATATCTTCCGTGCAGTAAATTATCTTTTATTTCTTTACTGCTGGAGTTAACGAGACGTATAGTTAAAGCATCAAGTTCTATATCATTCATATCTACACATAACGTGGAGCTAAGGGGCTGCGCGCTTTTGCGCAGTCCCGCTTGAGCGTAGGGTTAGGCCGTTTTAGATGATCCATTCGTTTGGCTCGCCTTTGATCGAGATTTGCATGCATTCGAATTGATCGGAGTCATCGCTAAGTTGTATTTCGATACCGTTTTCAAGATGAACAACGATTGTTCTGTCATTTGGAATTTCGTATCTGGTCACATCCACGTTCATTATTTCGAAAAATTGAGGTGGTGGCCACTTGCCCTCTTGCCACTTTCCAATGATTTCGCCGTTACGAACGAGGTTGATGCACGACTGAATTGCAAAGTGGACTTCGCCAAATGAAAACTGTAGGTCAAACTGCCCAACTCGTATTTGAGTTGTAAACTGCCCAACTATTTTTGAGAGATCCAGTTCTTTCGGTATGCGGTACATAGCGGCCTAACTATATATTTATCAAGTTTTCTCTACTTAAACAAAAAGCATGGCACAAGTCAAGCAATAGCCATATTTATGTTGACATATGAAGCTATCATCAATCTAATCTCTAACCTGTTAGCAATACATAATGAGAGATATTAAGAAACAGGATAAGTATTCATGCTAAATATCCCGCCCGCTTTATTTACCAAATGAAGCAATGCAGTTCCGTCTCTGCTCACCCCTCTATCTTTTCCTCATTCAACGCTTTTAAATACGGTTCGTAGCAGAAAAGTCTGTCTCTCTGTTTTCCGGTGAACTCACGCACCAACCCGAGTTTCTCAAGATTGGCCATAGCCTTTAACTTACATCCGGGAAGTTCCCTCTATGGTTTGTATAAAAGTATTATCACTACAGGCATGTCCTCTCAGGGAGTTTTTTTATATCTTCAATCAGTTGATTATTTTCCAATTCTCTTCAGAATCTCCCTTGCTGCCACCACCCCGGACACTGCCGCATGGATAATGCCTCTCGTGATTCCTGCTCCGTCGCCTGCTGCAAATAGGTTTTTGACCTCTGTTTCAAGATTGTTTGTGAGCTTGAGCCTCATGGAGTAGAACTTTACCTCTGCGCCATAGAGGAGGGTAGATGTTGAATATACGCCTGGCGCAATTTTGTCCAGCACTTCCAGCATTTCAAGGATGTCAGAGATATAACGGTATGGAATGGCAAAGGAAAGGTCGCCGGGCGTGGCGTCTGTTAAGGTTGGTTTTACGCTGCCTTTTTTAATCCTTTCAGGCGTAGACCTCCTGCCTTGAAGCAGGTCTCCCAGCCGTTGAACGATTATCCCTTCGCCCAGCAAATTTACAAGTTTTGCAATATACTGGCCATAGGCAATCGGTTCATGGAACGGTTCTGTAAATGTTGTGGAGGCAAGGATTGCAAAGTTTGTGTTGCTGGTCTTTTTTGTAGAAAAGCTGTGGCCGTTTACTGTGCAGAAGTCTTTGTGCTTTTCTTTTACCACAACGCCGTAAGGGTTCATGCAGAATGTCCTTACAAGGTCATCAAATCGTTTTGAATAAAAGAGAAGCTTTGCCTCATGCATCACATCTGTAATTGGCCTCATAATGGATGCAGGAACTTCAACCCTTACGCCGATATCAACCGGGTTATTGCCTGTAGAAAGGCCAAGTTTTTTTGTTTCCTCACTCAGCCAGTGCGAGCCGCTTCTGCCTGGCGCAAGGATGATAAAATTGCCAAGAAACTCTTTGCCCTCGCTTGTCTTTATACCTGTGACTTTATCACCTTGTTTTAATATCTCAAGAGCTTCGGTGTTGAATTGGATGTCAATCCCCCCTTGCCCCCCCTTTAAAGGGGGGGATGGAGGGGTTAGTGAGTCTCGCAGATTTTTGAGAAGTGAAAAGCACCTGTCTGTGCCGAGATGTCGTATCTTAAAAGGCACAAGCCTTAACCCATTTCTTGCAGAAACCTCTTCCAGCCTCTTTACCTCTTCTTCATTTGTGCCGTGAAGTTCCTGCGGCGCGCCGTATTTCAAAAAAATCTTATCAACATAATCTATGAGGGATTCAAGGTTTTCTTCGCCAAGATAATCAGTTAAAAAGCCTCCTACGCCTGTAGATAAATTGAGTTTCCCATCGCTGAATGTGCCTGCCCCGCCCCAACCCTGGAATATGTCATTGGCCTTTCTGTCAGGCAGGTCTTCTCCTTTTTCAAGAAGAAGAATCTTTAGGTTCTTTTTTGCTGTAAGAAGCTCCAGCGCAGCAAATATGCCTGCAGGTCCTGCGCCGACTATGATAACGTCGTAGGTGTTCATTTTGTCAATTTTGTTAGGTATGACCGATACGTTTTACTTTTTCTGCTTCTTATATATTGCTGAAGATTCGGCTACCATGGGCAGCCGCTCTTTTTTCATCTCCCTATGCTTCTTCAACACTTTGACGATCTCGATAAGAAGCGGGATATCTCCTTCATGAATTTCTTCGAGTAACCGCAGAAGCTCCTGGATTTCCTTTCTCCGCGCAGCCTTATAACCCTCTTTAGGCAAGAGATTAATCAGACGATAGGTTGACTCATCAATAATAAATCGGTCGAGGGGTAATGAAAGGGCTTCAGATATCTTTATGAGGACGCCAAGGGAAGGGAGTTGTTCAGCGCGTTCTATCTTGCCGATGTAGGTGTAGTCCACCCCTGCCCTATCAGCCATGGCCTTCTGGGTAAGCCCCTGGGAGCGCCTTAACTCCCGCAATCTTTTCCCGATCTGCTCCTTTATCATAAGAATTAAAAATATCCACTTTCTCATGCATTGTCAACTTAAATAAGCCAAGATATATTTTCTCTTTTTTCTTGACAATATAGATTATTTATCCTATTTTAATTAGGCCTTCATCAAGTGTTTATGGCAAAAGCTAATAAGCCCTGCCCACCCACCTGCGGAGCGGGTCTCTTTTTTTGGATATGGCGGTGGGATCTGCTGTTATGGATAAAGTTGACCTCTTAAGAAACCTCAGCAATACGAATTTTTTCTCGCTGTTAACAAATGGCGAGCTTAAACTATACATACTCCTTCTGGTGAACGCCCCTGAGATTGGCGCTGTGGGGGAGATAAGCCTACCGCAGTTAGAAAAAGTGAGCGGAACGATACCATCTTTGTCTGAAATAAAAACAATGATGGCTTCCCTTGATAAATATGGGCTTGCGATTCTTGAGAAAGTTACAGCGTGGCCTACTGGCAAGTTAAGATTCAGACTCAAGGCACCTGTTAAGGGTAGCATCGTAGCTATAAACAAAAGATACGACAGGAAGATGCCGCAGTTGAAAAGATGAAACTACACATCCTCGTAATAGATGATCATGCAGTTATCCGCGACCTACTTGCAGATATACTTGCACGGCAAGGCCATGAGGTGGATAGGGCTGAGAACGGCATGGAAGGATTAACGATGGCGTATAGGAGACAGTACGACATTATCATAAGCGATGTAGACATGCCGGTCATGAATGGTATTGAATTCTATAAAAGACTTATCAAAACAATGCCGTTCATGAGACAGAGGATATTGTTTATAACGGGCAATAAGGACGGAGCGACCGATGCATTTTTACAGGAAATGGGGGTAAGGCGTCTTTCTAAACCATTTACAACTGTCGACCTGTTAGAGGCTGTTCAGAGAATCGACATCTTACATGTCAGTGATTGAGCAATCGTAATTTATCACCAGCAAAACCTTCCGTTTCGTTGGATGAGCTTCCCATCCACATATATTGCCCCACCATTCCCCTGATTAAGGCCTTCAGGGGCAGGCCTCAAATCTTTAATCATATCCCAGTGAATAGCAGAGTCATTCTTGCCGCCTGCGTCTTTATATGATCTGCCGACAGCCACATGAACAGTGCCGCCAATCTTTTCATCAAATAAAATATCTTTGGAAAAATGTTTTATGCCATAGTTCGTGCCAATGCCGACTTCACCAAGATATCTTGCGCCTTTATCTGTATCCAGCATTGAAATCAAAAACGCCTCATTCTTTTCAGCAGATGCTTCAATAACTTTGCCCTTCTTAAATATCAGGCGAATGCCCAAAACCTCTTTCCCCTGATATATAGCAGGAAGGTCGTAATAGATATGGCCTTCGGCCGTATCTTCTACCGGAGACAAAAACACCTCTCCATCTGGCATATTCCTTTCACCATAGCACGGGATTGCCTTTCTTCCCCTTATGCCTATGGTTAAATCAGTATCTTTGCCTACTATTCTTACAACCTTGCCCTTATCAAGCACTTCCTTTAGCTTCATCTCTTGTTTTTTCACCTTTTCCCAATTTATATTGGTTGCGCCATAGAGAAAATCTTCATACTCATCCAGAGACATGTCAGTTTCTTGAGCCATCGCATTTGTTGGAAAATTGCATAGCACCCATCTTTTTTCATTAACAATCGCTTCGCTTATGGGCTTTAAGACCCTTGACCTCTCTGCAACCTTTTTTGAATCTATATTTGAGAGCGCCTTTTTGTTTATCGCTGCCCTTATATTTAAAATACAGTCAACATTCCTTGCCTCAAATAATTTTATTTTTGGAAAATCAAGTAACTGCTCCTTTGTAGCCATGTTGTAAAATATATTTGATATCTCCTCAAAGACAATATTTACTATTGGATGAGCGCCCGCCTCCAAAACCTTTTTATAAACCTCTAAAACAAGCGGCTTTGCAAGCTCTGAAGAAGAATTTATGAGAACTCTCTCTCCTTTTTTAACCTTGAGGGAATAATTGATAAGAATACCAGCAAGCTTAGTTGTGCGCGGGTCAGTCATGAAAAACCTCCTTGCAATAGAAAATTTAGGCAGATTTTAACAGCAAAGGTAAGAAAAAGCAATTGATTGCAGTTTTCCGTAAAAATCAATGTCTATTTCGGGGAGTTTTGAAAAAAGCGAACGGATATTACGACTGACAAAAAATCTGGTAGGCAGAATAAAAACGAGGGGATAAAGCTACTACCTAACGGCTACTTAACCTCTCGCCGCTTCTCCTCCATCTTTATATCAAGGCTTTGTAACTGTTCAACAGTCTTTTTTAATTCCTGATTTTCCTTAATAAGCTGGTCAATCCTATTTTTTGACTCATGACCAAGCAATTTGTTTTCATTAAATGCCCGCAATAGTGAAAGCAGGCTCTGCACCTCTTCTGTCTTGCCGCCGCGTTGCGAAAGTGTGACATAAATCTCAAGATGCTTAATCGCGTTTACATAATCAGGATTAGGGTTCTTGTAATGCAGATAAAGCACTGCAAGCTGCTGGTGAGCCTTTGTAACTTTAGATAAATCATTTTCAGCCTGGATTATTGATTCCAGGCGCGCAATCTCTTTTGAAAAATCTTCAGGGTTCAAGACAGGATAGCTAAGGCGAACTGGGATACAGCTAAATACCATTAATCCTACAAATGCAGCTATGCATAATTTTATTATTCTACGCATCTTTTATCTTTTTTTCCTTATCGCCTTCTTTTCTAAACATAATAAGCTTATCATCAAGTTGAGCAGCTTTTGTGTCTCTCCTTTTATCTACCACATATATCGAGCCAGGTAAAGATTTAGCATATTCTTTTAATTCCGCTGCTATCTCGCCAACCTGCGCTGGACTCGTGAGGGTGCGGTGCTGGTTTGTAACAACTGCTATTGAGATTGTCATGAGTGGGAAGGTAATTGTATTGCCCTGACGTGTCTTTCCTATAATATAACCACGGTTTCTATCTTCTGGGTCATAATATTCAGGTATCATCTTATCAAATGCCTCATTAATTGCCTTGCAGATGTTAATGTATCGGTCAGGGGCGGAAACCACTACAAAATCATCTCCTCCAATATGGCCAATGAAATCTTCATGCGTCCCTTGCTCAGAGACCACTGATTCAATTATCTGCGCGGTTGCCTTTATGAGCTCACTGCCCTTTGCGTAGCCATATCGGTCGTTATAAGCCTTAAAATTATCCATATCAATGAGACAGAATGCCAATGGGAGTGCTGCGTTCAATCGTTTTTTAAGAACATTTTCTATTGCAAGGCCGCCCGGCAGCCGCGTCAAAGGGCTCATATCTAAGTACATTTCTTCTAAACGTTTCAGTCTTTTAGTCATTTCGCCAAAGGCATGCGACAACTCACCGAGTTCATCCTCATTTGATATCGCATGGATATATTCAAACCTTCCCTCAGACACCTCCTTTGTTGCAAGCTCTAATCTTCTGACAGAGCCAGAGATATTTCTTGTAATCAATACTGCAGCGCTGATACCAAAAATAATACCAAAAGTACACACTATCGCTGTTACCAGGAAGGCTGTGTTTCCGATATTTGCGGTCATAAGTATCTTTTTATTCTGATTATTTCGGGCCTCAAAGGATATTTTCTTAATAAGCTCAATCAGATGCTCCTGCTTATTTTTAATCTTGCTATCATAATCCTTTGAAATTGTAGAAGAAGATTTTCCAATTTGTTTAATCCCTTTAAGGAACACCTCATTGTATTCATTATGCCCAGCAACAAGTTCGTCAATTGGAATATTTTCTACATTAGGAAGTTCTCGAATTTTTTGGATAAGGTTGTCAAACTCCTCACTCCTTTTCCAGAACAGCATAAGCATATCATCACTCTTAAGAATCAGGTAACGACGGCCATAGAGTTCCTGGGCAATCAGATTGTCAATCAACCTATCGGTTGTATCTATAAGTGGCACATCAGTGCTAATAATGCTGCTATTAATTTTGTTGAGCTTATTAAGGTTTGAGAGTGCAAAGACAGCGATAAAGATAATTAGGATAGCCAAAGGCAGGTAGCCGATGATCATTTTCTTTGCAATGTTCAAGCGAAGAAAACCGGCAATCATCCTCTTAAGTATAGAATTTTCACCTATAATAGATGTTAAATTCATAAAAATAACCTATCTGTCCTTTTTTATACTTGGAGCCGCATTCAACGAGCAAGTGCAACACTTGAGCTAAAGACCTCAGAAGGTGTTTTGTAATTAAGACACTTGCGAGGCCTGTTATTTAATAAAGATTCAATGTGTTTTATCTTTTGACTGCTCACTGT
>Ga0209212_1000491_pt1 | contig 76263 bp, 67 predicted proteins | sample RifGroC2_FD_183996 | JGI IMG/M metagenome (GOLD analysis project Ga0209212, IMG submission 183996) | Groundwater microbial communities from Rifle, Colorado, USA - Groundwater C2 (SPAdes) (version 2) | ecosystem: Environmental > Aquatic > Deep subsurface > Groundwater | place: Rifle, Colorado...
CTTTTTATCAGCCTGATTAAAATATAAGGCGTGTCCGACATTGGTAGCAATAGCCTTCTGCCTAGTCCAGTAGATATCCGATAAAACCTTTCTTGCTTCAGCTTCCAGCCTTAGCGACGGAAGGCTACTATAGCTAACTACTGCCGCGGCCCCGGCTGCCGCCAGGATAGCCACAACTATAGATATCTCAACTAAGGTAAACCCCGATAGAGATAGCCCCGCCGTTGGCGGGGCGTTCTGTTGCCTTTGGCGTCTTATCTCTGACGGGGTAAACCCCGATAGAAGCTTCTTATTTCTTACAGGTTGCCCTACAGCTTCTAACGGGGTAGATCCTTTTAGCCGGTTCCTGAGAATAAACATGTGACAAATGGTCCCTATTTTACTATTTCAACGACACGGCTGGCCCGCGTCTGCCGGAGTAATAAGTTAGACACTTTCTCTGTATTTTAATAATTCCAGCCAATGATCTTAAAGCCTGATTTACAGAGTCATGATCCGGAAAAAATTCTGCAACATCAGGGTCAATTGCTACTACATTAACGCCTTCCGCATACCTTTTCGAATATTTTCCCCGTATGCCTTGGCTAAAATCATATTCTTTAAGCAGATCCGGATCTTTTTGCATTCTCTTCATATCGCTTCCTTTCATTTCTTGTCGCTTTTCTCGCGCTTATTATCCTAATTTTATCTCCTCTCTCTGTATGAACGATTACCAAAAGGCGATTTTTACAGGAATTCCCAATTAAAATCAGCCTGTCTTCTTCATCAGAATGCAGAGGGTCATAAATCGTCAATGATAAAACATCTTTAAAGGCTGTGCCTGCCTCATCAAAAGATACATCATGAATTTTTATATTCTTTTTTGCCTTGTTTGAATCCCCTTCAAATAAAAGCATGCCCCATTCCTATCCACACTGCCGCGGCCCCGGCTACCGCCAGGATAGCCACCACTATAGAAATCTCAATCAAGGTAAACCCCGATAGAAGCCTCTTATTTCTTACAGGTTGCCCTACAGCTTCTAACGGGGTAGATCCTTTTGCCGGTTCCTTAGAAACATCTCCTATGCCTTTCAAACAGACAATTCATAAACTTTACCAACTTCATGAAGCTTCAAGTGGTATTTTTTTAAATCTTCTTTTATCTCAATTAATTTATCAACGGCACCGCTGGCATAATAACGTTCATGACATTGTTCACATACCTCCGCGTTAACCTTTACTAAAATATGATTATTCCCCTCAATTACATCTTCGGTTATCACCTTTTCTATAAGTTCACCACCGCAAAGCGCGCATCTCATCTCTTCCTCCCTCGGTAATTGATCCAACGTTCCGGATTGGGTTGATATACAGTAATAATAGCTAATGTCTTCTCTGGCTCTACCACCGCGCAGACAATATGTAAGGGCCTATTTGCCTTTGTCTTTCCAAATATAAGAAAGCTGGGATACGGCTTGTCTTTATGATATTCCTCAATTACCTCTCCCGCCTCAATAGACTCCCTTATTTCCTGCTCCCGTATAACCCCATATTCATCATAGAGCATCTCTTCTTTCGCGTGCGAAGAAAATTTAATTTTTTGACTACAGGATTTAATAAGTAAAATACTCACTTTATCAAAGAAAGCTACCGCTGAAAAACCCTGTTTTACACAACTTGTAACCGGTCGGTGAACGGGAGAATTCCCGCGCGGTCATTGACCGGTTACGCCAGGATAGCCACCACTACAGAAATCTCAATCAAGGTAAACCCCGTTAGAGATAGCCCCGCCGCTGGCGGGGCGTTCTGTCGCCTTTGGCGTCTTATCTCTAACGGGGTGAATCCTTTTAGCCGATTCCTTAGAATAGGCATATGGGCCAATATTCGCTCTCACAATGCGTAGCTACGCATTGTGAGAGCGTTGATTAGCTATTAGGTTAGTTGGCTGAAACTAATAACTGGGCGGTAGTTCCGGAATAACGTATAGCACCAGCTGTACCACTAGCCGTGCCTCCATCTACTTTCTTATCAATCTCATCAAAATCTGCGGTTGTGCAACTACCACTAGCGCCACAAGTAAGTATAACGTACCTAACAGGGATAGTACCCCAAGGATTAGAAGAATTACTTGCCCATGTATAAGTACTGCCTACCCAAGGGCCAGCACCCGGCCACCTATCTACATATGGACCGCCCCAGCCGGCAGGACATGTACCGGTACCGCTGCTACCGCAACCGGATGAAATCATGGCTGATAAATCATTTTTATCACTTGGCCACTGCTCTGTATCCGAATAGTAACTGCTGGCCGCTGTTTTTAGTGAGTTATGAAAAGAAACTGCAGCCGCTATCCTGCCCTTATTTATCTGCTTAAAAAGCTGGGGGGCAAGGACTGAAGACAAAACCCCAATGATAGCGATAACCACCATCAACTCAATTAAGGTAAAGCCTTTTTTACTCATTTTCCTCCTTTTGGCAAGAATATATTTCTGGCCTTTTCTGCTCCACTAATTCAAAGTATACCATATTTTACCTATATTTTCAAGCGGCTACTCCCCTGCCTCCAGGGTGATGCGAATCACCTCCTCAACTGTGGTAAAACCCAAAACTAACTTTTCAATAGCCGCCTTTCTCAAGGTAACCATGCCTTCTTTGATTGCCTGGGAGCGGATTTCATCCGCCGCGGCTTTTTTCAATATCAAATCCTGGATGGCCGGGCTCATCTTCAAGAATTCATAGACGCCTATCCTTCCCCTATATCCGCTTTTATTGCAATGTTGACAGCCCTTGCCGCGATTAAACTTAATCCCTTTTCCGATTTTATCTTCCAGGCCCAAGCTCTTTAAAACCTCATCACTGGGGACATAAGACTCTTTACATTTTTCGCAAACCGTCCTGGCTAATCTCTGAGCCAATACCCCCAGCAAAGAAGAAGAAATTAAAAAAGGCTCAATCCCCATATTAATCAGCCGGGTAAAGGCAGTCGGGGCATCATTGGTATGCAGGGTGGAGAAAACCAAGTGGCCGGTTAAGGCCGACTGCACCGTTATCTCAGCAGTCTCCCGGTCGCGTATTTCCCCCACCATAAGGATATTAGGATCCTGCCTTAAGAAAGAGCGCAGGGCAACGGAAAAGGTAAGGCCGGCCCGGGGATTAACATGCACCTGGCGCACCCCGGGAAATTGATATTCAACCGGGTCCTCAACCGTCATTATATTCACGTTTTCTTTGTTTAAGACCTGCAAGGCCGAATATAAAGTAGTGGTCTTGCCGCTTCCGGTGGGCCCGGTAACTAAGATTATCCCGTAAGGAGAAGTTATCAATTCTTGAAACAACCGCGATTCCCGCGCCGGGAACCCTAATAATTCAAGGCTGATAATCAGGCTGGATTTATCCAAAATCCTCAATACCACATTTTCTCCGTAAACCGTAGGACAGGTGGAAACCCGAAAATCTATATCCCGGTTACCTATCTTCATCATAATCCTGCCGTCCTGGGGCAGGCGTTTATCGGCGATGTCTAATCCGGACATAATCTTAATCCGGGAAATAATCGCGCCGGCTAAATCCATCGGCAGGGAATAATGCCGGCGCAGCATCCCGTCAACCCGGTAACGGATATTAAGGATTCTCTTTTCCGGTTCAATGTGGATATCCGAAGCCCGGAACTGAACCGCCTGAAAAATAATGTAGTTAACAATCTTGATTATCGGGGCGTCTTCACCTTGTTTTTCCTGCTCGGCGAGCTTGGTTTTATCAATTGAGGCGATAATCTCATCCAGACTGCTGATACCGCCAAAGCATTGATCCTGGGCCTTCCTTATTTCTAGTTCTTCGGAAAAAACCGGGTCTATTACAAGTTTGGTCATCCGCTGTAATTCATCAATCACCTGGACATTATTAGGGTCGGCCATAGCCACAGTCAAAGTGCTTTCAATCAAAAAAACCGGGATAAGCTTGTATTTGCGGGCGAAATCCTCCGACACTAACTTCACCACTTCCGGACTAATCAGATAGCCGGAAAGGTTGAAGGTGTCCACTCCGCTTTGCATGGTCAGACAGCGCTCGCGCTCGTCGCGGCTGAGCCAACCCTTACGCACCAGGATTTCACCTATTTTCTCGCCGGTTTGCTTCTGCTCTCTTAAAACCTCCTCAAGCTGAGACTCAAGAAGCAACCCCTGCTCCACCAGCATTTCACCTATTTTCTTATTACTGGATATCGCCACTTTTATAAATCCCTTTAATTATAGCCTATCAGACTGTGTCATAATCTCTTAAAATGACCATTTTGTCATTTTGAGGGAGCAGAGCGACCGAAGAATCTAGTCGGTAATTTAAAAGACGAGATTCTTCGCTATCGCTCAGGATGACATTGTGACACAGTCTGCTATGCGCTTTTATTAACTACCAGACTTTTTCCCGCCACCAGGAATCAAGTTTTTTGGCCTTGCCTAAAAAACCCTTTAAAATCCCCGGTTTATTCTCCCGGTTCAGATCAAGACAATAAATTTCATCATTTCCTAAATTTTTAGAATCCAGGCTTTTCCCGGAAAAGCTATTTTCTTTAATTTCTTTTTTTGGTTTTTCATTCCCCGCCTTGCTGGCCCTCGGCTTCCCGTTTCGCCTTTGGCTCGCCGAGGCGGACGCCGCGAGGCGAGCAGGCCCGCCTACCGGACGGGCAGGCAGGCTTTTTTCATCCCTGCGGCGCGGCTCTGCTTGGACGGTATCGCGCGCTGACCGGCTCAGACGCTCTTCTTTCAGGGCCTTAAGCTGGCCTTCCAGCGAAACCTTCTCCTTTTGTAATTTATCTAATTGCTTCCTGGCCAAGGCCTCTTCTTTAGAATAATCACCCTCACGGCTTGCTTGACGGCCAAAAACCTCTTCTTTAGGCGGCACGAGCCGGACCTTTTTTAATTCTTCAATTGTCTTATTTTTATTTTGAATAGAAGCTATAGACTGTTCCTGGGAATTTAAAAGCTCTTGATTCTTTTGTCGCAGGGAATGTTGCGTAGACTCCAAATCCTTAAGCTTAGTCTCTGTGGCGATTTTTTCACTTTGCAGCGCGTTCAGTTCTTTATTTTCTTTTTTTTGTCCCCCTTGCTCCTTAGGGTTTTGCTTCTTGCTTAGAATATCCTCATGTCTTTTCTTGAGCGCCTCAACCGCTTTTTCTTCCTCAATAATATTAGCCTGAAGCTTCTCTAGATACAGTTTCATCTGATCATTATCAGACTTTAAAGGCGAAGCATGCGCCGGATAATCAACTAAAAAACAAACCCCGCTTAGGCAGAGAAAAAATGCCGCCGGATAAACTTTCATCAGTTGTTTTCCTTAGCGATTTCTTCTTCCTTTTTGATTTTCTCTTCCAGCTCTTTTCTTTCTTTCAGCAGGCTGCTTTGCCTTTCGGTAAGCGCCTTAAGCTGGCCGATGGTCTGGGTTGTCTCTTTGGCTTTCTGGGCGACATCCAGCGCTAACAACCGGCCTTCCTGTTTTTGTTTTTCTTCATCAAAACTCTCACCTAAACCAAACTGCTTATCCTTGCGCATCCGCACGGACTCATCAGGGGTAATTATGGTGGGAGAAATAAATATGAGCAATTCCGTCTTATCCACCGTGTCCTTCTTGCTCTTAAAAAGGTATCCTAAAAATGGCATATCCCCTAATAAGGGGACTTTGGTTTCTCCCTTGGTAATCTTCTCCTTGATTAAACCGCCTATAATCAAGGTCTGACCGTTTTTTACTACTACTTTGGTAGAAGCACTGCGTTTATCAATCACCGGTATAGTGTAGGGTATGGAAGTCGTGCCCTGGGTAATGGTCAGGCTATAATCCGAGGTCTTATCGCTTATCTCCGGGTTAAGCAACATAGTAATATCACCATCATCGTTTATGATCGGTGTAGTTTTAAGAATGATACCCACTTCCTCGAAATTAATTTTCCAGCTTGCCGTAACGGCCCCGGAATCTCCGCTCACCTGTATATCCGGCTCAGCCCAAGGGAGGGATTGGATCACCTTAATTACCGCTTCCCTATTATTCACCGTAGCCACCCGGGGCGCTGAAAGGACATTGGTATCTAAAGAATTGGCTAAGGTCTGCAGTATAACATTTATATCTTCGTCAAATATGCCAAAGGTAAAGGGGGATTCCGAGGTTGTGCCGGTAATCGGAGGATAATTAGTATTCTTATAAGAAATGCTTTGTTTCAGGCCATCCGAAAACGAACCTAACGCGGAAGGACTTCCCAGATTATATTGTCCTAAAGGTATGCGCTTTTTATCCGCTAAAAGCTGCCAATTCACCCCCAGGGCATGTTCTTTTTGCAGCTTAACCTCCACCACCCTGGCTTCAATCATAACCTGTTGCGGAGAGACATCTACCATATTTAAGTATTCTTTCACTCGCTCTACATTCTCAGGATAATCAATCACCACCAAGGAGTTTTGCTCATTGCCATACAAAACCTTTCCTTCAACTGATAAAAGACTTTTTATATTGCTATTTTGTTCCTGGGCAAAAACGTACACCGCGCTAAAAAAAGAAAATAAAAATATAAAGACGCGTCTCATATCTTAACCTCCTGTTGCTGTAGAGCTTTCCATTAAGGAATTGGTTTCGCTGCCTTCGGAGGCAGATGAAGCAGTGTCAGTTTGGGCATTATTTTCTACTCCCGCGATATCCGACGCTTTTAGATACTTAAGTTTAAAAACCTGGCTGGACATCCTGCGGTCAATTTCGTTAAGATAATCTTCTATTTTCTTTATGTTTGGAGGATAATCTATAGCCATTATTGAATTAGGCTGTTTGCTCAACAAGAGCTTGCCTTTAGCGGATAAGAGGTCATAAATTGTGCTTTCCCTTCTTGCGGTTTCCGTAGCATCATTCTTTAAGGGATTCAAGACAACCTGTGCTTCAATATACTTAAGAATAAATGTCCTGGTAATTAAATCAGGCTTAACTATAAAAAAATTACCGTTATTTTCTATGACCAGATCCAGAGATTTGGCGATTGCCTCCAAAAACTGCCCCAGGGAAACCTCAGACATAGTAGCCGTTATCGTGCCTTGCACATCCTTGTCTACTAACAAATTAAGTTTATGGTCATAAGCCAGGACCTTAAAAACATCCCTTATATCCGCGTCTTTTAATTCAAAAGAATAAATCTGGCCTTCTTTTTCCAATTGCCTTATTTTCATTACCGGATTAACTGCCGCGGACAAAGGAATTGCCGCGCTTTCTTCTTTTTTGGAATTCTCCATTCCGGCAGTATCTACTTCGGATAATAAATCTTTTACTTGGTCTATAGGCGACTGGGCAAAAAGAGCGGCATGCATACCTAAGATTAACCACGCTGTCAGCAAAATACATTTAGAGATTGCAATATAAAATAATCGGCTCATTCTTGGCTCCCTTTATTTATATAATGTCACTATATATTCAACATCCCTCATATCCCTTAGTATAACCGCCTGCGGATGAATTTCAACAATCTTTTTGCCGTCTCTTGCTTCTACAACATCACCCATCCTGCATATCATCCCATTTATAATAGCCTTGCTGTTTGTTTTTTCCGGAGAACAAAAAGTCGCGCTCAAGTTAAGATAATCCAATACAATGAGCGCCAGCCGTTTGGGCGCAAGAAAATTTCGCTCTTCTTCAAGGCTAAGGAAAGGATTTGACCTGATAGACCCAATAAGCGCAGCGGCTTGTCCCTGCTCAAGGGGGGCCATATCGGCTTTAGCCTCCAACAGGACAGGCTGACCAATAGCCATAGTTATATCCTGCTTCAAATATGCCAGGGACAAGGTTAACAACGAGATTATTACCTTGGTTGATCTCTTACAACTCACCAGTTCCTCCGATTATTTTCTTTAATTTAACGATATCTTCCTGAGTATAGCAGCGCCAGCGGTTAATCAAATTCCTTTTGGGTTTAGGGAATATCCCCTTTTTCTCATAGCGAAATAAAGTCTGCTTGGAAATGCCCAGCCTTTCCACTACTTCCTGAGTTGTTAGAAACCGCACCCTTCTCATAGTTTGTTAGCCTTTGCTTACATTAGATGATGCTTGGTAATATTTGGTTATATTTAATAGTATCAATTATCTATGCTATGGCGTAATTTGTCAAGCTTTATTTTAAAATGGGCTGGAAATGTTTTAAGCTATTTTTAAAGAATGAACCTACTGCGGAAAAGTATAAATCAGGAGCTGCAGATAAATTGTCTGGTTGGGTAAAAGCTTTTCATCTCGCTCTACTTTAAGCATATCCACATTAATCAGCCTTTCCATAGCGGTTAATTGCTCCAGGAAAACCGATAAAGAAGAAAAAGCGCCATTACAGGCTAATTCCATCCGTATGGGAATAAACCCCTCGGAAACTATAGGCTGTTCGTCCTTAACCATGTTGATTTTAATTTCTTTTAGCCCCGCGCTGGTTCCTGCCTGAATAAGCGCCCGGATAAAATTAAACGGATGTTTTTCATTAAAAGGGACCTTCCGGGACATTGCCTCCTGTTTTTGCTTAATGTCTTTATCCTCTTTTTCTAATTCATCCAGGCGCCGGCTGGCATCCTCAGCCATCGCCAGCTCTTTTCTTTTTTCGGAAAGCTTTAGGCTTAAATTCTGATTGATCTTTAATTGACTAAGACAAAGCATGCCCAGCAGAATCAAACTAACTATGATTATAAGATTTATTACAATATTATTTTTTTTCATCTGTTAATACCACCTCGGCATCCAGACTAAATTCCCGCATCTGAGGCCTGGTAAGGGCCGAATTCTCCGCAGGCATCCCGGCCTCTGAAACGACAATTTCTTCCAAGCCTAAAGGCGGAATATTTATTTTAGTGAAATACCCGGTTTTCTCCATAGCCGCCTTTAAGTTTTCAATAATTTCCTGCGCCTGCTCATAATCCGCGAGAATCCGGGCATTAATCCTTATTCGTAAAGTCTTATCTTCAGCTTTTGGCTCAAGACGGCTTTCCCGCGCGGCCTCAGAAAGTATTTCCCCTTTCGCGATTACTATCTGAGTCAAGACTATGTCCTGGGGGACGCTTAAGGATAATTTCTTTAACAAGGAGTTCCAATCCAGATTCTGTTTTATTTCCGCGAACTTGGCTAATTGCCGGTTAAGGTTGTCTTTTTTACGGCTGAGCTCGTCAAGGTGATCCTTAACATTTTTGAAGCTGTTTAATTGAGCCTCTACAGCGCTAATAGAGGATTGAAGAAATCCGCGCCTCATCAGGACATTGGCACCAGCTAAGGTGAACATAAAAACTAAACCGACTCCCGCCGCGAATAAAACCAGATTCCGCTTAGAGGCGGCTTCCTTGCGCCTTAATTCAACCGGCAGAAAATTAACCACGGGGACTTTATTGCTTTTAGCATACACACTCAAAGCAATACTTACCGCCGAATTTAAGAATGCCGCGGAACCCGAGGCCTCAGTATAGATATTGTCTTTGGCTGTCTTTAGACCGTTAAAAGGCGGTATGAGCTGTAACTGCCCTCCGATTAAACCGCTTAAAACAGGGCTCAGGTTTTTTACCAGACTGCCCCCTCCCAAACAATATATCCGCTCTATCCTCCGGCCTTCGCTCTGTTCCTTATAAAAAATAAAAGAACGTCTGAGTTCCTGAACCATTCTATCAATATGCGTCTGCCAGAACATCCTTAATTCCAAAGGATTAACCGCGTGACCCTTTCCGGCTGAGAGATCCCGATTAGTATCGTATTTCTGACGCATTATCTCATCCGCGATAGCCGCCTTATTCTTAAGGTCAAAATCCACCAAAGGAATACCCTCTTCAATAATTATACTTTCCGCCTCATCTTTAGTAATCCCTAATTGACCGCCTATATCCGTAGCAATATCTTTCAACGAATAACCTAAACTACGGGTAAGAACCAATCTCCCCGACCTGCAGATTGAAATATTTAAATTACCCGCCCCCAAGTCAATAAAAGCCGTATCCTCATCTTTACCCCAGGCATCCTTAGGCATCAAAGCGGGAATCGCGCAACAAGAGGGGATAATCAATGACGGAATTACATCAATAGGTTTAAAGATATCCAGTATATTCTGAATAAAACCCTTCTCGGTCCTGATTACCACCACAACGTATTTATTTACATTAGCGCTTACGCTCTCTCCGGCGATGGACCATTCAAAAAGATGTTCCGGGGTAGAGGCGGGGATCATTTTTCGCTTTGCCTCAATTATAGCGGCGTTAGAAAGCTCCAAGATGCCCATCTTAGGCAAAGATACCAATATAGTGCTTATTAAATCTGAGGAAAGGCCTATTCCAATCTGCGATCTTTTAAGGCGTGAAAGGGGAATCCGGGAAGTGATCTCTTTCCAGAAAATATCAGGCTCAATCTGACTGAGGTCTTTATGCTGGGCCGCGGATATATAAGGAGTCTTAAATAAAAAGGCATCTAAAAGCTGGAGGCCGTTTTTCTGCTCCAGCCAGGCTATCTTGGTGTTTTCTATGCCTATATCTATGGCTACTACCGCCATCATTATCCTCCCGCGATCTGCGACATCTGAAACATCGGCAGTAAAACCGCCAAGGCTATCCCGCCTACCACCACACCGATAAATACTATCATCACCGGCTCAAGAAAAGTAAACATCACCTTGATGGTTGCCGGGACCTCCCGGTCATAAAACTGATTAATTTTATCCAGGGCCTCGGGCAAAGCCCCCGATTGTTCCCCCACGCTAATCATCCGCACCACCAGGGGCGGGAATTCGCCGGCGGCCTTGAAAGAAACGGAAATTTTCTCTCCGATATTAACCGAATCCCGGGCCTTGCGGGCTGAATGCTCCAGGCAGTCATTGCCGAGAACTCCGCTGGCTATATCCAGCGCCGGGAGAACACTCACCCCGGATTTTATAGTTATGGCAAAGGTGCGGCAAAACCTGGATATGGCAACCTTGCGGATAAGTATGCCAAAAATAGGCAATCTCAATTTTAGGCTATCCAGCATAAATTTGCCCTTAGGCTTGGAATTATAAAATCTATACGCCGTAAAAAGCGCGCCTAAAATTAACGGCCCCAGATACCAGAAGCTTCGCGCGAGATGGCTCATCCCCAGAACAATCTGGGTCGGTAGAGGTAAAGCTATGCCCCCCTGGGCGAATAACGGCTCAAAATTAGGAATCACTTTTATCACCAGCAAAGCCACTACCCCAATCATAGCGCATAAAAGAATTACCGGATATACGGTAGCCTCGGTCAGTTTCGCCTTCAACTCCAACTGCCAATCCAGGAGGCCAATCAAATCCTTTAAACATACGGATAATTTACCGGTGCTTTCCCCGGCTCCGACTATCGCCGTGTATAATTTCGAAAAGGATTTCGGGTGCACCGACATCGCTTCCCTCAAAGAAACACCGGTTTCGACGCGCGAACGGATATCGTCTATCACCTTACTGAGATTTTTATTTTCGGCGTCCTGGGCCAAATCCTGCAATCCGGTCAATAAAGACACCCCTGAATCTAACAAGGTAGAAATATGAATAGTAAAATTCAAAACCTCTTTCGGCTTAAGCGAGGGTAATTTTGATATTACTTTATCCGTAGAAGCATACACCCGGGAGCTGACCAGAAAATGGCCGATCGCGGCTGTCTTATTGGCTAAATCTATTTCATTCTCCGCCTCAATAGTGCCTTTGGCAATTTTACCGGCATTATCCCTGGCGGTATAGGAATAGGTTTGCATTACCCTCCATGTTCGCGGAACACAGCAATACCTTATTTCTTGCTTCCGCGCTTAAGCGGGATTAGATACTCACTCCCACTTCTAAAACTTCCTTTAAGAAACTGGCCTCTTGTGTCATCTGTATTTCCTCCGGGGTATATCCCCTGGCTTCAACAGGCTCCATTATTCTTGCTGCTGCTATGCCTAAAACCTCTAATCGTTCTCTTAAATTCATCTTTCGAAAATCCCTTGAAATGATGACAAGGTCAATATCGCTATCTTCCCTTTGATTTCCAAACGCGTATGAACCATAGAGAATCACACGCTCAACATTAATTCCCAAAGTCCTTAAAGATTGCCTATATTCTTCTATTACTTCTTTAATCTGGAGTCCTGCTTGATGCATTTGATTACCTCCAAAGTCTTGTCTAAATATTTCTGAGTAATTTCCTTGGGATAGCTTGAAATGAGTTTTGATAAATCTTCCGGATACCTTGTTACTATGCCAGCATTATTTATTACGCCAACAAAATCTAATAAAACGCCAGACAAGACAATCTTACCAAGATTAATCAAATAAATCAAATCGTGCGTCTTAGGAGGAACTTTATTTGTCTCCTCAAGGAGTAGAAATTTTCTCTCCTCTATTCACTGAATCACGCGCCTTGGCCACAGAGCGCTCTAAACGGATATTGCCAACCACTTCATTCTGCCGCTCCGGTTCATTCTCCGCCTCGATAGTGCCTTTGGCAATTTTACCGGCATTATCCCTGGCGGTATAATTATAATTCGGCATTATGGTAGTTATAAATCGAAAAATACCGCCTGTCAAGATATAAATGCGGATTGGCTCATTTGCGCGGAAAATAAATCATGAAATTCTTTGTCGCTATGAATAAGTTTTTCAGGCTTGTCCATAACCATAGTATCGGGGTTTTTTAGAAAATATGCCCTATCGCAGGCCATAACCGTAGACAGCCTGTGCGTAACTATGATTACGGTATGGAGACCGGAAATCTTTCTTAGGTTGGCAATGATTTTTTCTTCACTCAAGGTGTCCATGGAAGACATTGCTTCATCCAAAATCAATATGGCAGGCCTCTTAAGCAGCGCGCGGGCGATAGCAACGCGCTGTTTCTGCCCTTCGGAAATCTTACAGCCCTTTTCCCCGATAATCGTCTGGTAGCCGTGAGGAAGATTTTCTATAAAATCATCGGCGCAGGCAATATGAGCCGCGTTTTTAATTTCCTCAAACCCCACCTTCCGCTCACTGCCATAGCGTATATTATTCTCTACGGTATCATTCCAGAGCAAAGGATCCTGCAGGGCTGCTCCGATATGCCTTTTTAAGCAAAGCAGATCTATCTGCCGCGCCGCATCTTCCTCCTCCACGCCATATACCAATCCCTCTCCGGGTTGGTATAACCTTAAGATAAGATTTACTATAGTGGTTTTACCGCAGCCTGACGGCCCGGTTAAAACATTCAAACCGCCGGAAAAACAAAAATCCAGATTTTTTAGGATATGCTCCTGAGAATTGTACTTAAAACTGACTTTCTCAAACCTTATAACCGGACTTCTAAGCGCTATTTTCTCGGTGCCGCGAAGTTCAGTAGCTTCCGGGGCAAGCTTCAACAACCCATCCAAGCGCCGGCAAGAAATGAGCCCCAATGAAATCCTCTGAAAGAACGAACCAATGCCGCTTTGCAGGCTGACCAACTGGCTTAAATACAGCATTATCGCGGTAAGCGTCCCTAAGGTTATCCTTCCGCGGATAACCTGCAGGCCCCCGAAAAGAGAAATCCCTCCGATAACCACCCGCTCAAAGCCGCCTATCGTAAGATTACCCATAACCTCTAACCTTAGGCTCCTAAAACCTATTCTTATGTTGCCGATTAAAGCCTTAAGATATGTTCTTATCTCGCGCTTTTCTCTGCCGAAGGCCTTCACTAAATACATATGAGAAAATATTTCCTCCATTCTCTTGAAAATATTTTGGGAACTATTTATTAAGTCCTCCCAGGCAGAGCGCATCTTACGGCTAAAATAACCCACCGGTAAATATAAAATCTGGGCCAGGATGAGCGAAAAGACAGCCATCCGCCAGTCAAGATAGAATATAATCAACAGAATAAAAACTAATTTCGCCAGAATAATTACTGTTTCCTTAGGCACCGAAATAATAAAGTCAACGCTTCTTTCAATATCATAACTTAAGGTATACATATGTTCGCCAGAGGCACTGCCTTTAAAAAAGCCTAAGGGTAACGCCTGCAGATGGCTAAACAACTTTTTATTTAAATCAAAACGCACCCTTAACTGCATGCCTTTTTCTAATAACGCCGCTACCGCCTTAATAATTCCGTTTGAAATAAAGATAACGGCGCCGATTAAACCATATACGATAAATATCTCAAGATTCTTATTAATTATCGCCTTATCCACAATCAATTTGCCTAAATAGGGATTGATGAGTTCCAGCGAAATACTAATACTACTTAATATAAATACGACTACCTGTTTAACGCGATACGGCGACAAATATTTAAGGAATTTTACTATAAGCCTAAAGTTAGTTTTATCCATTTTCGTCTTCCGCTGTTGTCTTAAATATATACATTGCCGGAATACCGTTTGGGTAGTTTATTTTTCTAATCGGTAACAAATCGGGATGTTTTTGCTTCAGATAATAATACGGAAATTCAAATAGTCCTTTACTATTCATATAATTATGAGGATGCGATTCCGAAGCCCAGGCAAGATAAATTCTGCCCTTACGTTTCATTTCATTTGTTTCTCCCGGCTCAAAATAATGGCATTTATTTATTACCCCTTCATTGAGAAGATAATAATTAAGGTATACATATACTGTCATCCGCTCACCATAAATCACCTCGTAGTCAAAAATATCGGATTGCTTGCTTAGATATTCCGCCGCTTCCTGGCTGCCGTAACTATTATTCCTGCATTCATTCAAATCAAAAGGCGCAAATAAATAGTAATCTCTCCACTGATAAATTTCCATACTAAGAATACCGCATATAAACAATGTTCCTGAAAATGTTAAAATCAATCTCTTAGAACTATTGCTGTTTTTAGCATAATTAAGAATATCGGACAAAAATTTCCCAAGCATAATTAACGCCGGGGGTAAAATAATAAGAACATATCTTTCCTGAAACAGGCTTATCCCCCCAATCGCCCCCAAAAAACCACCTAATAACCATACCAGCATAACAAAATCAACACTATTTCTTCTTAAAACAGCAGACACTAACGCGCCCAACATGAGAATAAACACTGCGGGATGAACCAATAGGGGCGCCTTTAATGCCTGGCCATAAAGAAAGGAGTTCGCCCGGCTGGCAAAAAAAAGCTGTTGAATTGATAGCCCCATATTATTCTTGAGGTTTAGGATAATATTTGACATTAAGTTGCCTTCAAATATATTCTTATGATAATGGCGAAAGAAATATTTACAAAATCCGCCTCCGGACTTTTGTATTTCGCAAAAAAATGGAATAACAAAAATACCGGCGATGAAAATAATAATCAAAAATTTCTTAAAATTGAACTGGACTCGCGTCTTTTTCCTTAAAAATAACAACGATATAATAAAAATAGGGATAAACAACACGGCTGATTCATATTTCCGCAACGACAAATCCAGAAAAAGACAGGACAACATAAACCAAATTAGCCCGGCTATTCTACTCGTTGCGGCTTGCGCCCTTAGCAAGCATAAAAAAATCAAACAGCCGAATAAAGGCACCCAGATTACCCGCTCCATAATCCTGCTGTGGATTATATGCCAGGGAAGCACACACAGCAAAAGAGAAGATATGAGGGCGGCCCTGTTGCCATACATCTGTTTTGCCAGGAGATAAATCAAAATAACAGTAGCTGTTCCCGCGACAACTGATGGCAAACGCAGATGAAGCGCAAAATCATTCAAATTAAATGTTTTTATTTCAGAGACGCAACCGAACAAAAGAACGCGGAGAAAGGAAGGCAGGAAATTTATCAGGCCGGAGGCGCTTTCTTTAACCTGCTCAGGATATCTAAGCAAAAGATACGCCCATCTGGCTTCGTCGTGATTAATAGGCAACAACCATAAATTATGGAACCTTATCCAAAATGCCAAAACAAATATAAAAAGCGCTGCCACGTTTATATTGTAGAGTGAGCCATCTTATTTACTCTTTCTCTCCAATTGGTTACTTCCCAGGCCTTCTCGCCATCCTTTAGTATCCCTAAAAATCTCCCTTGGGCATGGGCTATTGCACAAAGGTATTCCACCGGCGTATCCAAGGTGCCATGCTCTGACCAGGATTTAGCCGGACATTGTTCACAAAGCCCTTTTAAAAAACAGCGGGCGCAATGAGAAATATATTCCGGGTTAACTGCCCCTATTTCTCTTATCCGGGGGAAAAAATTAATTAAGGCATCCCGTATTGTTCCGTTTTCCAGATTATAAGATGTATCCGCTGACCGAAGAAGCATACAGGGCTGGAGATAACCATAAGAATCCACGCAAAGAGGCCCCTTACCCGCGCCGCAAGAAAACAGCAACTTTCCCGGCGGACCTATAAACTGCGAGCAAAATCGTTTCATTTCTTTTAAATACAAGTCTTCTCTTCTAGCCATAACTCTTAAACCTTCTTCCGGAGAAACCCTAAACTTTCTTATCAATCTATTTTTAGATTCATCTCTTCTGCCATGGAGATCAAAAAACATTGAATATGCCGGAGGCAAACTCATTCCCAAGACTGCCTGCGCCCAATTATCCAATTCAGCTGTCTCATGTTTATTATGAGACAGCAAAACACTCTTCACAATAAAAGGAACTTTCTTTCCTAACAATAAATTGATACCCTGCCAGGCAGACTCAAAAGAATCCTTAATCCTGCTTACTTTTTCATAAGAACTCTTTCTCATACCGTAGAGGCTAACTTCTATTTTTTCTAAAGGAGGGATCCGTGAAAATAGCCGCGCAAGATGTTCGGTGATCAAAGTGGCGTTAGTAAAAATAATTACCCGCAATCCCAGGTTACGGCTAAAAAGATACAAATCCTCAAAATCCTGTCTTAACAGCGGCTCTCCTCCGGTAAATCTTACGATAAGACATCCCAGGCTCACAGCTTCTTTAAGTATTTCTTTTATCCGCGCGGTAGACAACTCTTTTAATCTTGCGGCCGTATCTTCAGCCGGACGATTTATATAACAATGCAGGCAATTATTATTGCAACGTTCGGTTAATTCCAGGTCTAAACTGCTCAGAAAAATATTCCCTTTATTCTCAAAAGATAATTGCCACTCCGGCCTCCTATCCACATAATTGCTCTGCATCATATTTTAGAATCTACCTTATAGTTAAAATCCATATTTAAGGATATTATAAAGCTAAGAATTTGAGTTTCCATCGCACCCATAACAATAGGTACTCACACCCACAAGAACACCATAAGCGCACCGTCGTATTCCTGAAGTTGGACCAGATGCCCCTCCGCCACTTTTACATATTCCTAAACTCCCCTCCTCCGGCATTGCCCTCACTAATACTATTAACTTGGGTTTTTCCCATATTTTCTTGCGCATAGCTGCCTCCATATTCTTAAAATAGTTTTAAAATACGTGCTTTCCACGCTAAAATTTCACAAATTCAGAACAATCATAAAAACAACTATGAAGAACTAGACCTACCGGAACAACCAGCCGCGCATGCAGTTTGAGGAGTAGCGCAATAGCTCTGATAAAAATACGGCCCCTCATGTGATGTTGCTATTGACTTACAAGTTCCCTGCAAGCAGGCCTCTTCAGGCTGTCCTCTGACCAACACTATCAACTTAGGCACCTGCCATTGCTTTTTAGACATATCCCCTCCTTGCGGTTATTCTTAAATTTATTATTTTAACGCATCAGTTAACATTGCCTCTCTCGCCTTGGCCACCCGGCAGAAATATTCAACCGGACTATCTAGTTCTTTAGTTTCCAGATACGCGTGGGCTGGACACCACATACAAAGATTTATAATAGGACAAATTAGGCATTTTTCTTTAAGTTCCTTTCTACTTGAACGCCTTTTTAATACCTGAGGGATAAGTTCTTCCCATATCTCTTTTAGAGTATAACTTCTCAAATCAAATAAAAAATCCGGGCAGTAAAGAGACGAACATAAACGGATTAAACCATTAGGGCTTACTATTAATTCCCCGTTACCGATACCACAACGAAATAGATGATCACAGGCAGTATCCGCAAGTTCCGGAATAATAAATTTATCGCAATTATTTACTAAGGCCTGAAAACGCTGCGGATCAGCCTTTTCGCAGGCTATAATTTCTTCCGCGGAAAGCCTTTCGGATCTTATCTCCTTATTTCTTACAGAATTTCCGTCAAAACGTAAATGAAGCAAAGGATCAAAACGAAAATAATCTTTGGTCTTATCGCGGCAAAAATCGGCTATCCGGGGCAGCTCATCAACATTAGAACGCAGAGCCATTGCCTTAAAACGAACCTTAATTCCGCTTTTAAGTAAAAGATTAAGTCCGCGCATAAAAGCGGAAAATGACCCCTTTCCTCTCGTCACCGATTCATATACTTTTGAAGTAACCCCGTAAACTGACACTTCAATATCGCGGGGAGGATATTTTTTAAAGAATCTGATATGTTCCTTATTTACCAAAGTGGCATTGGTAAATACTGTTATTAATAAACCTTTTTTCTTCAGGTATAAATAAATGTCAAAAAAATCCTCCCGCAATAAAGGCTCCCCTCCCGTAACCAAACACCACAACGCGCCCAAAGAAACGGCCTGATCAATCATTCCTTTGATTTCCGTCAAAGGAATCTCGCCTTTCCGGGCGGCCTCATCCTGAGACGGCAGATTAATATAACAATGGCGGCAATTATTATTGCATCTGGCGGTAATTTCCAAGTCAAAAGAAACAAGATTTCTTTTGCTACCCATCTTATCCCAGAGGGGAAATTGAGGCAGATTAACCCTTGATAAGAAAGATTGACTTATGTTATTCATCTATTTATTTGAAGAAGAATTGAAATTCTTTTCCGGATAAAAAGTAATATCCAAAAGACATGCAAGAAGCTCAGTAAAGATATCGGATGTCGCGCTCGACCTAAGCCAGAAAAAACTCTTTTGCCGTTTCTCTCAACACTAGTTACACCGCCTAATATATTTCTTATCGGAATTAAACCATCGAATTTAATGGCGTTATCTCCTTTTATAAGGTAAACGTTTCTCCAGCTTCCCACGATTCTGTGTATGTTAAACTTTGCCGTCTCAGGATGGATAAAGGCAACCACTTTGCCCAGGCCTATCGCGGATGCCGATAATGGAGAAATCGTAACAACATCTCCGGTTCTAATGCAAGGAAGCATACTAAAGCCTTTTACTGGGAATTTAAAAGAAAAACCCTTATCCTGCACTGCCCTAAGAATAACAGCCAGGGCGTCAGAGGATAACCTTAAGTCCTCTTCCTTTCTTACAAAGAATTCCGAACTACCCCCTTTTAGCTTCAACAAGCATTCTTCTCCTTAGTAATTCAGTTACCAGCCCCATTACGTCATTCTCGATATCCGCGGCAGAATCCTCAAACTCTATTTGCAAATCAGCAATCACTTCTTTTATATTTTTTTTACCGTCTAACTTACTCCAGACGCTCCTGGCGGTTTCATTAAGACTAAAAATATCATCCTCAAGGTCGCCTATCCCTGATGTTATGGGAACAATAATAAACTCCCCCTGAATTTCCCTGGCCACTATTTCTTCAGATGGAACATATGCCGCGTCAATATCAACCGTTAAATCCATATCCATGCCTCCTCCTTATATTTTTTCTAATAAATTTAATACTTTTCCGCTTTTATCAAAATAAAGAACATAACAAGGAACTTCGTTAGAAATTTTTTCTATAAGCCAAAACATCTTATCCCACCAGTCAGCGGTTAAAAGAGGCTTCACTAGATAGCTTAAGAGCCGTCTAATTATTTCCTTCTTATTATCCATAGGCAAAATAAAATTCTCTGATGATTTTTCTAAGAAAAAAATGGCCTCTAAAAAAGTGGAATTAGCTGACACCTCAGGCACGTCGCCGTGGCTCCATGTCCCATAAAGCCTAAATCTCCCTGACTGTCTTCGCACAATTATTCTATCATCGCAAAGAATTTCAGCTTTCTCTTTAAACATAGTCGCGATGGTGGATTTCCCCGCTTCTGAATGGCCGGCGAACAGAAAACCTTTCCCATTAAAAATCAGACCGCAGGAATGTAAATAACAGCCTTGCCTATTGGCGAGAATACTGGCCAGCAATAACTGATCGGTAGGAAATAAAGTTAAGGACTGCAATTTTCCTTTTAAAAAGTTTTCTTCATTGACATTATATATTACAGATCTACTGTAATCATGGCTAAAGACCGCTACCCGATGAAAATCTTTATATTCCCGTGATGGAGGTATTCCTAAATATATCCAGGAGTCGTCTTTTTTATGGACTGCCCACGGAGAAGCCAGACAAACTAATTTGCCCAAATCATCAACCCTGAATTCCGGAATAGAGAAATGGTGGTTAATCGCCACCATTTCATCACTGACTTCCGTAGTTTCAAAATATTTGAATTTCGGATGAAACGTATCCTCTTTAATAGGCAAATCCGAGTTAACCTGAATAGTTATATCCGCTATTTTATAATAGCGGCGGTGGCGCGTCAGCTGATTTTCTCTAAATCTCTTATTTTCCTTTGCTACAGAACAAAGATAATCAACTTTTGCCGAAAAACTTCTGTGTTCTAAATATCCATAAACCGGACAAAAACGGCAATCTTCGCGAAGCTCACAAGAACCGCAGTTTTCCCGATATTCAGGCGTAATCTTAACCTTATCTGCTAACGCGGGAATAAAACTATCCCAACATTCATTAAAGCTACCTGCTCTTAAATCATAACGCAGGTTGGAATCTTTAATAAAACAACAAAATGACATTTTACCATAGGGGTCGATATGAAAATCTCGCCTGTTTGCTATACAAGAAGCAAATATTCCATCCTTTGTTCCTGTCTGGCATTGACTATGAGCTTTTTGCCTCTGGCTTATCCAATCATTATAGCTAATATTGGGGCTATCCAGGCCTATTACTTCTTCCGGAGAGAGCCTTTGAGAGATAATTTCTTTATTCCTCATTGGATCGCCACAAGCAGAAAGATACAGCCAGGCGGCACCTATCCGGTAAGAAGCGCTTAACGATTTTGCTAAAACAATCATATCTTCAAACTGATGATAATTATCCCGCAGAGGGATTATTTGAACAGTAAAATTTACGCCCGCCTCCTTCAAATAAGAAAATCCTCTCATAGTCGCCTCAAACGAACCCGGCGAATGGGTAATGCTATCATGCACATCTTTAGTCGCTCCATAGATAGCAATCATCTTACTGCCTTTTCTCTTCATAAGAACGGCTATCTCGGGAGTAATAAGGGTGCCGTTTGTGTTAATTGAATAAGAGCGGACAGTCCTGGAAATGTAATCAAATATTTCCGCGAAATCACCTCTAATCATCGGTTCGCCGCCGGATATAGACCATTCACGGCAACCCATACTTTTTGCCTCATCCACTATCTTTCTTATCTCTGCCAATGAAAACTCATCCTCTTTATTATCAGCGGTATCCGGTATTCTCACCCAGCAATGTTTACAATTATCATTACAGCGGTAGGTTAAATCAATATTCCCGGTAAGAGGAATACGCGGCCGATCTAAAATTCTCCTAATTTCAAGGTATTTTGACATAATAAAGTTTGATAATTTATTGCTAACTTCTTAATTTACATATGCCCTATTTTCATTATAATTATAGCATTTTTTATCTTAAATAATATTTGTTTATACACAAACTTATATATGCCCATAAAAGCCATATAAAACAAACGAAAATGATAAAGAAATCGCGTTTTCCCAGCATATGGCTTTAACCTAAAGAATCTGGCAAATTGTTCTTGAGGTATATTTAAAATATAACTTACCGGCTCAACGATGTTGTCATACAACATAAAATGCAGGATTAAATACAAATCGGCGCAATTACTTTGTCCGGCCAAAAAGGTATTTTTCAATATAAACATTCTGATAAAATGCCTTTTCCAGGCAGAAACCTCTAATCCTTTCCATTTAAATACAGGTATATCCGCCCCCAAAAGAACATTGATTTGGCAAAACAAGAAGAACACAGTAGAGTTCAGCTTCCTTTCCCTTACTTCGTTAAGAATATAATCCCAATCAAACACCGCGGAGTATTTTTTTAATAAAAGCGCGGCGTCACAAACATCTTTCAAAGACAGCACCTCGCCGAATCTGCGTAGGTGCAAAGCAATAACCAATAAACTATCTTCCGGCGAGAGCAACTTTACTTTTTTGCCATACATGGAGGCATCCCGTAGGCGGTCAAACACTTTCCAAGGCCGCGCGTCTTTACGGGGATAATCAATATCCCAGTGTAGTTCAACTGTTATACTGCCAAGACTGCCGCTTCTTTTAATAAAAACTAAATGGTATTGCCTGTTTTTCCAATATGATTCTTTTAAGCCCTCCAAATCTTTCTCATATCCGGATTCCTGCAATATCCTGCCGGCTTCTTCCAGGTCTTCCTTTCTCACCAAAACATCTATATCTGAACTTACGCGTACCGGGCAATCTGAATACAAATCCTCTATAAGCGCTATTCCCTTAATAGGAATAAACTGCACGGTCATTTTCTCAAATTCTCGATTCAACCTTAAAAATTCACATTCATAATTAAAAACACGCTTTAAGAAATAATAATAGGAGCTTCTTAAGGTGCTCACTGTCTGATCTGAAAAAATATTGAGTCTGTTGCCAACATAGGGATAAACAAACGGCGTTAATCTATGATAAAAAAGGGCATCTTTAGCTTTCTGCCAATTAATATTAGTCTCATTTTTAGACATCATTACAGCGCCGCCGTTAGACGCGACTTTTCTGGCAACATCAAGTAATAACGCCGCTTCAGGAGACAGGCTTGAGATCATATCCATATTTAAAGATGGAAATTTCATCAAACTCATAGATACGTTCTAAGTTGAGATTCTTATCACACCATACTTTTAAAGGATAACCATGAACAGAATCCGCGCCACCCCATAAATTCGCGGAAACCAAAAAAATATTGCTTGCGGACTGAGAAGCTATCCTGCTTATAATCGCATCGAAACTATTACGGCTTTGATCTTTAAGGCCGCAATAATGTATATACTCAAAATTGCTTTCGGCTTTGTTGCTGTAAAATATAATAGGCGGTGTTATTGACTCACTTGCCAAAATAACCGCATCTTCTTTCTTCGCGTTTATATTTAAAAACTTCACTATCGGTTTAATCGGCCCTTTTAAACACGCCCCAATATGATGGCTGGGATTATCCGTTAAATAATCATTGAGATAACGATAACCGGAAATGCTAAATAATAAAAACAGGCCTGCTATAGAAATTATCTTTGAAAGCTTATGAAGATAATTTAAGCCTAACGATAAAATAATATAATAATAAGGGCTGAATAGAATAAGCCCTCTTTCTAAGTAAATTGAGAAAAAAACTTTAGAGAAAATAAATATACAGCAAATCGGAAGTAAAGATAAAAATAAGCAAAAATTAAATTGGCGCGTTAAATTCTCTCTGTGTGCGCGCGCGAAAGCTGTTACCAATAATATGCCCGCCAATACAGTTGACATTGAATACACAATAGGAAAGCCATTAAATCCTAAGACAAAATTTTCAAGAGTTATAATTAACGAATTCCGGCCTGGATCGGGGATCCAGAATTTAACTCGCACAGAATTAAACTTATCCAGGAAACGCGCTGAATAAGGCAGAAAGGCCAAAGCAATCATTAATAAATATGGCAATGTGTTTTTTAAGTCTTCCTTATTATCAAAAATAACAAAAAATGACTGAGCCACCAGTAAAACTAAATAAAAATAGTTAGTATAAATTCCGGCTACAGATGATAATGTAAACAATGCCCATAAGCGCTTACTATTCCCATGTAATGCTTTATAAAATAGATAGCTGGACAAGGTGCCCCAAAAGAGCACCATGCTGTAGTCCCGCGCCTCCTGCGCATACCAAAGATGGAACGGAGACAACCCGATAAAAATACTTGCGAAGATGCCGGTTTTCCTGCCAAATAATTCTTTCCCAAGTAAATAAGTAAGCCCGACTGCCGCGGAACTGAATATCACAGACGGCAGGCGCAGGCTGAATTCCGAAATACCAAAGAACTTTACCCAATAATGAAGCAATGTCCAATAAAGCGGGGCGTTCCAATTAGCCCACGGATATTTGGCGTAGGCAACAGTACTGACCTCATCATACCAAAAATCCCGATACCCCAGGTGATAAAAACGCAAGAAAAAAGCAACGATTAATATCGCGAATAACCATATCGCCTCTTTATCCAAGGTTATCTTCTTACTAAGATTTACCAAAAAATTCTTAATCATCTATCCGCGCCGATAATAGCAAAAAATCCATCTTGAGCAAAGTTGGCTCTAAATTCTTAACCTTAATACTATAGCCGCCTTTATTTAGATATACCGGCTCCAATTGGCACATCTGCCACTCTGGGTTGTTTTTTAAAGTTACTGTTCTTTTGAAACTAAATCCTTTATTCTCTATTTCCACCCCAAGAGAGCCTCCCTGGGCGGCTAAAACCGAGAATACTCCGCTGTAATAAGCCGCTTTCGGGATACTAATCGCGCATGAAAACTCCGCGCCCTTCTTTTCGGTTTCCACAAAATTAGTCGAACATTCTTTATCGTAATCAACAACATTCCACCGGCCGCCGCAATGTTCCGGATTTATTAATAAGAAAGACTGCAAGCTATCACCATTTACAGTTACCGGGGCAAGGATAAACCCGTATATTGATACCTTACTTTCCAGGGGAACACTTTTATCTTCCCAGGGCGAATTCCTCCCCTCAGCCCGGAACCTTAATCGCACCCTGCCTTCGGGAAGCACCCAATAGGGATTCTCTGAAAGGCTGACAAAAAACCAACGACCTGGGTCACTATTTTCCAGATACCAGATATTCTCAAGCGTATGAGATCCACCATGGCTGTTTTCTTTAGCATCAACAGCCTCAACGCGGATATGAGGGAAGGCATTTCTGTTTCTCCAATTATGATGGATATATGCCAACAATTGATACTTACCTTCCGCGGGGACATCAATATCTATTTCCGAGCCAGCCCGCGCCTTATCAGTAAAAACAACCCTTCTTGCCGCAACTACTCCTTCTTGCCAATCCCCGCGAGAATTAACCGCCTCGACAAATAATGGATGCTCTTGGGCTAACAGGCTATCGCTTAAACCGGCGCCAAAAACCGCAATAAGAATAAAAATATTAATTAATACTCTGCCCATTTTTTGGTTCGGGGATTTCCGGATACACATTATCGTCAGACGGCTCCCAATTCATTTGTACATCTTCTAATTTCTCGCCAACTATATGGATATTTGCTGTATTTATGTTACCCAACCCCTGCTCAGAAGCCATCCGCAAATGATGCACATACCAGGGACTGCCTAATCGCGAATCTTCCGGAACAGGCCTCCAATCTTTAGTAATCATGCGGGTTGCCGTAGCATCAACCGCGACCGGATCAGTCCCGGCAATAACCACAGCGCCGCCTATGCGGCTGACGACATCAACAGGTTTACCGTTTAAATAAACCGAGGCACCCCGGCCCTCCATTCCAAAAGCCCCGCTAACCACCACCAAATCCGGACGCAATGCCTTATTAATATCTACTATTATTTGATGAATCCCGGCCTCATGAAGCTTATACCGCGGCTCTCCATAAAAAATAGAAGGCATTATCCCCATGAAATTTTTCATCCCCAGACTTACCGGCGAAGGGTAATGATGAGTCTTTAAGGAAGGTATGGAAATAATCACATCAGCATTTGCCACAATATCCGGAATAGCCAGATATTTGAGCTTTGTTTTGGAAGGCACAAATTTAAAAGATTTAGTATAATCCATCAGATTGATCAAATAAATTTTATGCCCGTATTTCTTGTTTAAGCGGTCAATCAACTTTTTAACCTGCGCCCCTCCCCAGCCTTCTTTCCCTCCGAAGTTTATCTTAACCGGCCGCTCCACCCATTCGCCGATGATAACTTCTTTTGCCCCGGCCTTTAGGCACTCCTCAGCCACCGCGGCTACTACCGCCGGATGGGCTATTTCGCCACTGGCTACCGGGTCATGCCCATCTAAACCCCCGGTAATGTAATTAGGTTTTATAAACACCTTACTGCCCGGCCTTACGACCCGCTTCATTCCCCCTAATAAATCTATAGCTTCCTTAGTAATAGAATAGAGATTCCTGCCTTTGATTATGGAAATATCGGAAACACTGCTTTGCTCTTTGCCAGGGGTTAAAGCTTTACCTGTCTTCATGTCCACGCTCAAAGATAAAGAATTATACTTGTTTTCATCAAACTTACTATTTTCCTTACCTGCCTCGCCTTTAGATACTCTGAATAAAACAAAAATGAGGACACACAGATTAGTTAACGCCCTCCTAAACCAGATCCTCCAAATCATAGTTATTCTCTTAGGCAAATAGTTTAAACCGGACAAACCTCTTAATGATATACACTTCCACCGGAAACCGGAAAAAAAGATACTTCAGGCGAAGCCAGGCTATGGGCCGGTAAAGATAAACAATAATCTTAATCCATATTTTCGCCTCATATTCATTGAGTTTATTATCTATAAAAAACGGCAGAAAATAGAGAAACTCGGTTTTAAATATTTTCCTTAACCCCTGGTCAAGGTAGGTAAGTTTCTCAACATTCAGATTATGAAAATCGTAATCCTGCCATTTCCCCAGGCTATCCGGGATTCGATATCCCTCCCGCTTTACTCTTTCAAATAAAGACGTCTGGGGATAAGGGACATACTGATAAATCGGGGTATTCCTGGCCATAGGGTTTTCCTTTAGAAGCCTAAACATAAACTCTATCGTTTCTCTTAAATCATCAATTGTTTCTCCGGGAAATCCGCTAATAAATGAATACAACACTATGATATTGTAACCAGCCATATCCCTGTTTATCCGGGAAATTTTCGTCAGGTCGCTTCCCTTACTCAGAATTTTTCTAATTCGCTGGCTTCCGCTCTCAACTCCACAGGTAACCCTTACACAGCCTGATTGCTCTAAAAGTTCTAAATAAGCCTTATCCATTTTCTGGAGCTCTAAGAAACCCGCTCCCTGCACCTGCCATTCAACATCCAGGTTCTCTTTGATAATTTCCTTAGCAAACTCCTCACCTCTTTTTAAATCCACAAAGAAATTATCATCAATAATATATATGCCTTTTACTTTATATTTATTAACCAGCCCTTTAATCCGGCTTACTGCTCCTATAGTATCCAGAGACCTCCAGGTAGAACTGCGATATGCCGTATTGTAACAGTAACTGCACTTATAGATGCATCCCCGGGAAGTTTCCATAGGCAGAGACGGCCTTTTCCTATAGAGCTGAACGTAGTCTTCCGCAGTAACAAGATGATACGGTAAATCCGGGAGAACATTCAAATCCAGAAAACCTCGCGGCGAATTCCGTAATATTTTTTTGCCATCCTTAAACCAGATCCCTTTTACCCCGGCTAACGGCTTATCATTGCTAAAAGCCTCCAGGAGGTCATGAAGAGTATATTCTCCTTCCCCCTCCACAACAACATCTACATATTTATTTTCCAGTGTTTGGGCCGGCAATAGGCTTGCGTGTATTCCTCCCCAGACTATTGGCGCGCGAGAGATATCCCTGACAAATTTACATACCTCTAACGCGCATTTAATCATTGTCCCGGTATAGCTAGTAACCCCTACGCAAAGGGTACCGCCGTTTAGATTAGCCTCGAGGATTTCCTTCCAATTCTTAGATATTCTCTGGTCTATAATCTTAACCTTGTATTTGGGACTAATTAAAGTAGCGGCAGATAACAATCCCAGAGGCAAAGATGGATTGGTGCGCAGAAAATCCATTTCCCCTAATTTCGGCTGGACTAAGATAACATCAGGACACTTCATCCGTATCCTTTAAATACATACCTCAATAAGATCAATATAATTCCGCTGCAATATTTTAATGGATTTAAATGCGATCTTTCTTCGCCGTAACAGGTAGGAATGGGGACCTCATGAACTTTCAAGTTATTCAAAAACCCGCCTATCAGCATTTCGGTGTCAAAATAAAAGTAATCTGAATAACTATCAAAGTTTATAGCCTCTAACGCCTTCCGGCTATAGGCCCGGTAACCGCTGTGATAAATAGACAGTTTTCTTCTAAAGACCAAATTCTCAAGCATATTTAAAATAACCTGGCCCGCATACCTTAAAAAAGGCATCCCCTGACCTAAGACATTGCCCTTCAGAAACCGGCTTCCGCCAACGACCTCTGCCTTTCTCTCAATTATCGGCCTGAGCATCTCACCCATGATCTCCGGAGGATATTGTCCGTCCGCGTGCAACAACACCGCCACATCCATGCCTTCGGAAAGCGCCTGTTTAAATCCCAGCTTTTGCGCTGCTCCATAACCCGCATTCTTCGCGCAGGTTATCACGGTCAAATTATTATAGCGCCGCCGCAGAGTATCAATAATATCCGGGGTATTATCGCAGGAGCCGTCATTTACCACGATTATTCTATTCTGTCCTTCCATGATATTTCTGGGGATACGTTCAAATAGCTTAGACAATGTCTTTCCGGAATTATAGGCCGGGATAATAACCCCGATTTTATAATGCATCTTTCTTCGCTTTTAGGTGTGCCTTATCCAGTCTCCGCAAAAAGATAAAAATAAACATCATTAAAAAGTTAGAAACCAAACTACAGATACCCCTTTCAAAGGACAAATACTTGGATAATATCCTTAAAATCCTGCGCGGATAAAGATAAAACCTGAGATACGCCATTTGCTGAATCTTAATAAACTCCTTGTCCGAAACGCTGCTCAAATTAAAAACTCCCCGGAAATAGTTGTAATCGCTAAACGGCACATTCTTATATTTTTCCGCAATCATCATTTTATTCTCTTCAAAGAGCGGCGTGCCTTTAAACGGAATAACAATAAAAAAATATGCCAGGTCCAATTCGCTTTTTACGGCCATATTTATCGTGGAAAGCATCTCTTCCCTGGTCTCACCCGGGAATCCTAACATAAAAGCCGATCCGGTCAACATCCCCAGCCTTGATGACATCCTGACCATCTCTTCGGTTTTATTAATATCCAACTCTTTTTTAATCATATTATGTATTCGGGAAGATGCGCTTTCCATCGCCACTCCACAGGCAATAGTGCCAGCTTTCTTCAGCTTTAAGAGTATATTATAATCTAAAAGATCGCCCCGGAGGCCGTTAGGAAAAGAAAGCTTAAGTTTATAACTACGAGAGATTATAAAATCCAGGATCCCTTGCGCCCTTTTATAATCAAGATTAAATATATCATCCAGTATCTCTAACTTGTAAATACCATACCTACTTACCAGGGCATCAATTTCCCTGCCTACATCTTCAACCGATCTGGCCCGGAAATTTTTCCCGAATAAACCGTGGCAGTATATGCACTCGTAAGAGCATCCGCGGGAGGTTAAAATAGACATATACTTCCTGTAACCCAAGATACCGCTCATGGATAAAACCCGAAAATACGCCTTCATATCTATTAAATCCCAAGCCGGGAATGGTATTAGATCCAGATCCGGCATTAATTCTCGTTCAGGAGCTCTCACAACCTGATCATCCATCCGGAAAGCAATGCCCTTTACACCGTCATAGCCTTTGCCGGACATATAGTTCTGGACCAACTCCAAGAATGTCAACTCCCCTTCCCCCAAAACTAACGCATCTATATTCCTATCCATAATGACTTCATCATAATACTGGGTAGGATGATGCCCTCCGGCTATTACTACAATCTTCCGGTTAAAACGTTTTGCCGCCCTGGCCGCGGCATGCATATCCCCGTCCTCCACAGTTATGCTGCTTATCCCAACTATAGAAGGATTATATTCTTTGATACGCTGGCATAACTGCTCTTCATTATATCCATATAACCTATTGTCTATAATCTTAATGCGAATATCTTCTTTCAAATACTGCCTAAGATATGAAGAAATATACATGATGCCCAGCGGCGGTGTTGCTAGTTTAAGAATTATTTTATTTTGCGGCTTGACAAACAATATTTTTAACATTATTCTTGCCTTACAAAATCATTACGCGGCACACTTTGTTTTATCCAATTTCCTCATAAATATCAAAAGTAACATCATCAGAGAAATATCAACCAATAAAAAAAACCCTTTCTCTAAACGCAAGAATCTGATTACTATCTTTATAATCCTCTTAGGAGAGAAATAAAATTTCAGATACGCTCTCTGCTGAATTTCAATCAGCTCATTTGTCTGGACATCGCTCAAATTAAAAAAACCCCTAAAATAACTATAATTCTTATAAGATATATTATTAAATCTATTTTTTATCAACTCCTTATTATTCTCAAAAATCGGAGTTCCCTTAAACGGCGTTACAATAAAGAAATATGCCGTATCCAACTTGCTTCTTACGGCAAAATCTATGGTCAACGACATATCTTGCCTGGTTTCTCCCGGAAAACCCAGCATAAAGAAACCATTGGTCAATATCTTAAGTTTTGAAGCTATCCGGATTGCTTCTTTAGCCTTGTCGAGTTTTACTTTTTTATCAATAACCTGCTGCATCCTCTTAGAGGCAGTTTCTATCGCAAAACTAATAAAGACAACTCCGGCCTTTTTCATCTTATGCAACATATTATAATCAAGCAAATCGCTTCGCAAGCCGTTAGGAAAAGAAAACTTAATCTTATATGGCCGGGAGATTATAAAATCCATGATCTCCTGGGCCCTTGTGTAATCAAAATTAAATATATCATCTATAATCTCAAAATTACTAATGTGGTATTCATTGACTAACGTCTCAATTTCTTTACTTACATTCGCTACCGACCTTACCCTGACAGCCCTGCCGAATAAGCCATGACAATAGATGCATTTATAAGGACACCCCCGAGAGGTAAAAAGCACCATATATTTCCTCGGATAAGCCATAGACATTGAATGAATTCTAGAATAGGCTTTTATATCTATCAAATCCCAGGCCGGAAAAGGAAGCAAATCAAGATTTGGTATCAGTTCCCGCGCGGGGGTTCTGATCACCCGGCCATCTCTCAGAAGAAGAATGCCTTTTACGCCATCATAGCCTTTGCCGGACATATAGTTCTTGACCAGATCCAGGACCGTTAACTCCCCTTCCCCCAAAACCAGCGCGTCTATGTTCCTATCCAGAATGACTTCATCGTAATACTGGGTAGGATGAGGCCCCCCGGCTATTACCACAATCTCCCGGTTAAAACGTTTTGCCGCCCTGGCCGCGGCATGCATATCCTCAGCCTCCACAGTTATACTGCTTATCCCCACCATGGAAGGCTCAAAATCCCGTATGCATCCATATAACTCTTCCTCATTATATTCACACAATCTATTGTCTATTATCTTAATGGCAATATCATCCTTAAAATAATCCCTGAGATACGCGGCAATATACATAATGCCCAGCGGCGGAACAGCCACTTTTCTTATTACCCAACTCTTGGGTTTTATGAATAAAACCTTTAGCATAACTTATTCCTGTCTATCGCCGCTTCTTGGAACCATCCAGCCCTTATTGCATCATTTTCACTTAATTCTTATTCTTTCAGCTTAGCGAAATTCAAGGTATAAAAATACCAATACCCTCTTTTTGAACTTAACCTGAACCCTGCCTTCTCAGCCAAGGCTATTACCGTTCTAGGGGATAAATAAAGCGGACTGCACACAAGGTCGGTTACTGTCAGGTGTCCTTCCGTTTTAAGCGCTGCGCGGCAATTTTCAAGCGCCTTCTGCGGATTAGATATCTCGCCAAGCACGGCACAAAAATAAATTAAATCAAAACACCCTGGGCGAAAATTTAACTTTGTCGCATCACCCAACACAATGCTAAAATTATTTACCCCTGCTTTTTTTGCCCTGTCCCGCAATAGCCTGGCCATCTCAAACTGTATTTCCAACCCTATTACTTTACCCCGGGGAAGTAAACACTTAGAAGCGGGTATCAGCAACCTGCCCGCGCCAGGACCAACGTCTAAGACAATCTGGCCCGGGGACAGGCCCATTCTTCTTAAGGTCTTTTCTGTCCCGCTTTCTCTGCTTGTAATTGAAAGATTTAAGATATCTAAAACCCAGATAAGCCATACCGGGCAAGGAAAATAATGGTTACGGCACATCCATCGCCAGAATAAACTAATTAACAGATATAAAACACATATATATACTATCGTTAAAATCATGACTCTAAGCATGGTTTCTTTATCTAACGTAAAAATAGAAGAATAAATCCCGCGAGTAATTTATTCCCCCACAATTGTCATCCTGAGGCTACATGCCAGATTCAAGAAAATTACGTTTCTTAAATTCGTTAAAAATAGCCTTAGCTATCAATGTATGCCCAAATTTATTAGGATGACAAAAATCTTGCGGTTTATTTTCCAACTGTAAATGCTTATAAGTAAGTTTTTCTCTCTTGTAGTAAGCGCTCATCAGAAAATAGTCAAAATTAAAGATGCCTGCCCAACGAACAATCGCCTCATTTAAGGCATCATCCAAATCAGTAAACAGAGGGTGCGCGCATATCAAAAATCTAAAACCATATTGTTTTCTCAATTTATCTATTTCGCCAAAGTTACCGGATATACAATCATCGGCAACTAAATGATGAGAAAAGAGATTCTTAATCCTTGATAAGCGCCTCCTGTCGCGCGATACGGTTAATCCGGACAACTTATATGCCAGAAAAAGATACAAACCGGAGCGATAAAGAATATCTCTCTCAATCTTACGAATAATAGAATTATTATCATACGCGTATTTCTTAATAAGCAGGATTTGTTCGCGTTCAGATAGACTCCCAGGATTACTGATAAAAAATGCCTCAAGGGCGGGAATAGGCTCATCATCGTTAAAAAAACTGTTCAAAACCACAATGTCAGGCTTGTAAATAAGCACTTTTTCTTTTAAAATCTGAGCCTCCGCCTGCAGATTATATCCCCCGACTCCGAAATTCATTACTTCATACCTTAAAGGAGATTGCGTCTCCCGCGCTCTTAGATTTAACAGCTTCTCTAATTCATCAGAAAATGTTTCCCCTAAAGGCACAAATATACCTTGAGTAATTGAATCGCCAAGCATCGCGATTCTTATTAAATTCTCCGGCTTCTCCAATGTAAAGTCTGAATCTTTAAACCCCCGATTATTAACAAAACCGTCTATCACATACGCCTTCGGAATAAACTCATATACAATTTTCGGGTTATTAACCAATCTAACCCCTGATTTCAAATCAACCATTATCGGAGCAAGCCAGAACTTTTCAATAAAATAGTTACATAGACTAAGGCCTATAATTATAGAAATCAATAAAATGACCGCTTTGCGCATCAAGTGGATTTCCTCGCCTTAATTAAAAAATAGCGCAAACAATATCTACCCCGCCGTTATGCGCTTTTATTTTCAAATAAAAATACCTTCACCCCGGGGAATGGATATTCAGCGGCAATTTCTAGGATATAACTCTTACGGAAGAAATCAATAAGCAATTCTCCTGAGCCATTCTGCCCCGGCCACTGAGGAGAAACAATAAGCCATATCCTTTCAGCAGAAGCTATAGTATTGCTGTGTTTACGAATAAATTTGGTTGTTTCCCCGATACCCGGGCCAAGGAATAAATTCAATCCATCATTATGAACCATATCCCAACGCTCATTAGTTTCACGCCCCATGATGTTAATAACTTTATCGGTTGATTCTTCGTTTTCCCTATAATAGTACCAAAACGGGACTATCTGCATCAAAGGAGACAAAATAACAATATCTTCAGGTTCTATATCGTCTCTTAACTTCATAGCTATTTCCCTCCAGCTTTCAATATTCTTTACCTGTGTGAGCGAAGGTTCATACAGAATTCTAAGAGGGAAGAAATGAAGAAGAGAAATTAAACCCACAAGACACATCCTTATACTTGCCTTTTTGATTTTAGATATTCCGTAGGCAACAAGCAAATAATACGCCGGAACACAATAGATAAGATAGCGGGTAATATAAATAGGCACTGCCAGCCTTGAGAAAATAAATAACAATATAACAGGAATAATAAGCCACAGGATTACAATACTGGAAGAAATTCTCAAATAACGGTTTTCCGTACGAATCTTCACTAACCCATAAATAAAGAAAAACACATAAAACAAAAGAATAATCCGCGGTAGAAAAAGATATTTACTCTCAACTATAAAACCTGTCCCGCCCTGGGCGAACTGATACACTCCGTGGCTGAAAGATTCTAAAGTAGCCAATATTGTTTTAAATGTTGGAGGATTTACCCAGCACATCCAATAACTGCCATCATGCCCAGTACTGCTGATCCGAATAAAAATATACCACCATATCAACACCCCGAGAAAGGTAAACAGCTGCAGAGAGAACCATTTTCTTAACAAACCCTTATTTCTGACAAATAATAAAATAGCTATATTTTGAACAATTACCGCAATAAAACAAACCGGGTGAATATAAATAAGCGCTGTGTTAGCTATGTTCAGCCACACCACTCCACAGCCATACTTTAACATGCGCAGAAACAAAAACATTGACAACAAAATAATCGGGATTAAAACGCAGCTATATCCTGCCTGCTGTGAATAATATATGCCCAGGGGTGAAATAGCCAATAAATATGCTGACAGCAGGCCGACTGTTCTGCCAAAAGTTACCAGGCCGATACCGTAAGTAAGTAGCAAAGAAACCACCCCCAGAATCACCGCCGGGAATCTGGCTGAATATTCACTCATACCAAACACCTTTATCCATGGACGCAGGATAAAAAGCAAAAAAACCGGCTGGGTAGACGCGTGCTCGCCTGAACTAAACTCTTTTAGGCTAAATTCCTTAGCCAAGGAAATATTTTTTATTTCATCATACCATAAACTCTGGTAATCAAGCCGGTAAAGACGCAAAGATAGCCCTGCTGCTAATATTATAACCAGGACGACACTATGAAATCTCAGCTGCTTCTTTTTCCGCGACATTTATTGCCCGTAAATTTTACGATAAGCCATTAATAAGTTATCCGCGGTGTTAGACCAATTATATTTTTCTTCCACCCTAACTCTAGCAAACCTTCCTAAATTTTCCCTTAAACCTTTATTATTAATAAGCATTAATATGCCGTCCGCTAAAGAAGAGGCGCTGTCCGGTTCAGCAAGCATAGCCACCCCCCCCAACATTCTCCTTACTTCTCCGACATTGCTGGCAACGATGGCCTTACCGCAAGCCATATATTCTACGATCTTTAAAGGACTTTTGCATCGTGTTACTTCCGTATCCTTAAAGGCAGCCACACAGATATCGGCAGCTGAGATATATCGCGGTATTTCCTGCGGAATAACCGCTCCGGTAAAAATAACCCGGCTGGAAATCCCCAATTTACAGGAAAAATCCTTAAGTTCTTTCTCCCGGAAACCTTTTCCTACAATCATAAAAGTGATTTCGGGATTCTTAGACAACACTATCTTGGCCGCCTCCAGAAACAATTCTATATATTGGGCTCCGTGAAGCTGTCCGATATATAAAACTAACGGTTTATCAATACTGTATTTCCGGCGAACCGCGCTCGCGTCTATATCCGGTTTGAATTCCTTGAGGTCAGCGCCAACCGGCGCGAAGTAAATATTTTCCTCTTTTATCCCGAACCTCAGCGCTAAATCCCGCAGGTGTCGGCTGGAGACTGATACCGTATCCGACAAAAAAGGAACCAGCCTTTCCAGCATCCTAAAAGACAACCCCACAAACCTGGAGTGTAAACCGGTTCCGCAAGACTCATACCAAATTTTTTCCTCCCAGTCATCCCAGTCATAATGCAAGGGCTTAGCCATACTGTAGGCGGCCAAGATAAGCGGAACAGAGCAATAGTGCTGGCATTTCTGCAGGTGAACCACATCGGCCCAGGAAACGAATTTCAGAATGTTAATAATATTTTTAATAAAAGAGGCTGGAGTTATTGACCGGTTCAACGGAACAGTTTCGAAATTATCAAAATAATCCGTTTTGTTTATTCCGCGGGAAAGAGGGAAATAGGCTAACTTAACCTCATTTCCGGAATTCACTAATTCTTTAGCCAGAGCCTTTATTCTGCGCGTCCAAGGCTCATCTAAAGAATAAATATCGTGAGGATGTACCATAAAAATGCGCATATTTATTTCCTTAGAAAACAGGCCTCTTGATCGCCTTTTTATACAACCAAAAATAAAGGATATAAAAAAAAACGATAATAAAAACCCCGCCCAGAATAAAATACTTGCCTACATTACGTTTCATAAGTATTTATCCGAACCTCCCCTAATCCGGTACAGCCTTAGGCAGCTTTTTATATGCCCGCAATTTTATTCCCCCGTCTATCTCTATTTTAAATTCCTTTAATACCCGCAACCGCTTATCCGACTTCCCGTATATTTGAAATCTTTCGAATATCGCGCTCATATTATTTAAAACCCATGGAGATTCGTCGTAGCTCAATTTCCCGCCTTCCTGAAATAAAATAATATCCGCTTCTTCAAACAAACTATTATACTCATCCTCTTTTTTAATTACATATTCACCATTGACGAATTCGGCATTCAAAGGAAATAATAAATTAATATTTCTATCGGATTGCAAATTATATACTAAAGCCGAGGAAAGGGGATTATGCGGAATCACTAAAACATTTAGTCTTTTGTCATAGGCGCGATGATCTCTTATGACATTCGCTATTTCTTCTATTTTCCAGTCAACGGCTTTAGGCGATAGCATTCCTGAAGTGGTCCGCAATTGAAAATCCTCCTGAGCATAAACAAAATCTCTTCCCCGGATTGAGCCTAAATAGAGAAACTGCGCCAGCCCAATAATAATAATCAATACGACAACAGCGGTCCTTATAAAACTATTCTTTATCTCCAAAGCGCCTTTTGCGCTGATAATTGAGACAAAAATTAATAATGGTATAACGTAACGAGGGCACAGCTCCCCGGAATAAAACTCTACTATTAAAACGGTGAATATCACATACGGCGCAAAGAAAGCCCATAAAAGGAAGTTTTTCAGGAAGCTCCCGGGAGAAAAAATATACCTGAAAAGCGCGTAAATAAATAACAGGGTATAAAATGAAAATAAATGATATACTTCAAATAGCGTCAGGTATCGCAGAAAACCCGGGTTAAAGGGATTCCGGAGCATGCTTCCCCAGTTAGGGTGGCTATAAAGCGCCTGGTGAGCCATTAATACAACTCCTTTTATTTTTGGCCAATACCATAGCATAGCTATCCCCAGGCATACTGACAAGGCAAGAAAAAGATTAAAGAATACGACGCGCCTGTCCTTGGTTTTCCTGAAAGATTCAAAAACCTGGCATAAAAATAGCGGCATAACATAAATTATATAGGTTTGCTTGGTAAGCAGCCCTAAACCAACAACGCTTCCGAATAAAAATGCGTATCTTCTGATACAAAAGTTATCAGTTCGCAATAAAAAATACGCCGACATTGCCAATAAAGCAGTAATTTCCGTCTCCATAAAGTTTGTCCGCGAAAAACCATATACCCCAGGATAAAACGAAAACAGAAATGCGGCCAGCAGCCCGACACGCTCACTATAAATATGTCTGCCCAGCAAAAAGACAAAATATATAGCTATACATAAGAAAAACAGGTTGGCCAATACACTAACATCCTGGGATGATCCAAAAACAGAATAAAACGGTATGCGCGTTAGGAAGAATAGCGGCGGATAAAACTCGCTGAGCGCCTTAAGATGCGACAGGAAATCCCGAATCCCCGGAGAAGAAATAAAATATTCATAATAGCCAATACTAATATTATAAAAACCACCCTCGTCAAAAAATAACGGCACGGTATCTTTTTCTAAAATGCGTATATTGTTAAAAGAATGAAAAACCAAAAGCAGCGATATCGCGGCAAAGACATATATCCTATTTATCTTTTTTATCATGAATTCTCACACTTCTACTTCGACAAAAGCGCAATCCTAACTCCATCAGGTTGCAGGATATCTTCATTTATCACTTTATAATCTTTATAAATATTTAATAATCCGCGCAACATTTCTTCATCAGCGGATGATATAACACTTGACTTAGCTTTATTATTCTTTATGAGGTCTATAAATCCATCTTTAGAATCTGGGAATGCGCCTAAAACAATCAGAAAGTCTAAATCTTTGGATTGCCTTTGAAGTTCTCCGATATCGCAACCCCGATAAACCAACGAATTTGGCATGTGAACTCTTATAAAATATTTAAGAATGTCTTCTTTGCCTCCCAATATTGCAATCCTACCTGGAAAGGAGACATCTTCCCTAACATTCATTTTTATTGCTTTTATAAACTTGCGGACTACTTCTTCAAGATTACTGTCATAAGGAGGATGATTCCAATCACCTACTCTCATCCAATCTTTCTTAAGGGGGTATAATAGCTGCTCTTTGCCGAATGATAACTCAAAAAACTGAAATAATCCTATCATTACTACTAAGCTAATCAAAAAACGCCTTGTTATCTTGTTTTTAAGCTCTAATAAGCCTACTGCTGAAATTAAAGCAAGGGCAGGAAAGCTGGGGAAATAATAACGTTCCCACTTATAAGAAAGCAGGGTCAAAACCATATAAGGACAAATAACCCAGATTAAAATAAAGTTTCTTAACTTTATTTTTTTTGACCTTAAGAAAAAATAGAGGCCAAAAATAAATACCAGAAAGAATAATGGAGAAATTCGCGCTACTGTCATATATAAATAATAAAAGAACCAATTAAATCCAAAGGGTTTAAAAGGAATATAACCATACGCATCAATAATAGCATTATATATATGGAAACTACCTTGATGGGGGGAAATATAAAATACAATAAAATGTTCATACAATTCTCTGAATAACAAACCTACATGTTTTAACCACCAAATAGAAGAAATAGCCATTGCGGTGGAGATTGATATGACTAAATTCCCAATCAGCGATACCGCCCTTCCTGAAGCATCATTTTTTTTGCGCAATGATATTAAAAATATATAACTTATAGGCGCGCCAATAAAAAAGATAACCTGTCCTTTAATGAGGATGCTTAAGCCTAACACGGCGCCAAACAACAATGATTTCCACCTGTTTTCGAAATTAGTTACCAATAGAAGATACATGCAGAAGCATACCGCGGCAGCTAACGGAAAATCCAATTCATACATTCTTGAGATTCCAAATATTGCAGGATATAGAGAAAGGATAAGCATTGCCAATAATCCGGCTTTCCTATTATATGTGACGCTACCTATTTTGTAGGTAGAAATAAGCAAAATTATAAAATAATTTATTTGCAGGAACCTAACCATGAAAAAGGAATACCCAAATACAAGGTTAAAAAGAGAAGTAATAAAATAAACCAGCGGCGGCCAATTCTGCACCAAAATTGTTGAACCGGAGACTATATTAAATAAATTTCTTAAAATTAATAATGGCTCTACCCCTTTTAGTGAAAGTGTATTTTTCAACGCGTTAAAAAATACAAACTGATTATCTAAATGCCAAATGGCATCTTCATGACCAGTGCTTATGCTATCGCTTTTTAACCAAATGTAATTATTAAAAAAATGAAAAATAAGTATCAGAAAAACGCTTATAGCAACAAAACGGTTAGTTCTGATATATTTCCACATAAATTAATTCCCTGCTTCCTTTAACTCGATCCAGCGCCCGGATTAATAAGAAATATTTATTATATTATTTTCCAGAATAGAATTATAAATATTCCTGGCCAAGAGATTATAGCCATCTTCATTTGGATGCCAATTATCATCCGAGAAATAATCTCTGCGATTCGGCAGATTTCTGAAAATAGCATAATTATCCACAAAAGGAATCTTAAATTCCTCAGCTATTTGTTTTTGCGTAAAGTATAAATCGTCATTTACATTTCCTGGGTATCCTGAAATAATAATGTCAACTCTGTTGGCTTTACATGTTCTTACCATCGATCTTATGTCATAGTTCGCAACCATAGCGAATATGTCGAAATCATATCTCTCTCTAGCTGCTTCCTCCAAATTCTCTCCAGAAATTCCGGAAGGAAAATAAAAATTCCATCTTTCGCGATATGGCACTATTGAATAATAAACCAATTTGAATAATTTACACACTCTAAACTGGCCTAAAAATACCGATATTTTTAAAACGGATTCTGAAATAAATCTACTCTTATTAAACAACAAAATATTGCTTTTATCCAGGTTCCACCAGTTATTTGCTCCTGTCATAATAATTATCAAATCAGGAACATATTTCTTAATATAACCTTCCAGTTTTCTATTAATCTCTGAAGTATTTTGCCCTATAGTTTGATCAAAGAAGCATTGAGTGTTCAAATCGGGGAATTTTTTATTAAGCATATTTTCAAGCTGTTTAGGATAGCCTTGCGATATGGGATTACTCGCGCCAATACCCCATGTTGTTGATTCACCCAAACAGAAAATTTTATAACCAGCCTCCGTATTTATAGGCGGTGGATATATACGATTATACGCAAAACCGGCTAACCGCAAAGAAAGCTCAAGGCACACAATCAGAAAAACAATACCCCAGATTAACAGGGACGCGCGGCCGATAAATGAATACCTGTTCCCCGCCTCAGCGACAGCACCAAACCTACGCTCCTTACTAAACATATTTGATTTTTATCTTTTCTATTTGCTCGGCTATCGCGATTTTTACGCTACAGCCTTAACGTTAGGATTCATAGCCGGCTTATTAATGATGGCCCTGGAAAGGCCAAGACTGCTAATTTCTTCAATCATTACTTCGACACGATTATTTCTTTCGTTACGCCCAATGCCGTTAGAATCCTTAAAGAGCATGGGATCGGTATGCTCCTCCCAGGAAATTTCGTATTTTTGCCTGTTTTTTCCCATATCGGCAAGCGGGAATAAGGTGCATCCGGATACATTTGTAACTTCATTTATATACTTCTTATTCTTAACGATGAATTTTAATGTTTCATTAAAATCATCATCGGTTTCCCCGGGGAAGCCGACAATAATATTGATATTCACGCATATTCCCGCCTCATAAGTAAGTTTAATTACCTCTTGCGCTTGGTCTGAAGCATAGCCCTTCCCCATTTTCTTTAAAACGTGGTCTGAACCGCTTTCCACCCCGTAAATCAATGTATGGCAACCCGCGCGTTTCATTTTAGATAAGATATTCCGATCCATATCCCCGCGAACAAGCGCATAGCTTACCCAGCTGAATTGAGCCCCGGAATCAATTATTAAATCACAGATCCCGGACAACTGCTTTAGATTACCATTGCAGGCAAGGTCAATTATCTCAAAAGCCTTGGTTTTATTATAAACGATATGATACTCTATCTCATTCATAATATGCCGCGGGGATCTAAATCTATAGCGCGGCCACATTACGCAATCCATACAATAGGCGCATCTCCTGACGCAGCCACGGCTGAAAAGCATAGGTAAAGGTTTATATGTGCTATCTATATTATATCCGTTTAAATCAAATCCGTTAAAAGTCGGAAAAGGTAACTCATCCAGATTCCGGACTTCTTCCGAAGCCATCCCTGCCTTTACCCCTAAATCATTGGCTAACAGCACTCCCGGACCATTCACAATTTCACGATGATTATAATACGCGTCTACTATGTCGCGGAGGACTTGCTCGCCTTCGCCGATCACATATACATCTGCAAATGCAGGCTTGATTTGATCCCGCGGATGTTCACTGAATGTTCCCTGCCCTCCAAAGACTATCAACCTTTCGGGATCTCTATGTTTGATTTTCCCGGCCATACGGTTAGCCGCATAAATACTAATCAAATTAACCGAGAAACCGATAATCCGGATGCCGGTTTCCATAAGGTCTTCAATAAATTCATCAATTTCACCTTCAAAATTATTAAAAACCATTTCGGCTATTTCACTCTGAAAATATGAATTCACGCAATCAATTTGCCAGAAGCGCCTAAATTCGGCCTTAGCGTTATTATACAGTTTCAGGCTCAAATCATATACAGACACGGTAAAACCGTTTCGTCTTAGATTAGCGGCTAAATAAGCCACCCCGATATGCGGCATTTTAATAAAAAAAGGCGGCGGGATAATTAAGATTATTTCTGTCTTTTCCATGATTACCTGAGAGATCTTACACTTTAAACTTAGCCATTAAACCGGCAAATCCTATCTTTCCAATAAGGCCCAAGATTCTTCTCTTGGAAACAGGCAAGGCTGTAATTCTATTATGCATAGAAACATTCCTGCTTATGTCATCACAGCTTTTATGGCATCCTGTCTTGCAATTCGGATCATTTCCAATCAAGGAAAAAAATTCATCGTCTTTGCGCATAGCGAGCGTCTTTTTTCGAAAATAAATCTGCTTTCGGGAATTCCATATCTTTTTAAAAGACTGTTTATGAAGATTACCCACGGGAAAACGGTGGGACTTAAGGCAGGAATTGACATCGCCATTGGGCATAATCCGGGCAAAAAGCCAGCCCACGTAACAGGGCAGGCTGTCTATGAATTGAGTATCATATTCGGCGCATTGGGCATCGGGGTTAGAAATACGGCGCAGAAAATGCTGCAGGTTAAGTATCTTCGGCTTATGGTTAACCCGCGGATCAAGGAAACCTTCCGGGATTTCCTTACACTGCTTCAATAGGGATTCCCTTTCTCTAACGGAAAGTATAATCTTATCAGTAGCTCCCGGAATAGTATCAACCAATGTGAATTCCACAAATTCAGAATTTGTTTTAGCCGCGAAATCCAGCATCTCTGTAATTTGATGGTAATTAATATTACAGATGACGTTATACACTTTCACAAGAGGCCGGTTTTTTTTTCGAGAGTTAAGACAATAAAGAGCGTCTTGTATCCTGAGAAAATCCTCTTCCTTCTTGCCGGGATGCAGGTCTTTATAGATATCCGCTGTCCCCGCCCACACGCTTACAGTAATAGTATCAACTCCTAATTCAATAAGCCTTTGAATAATCTCTTCATTAATAAGGGTGAAATTAGTATTAATGGAACATACAATACCAAACTTTTTGGCATGACTGATTATCTCCAGCAGTTCCGAATGCATAAAAGGCTCCCCTCCTCCGGAAAAATATATTTCCCTTAATCCCATATTATAGGCTTCAGTGATAAGCTTCTTTACCAAGACTGTCGGAAGCCTATCCTTACTCCTGCTTAATCTTTCTTTGCTCAAAAGAGGAGAATTACACCAACAGGCGATACAATTATTATTGCAAAAATCGGTTAGGTCTATCTGTATTGTTGACGGCCCACTAAAGGCATACCTGCCGTTAAAAATACCAGCTATATCCAGATAATTATTTCTTAGTTTATTTATAAGATTAATCATGATTTTTCAGCCGCTGTCACTTTGCTCTTCCAGCTTGAGTAGGCTTTTACCCGTCCCATCTCCAAATCTTCACCGTCTAAACAATCCAATTTAATCACGCTCTTATAATTCCCATCATAACAATCCCAGGATTTATTAAGTATCAATCCTTTGGTATCGAGCTCTTCAAAGTATTTTGTCCCCGGGAAAGGCGTAACTATTGAAAACTGCACTGAATACGGCTTTAACTTTAACGCGTAATCTATCGTTTTTTCTATAGTTGATTTTGTTTCACCGGGTAAGCCAAAGGTAAAGGTAAGATGCGTTTTTATGTCCAGGCTTTTTGTGAATAAAATCATCTTTTCGGCTTTTTTCAAGTCCATATTCTTTTCACAGGCGTTAATTAGTTTTTGCGAAGATGACTCTATGCCGTATTTTACTGCCGCCAACCCTGCCTCCTTCATGTGTAGCAGTGTTTCCTCATCCATAATATCCGCTCTTGCCATAATTGCCCAGGGAATACTTTGCAGTCCGCGGCGTTTTACTTCCCGGCAAAAATTCAGCATCCTTTCTTTGCCTATATTAAACGTATCATCATCAAAATAAACAGATTTAAATTTTCTTACCTTAACCAAAAATTCCATTTCATCCACAACGTCTTTTATTCTCCTCGCCCTGTAGTGATTACCCTGATACATTACCTGCGGCCAAAGACAGAAGTTGCACCCAAAAGGACAGCCGCGCGATGCGAGCATCTGGACAGACGGATACGGAATATGCCCGGGGTTATCTATATATCTTTCCATCGGAAGGGTGCTTCTGTGCGGCCAGGGCAAGGTATCAATGGCAAACGGTGAAGGCAAAGAATTTTTAATTACTTTGTCTTCCTTCCTGTAAATCAACCCGGAAACTTTGGAAAATTCCATATCCTGCTGTAACGACAAAATCAGCTCTAACAACATATATTCATATTCCCCGCAGAGGACAAAATCAATAAATGAATTCTCTCGCAGGAATTCCTGCCGGTAGCTCTCTGAGCAAGGCCCGCATAAAATTATAGATATGCCTGATTTAGATATTTTCTTAAGGATGTTTAAATCGTAATAAAACGACGGCACTGAAGTCTCCACGACTAGATAATCTATCCCCCTAGCCAGGACAACCGCTATAAAATCCTTTTCCTTGATATCGCTGGCGATCGCGTCAATTATAGAAGCATTAATACCATTCTCCATAAGCAACGCGGCCGCATAAGCCAGGAAAAACGGAAAAGGCAAATACCCTTCTTCGGTATCATCTCTTAAGTGCGGCCAGCGGGAGCCAGCCCTTACCCCCCCCTTGCCGTCTTTTTCCCAAGGAAGGTTAGCCAGCAAAACCTTTACATTGCGCTTTTTTCTTTTCTCCGGGATATCCTCTGGCATCAAATCCATCTTCAAAGATTTATCCGTATTTTCGGCTGCTCTATCTAATAGGTGCCCTTGCTCCGGGAAAGTTATCACTCCCGAAAAAAGACAATATCTTCCTACGGCGTAATTAAATCTATCCCTGGAGGACACCTTCCTAAATCCAATAAAATGCGAATTAGAATCATACGGGGAATTCTGAACAAAAGGGAATAAATTATTTGGTTTGTTACCATTTAATTCCAGAATGAATGCCGGCAAAGGTCCGTCTCCGGAAGAAACATCAACTCCTACTGAAGAAGAAAAAACATCACTAAAATAAATATCTTGACGGCCGCTATTGGATGGATAAGAAAACTTTCCCCTCCTGCGGCCATCCGACCACATCGCGTAACACAAGCTTAAGGAACATGTTATCCTGATTTCATCTATAAATAAAATTTCTTCCGTCACTATATCTATTTGCCAGCTTATTCTTTTGTCCTCAATTATCTTTATGTCCCAGATTAGGCGCAATGGCAACTCTTTAAATATCACCTTAATTTTAAGAACATCGGATTTTCTCTCCAGAATCTGCCAGTCCGCCCTGGAAGAATCTGTCCATAATCCCAATGTATTTATTCCCACGCTAAGGCCTCTTCCGCCGGTAAGCTCATCACCGTTGAAGAAAATTTTTATTCCTTGGCTATGGACGGCTATTTTTAACGCTCCGCTCCCGATAATATTATCAGAGATATTGCCTCGCGCGTACTTTTGTTTCGCTATCATGAAAATAAAATTCCGCGTATCCCGCCAAAACGCGTTAAAAATATAAATAAAATTAAAATATTTCATCTATAATCATTATAATCGCTCTATTTCCTAATCCCTATCTTTTATTCTTCTAAAATTGCCTATTTTATGCCTTGCGTAGGAGTTAGTAAAAAGAATAAATATTGCCCGGGGCAAATCATAACATACTGAAATTAAAAATAATCTAAGCTTGTTTTGTTTATGCTTCTTTAAGATCAGCTTTCTATTTCTCCAACATAAATACTGCCTTATTTCTTTGGGTGTTTGGGAACTGTTGCCGTAATGATAAGAAACCAAGGAAGGACAAAATAGCGTCCTCCAGCCTCTTTCTTGGGCCCGCCAGGACAAGTCAACGTCTTCAAAGAGGAAAAATAAACGCTCATCAAAATAACCATTTATGTCTTTTACATCTTCCAACAGCTGTCTTTTGTAGACTGCCGCGGCGGAACAAGCCCCGAACACATACCCGGGAATATTAAATGTTCCGCCGGCCGGTTTTCCCCGCCCTATATCATAGAATCTTTTCAGCCAAGTCATACTGATTCCGGCAGAAAATATTCTAAGCTTATCGGAGCATAATATCTTTGGCTGGATTATGCCAACCTTCTGAGGCAAATGTTCTATTGCTTCAGAGAATTCGGCTAAAAAACATTTATCTAAAATTACATCACCGTCTAAAGTCAATATCCATTCGCCCTTCGCGATCTCAATCCCCTGGTTTCTGGCCTTTGCCGCGCCTAAGTTTTTCTGATTTTTAACTAAAATAACATTAGGATAGTTTGTCTTTATAAAAGCTGTTGTGCTGTCTTTTGAGGCATTATCTACGATAATAATTTCAAAATCCTTATAGCTCTGGGTTGCTATTGAATCCAGGCAGTCCTTAATTAATGCCTTACTATTGAAAGTTATAATTATTAAAGAAATCAAATATAACCTTATATATCGCGGCCGGATGAAATCGGCCGCCTACTCATTTCTTAAGATCCAGGCGATTCTCAATCTTTTCAAAGAAATCCTTAATCTCACGGATATCCTGGCCTGTCTTATCAAGGCTACAGGCTATCTTGACTAATTTTTCAGTATTGGCTTTCAGATCATTGGCTTTCAGATTATTAGCCTTCAGATCAAAAATCATCTGTCCGATATTGGCAAACATTCTGACTATCGCGGCTAAAAACAAGCTTCCCAATAATATCAATAAACCATATAAATTAATATCATTGAATCTAAAGATGAATAAATTCCAAGTGAACAATCCAACTCCCGATATCGCTATAAGCCATGAAAAAAACAATAGAACTATTACTACCGGCATCTTATCTGTTTTCATTGTTCCTGTTCTCCTTTTTATAAAAAATATACGGCCCATCCGCTTCTTGCGCGGAAACTTCCAATAGCCGGATTATCTCAGGATAACGGCTTACTAAAACTTCCAACCATTGACGAAAATTTAACGTTATATTTTCTAAAAATAAGGCGTTAAGATTCGGCTGAGATTTTATAAATAAACCATCCCAATCCCCCCGCGATTCAATCAAGTTCAATACTCTGCGCAACAAATGTTGGTCGCTTAATCCGCATATTGACAGAAATAAATGCTTATATAACACATATTGAAAATTATTACCTCTAAATTTTTCGCTGATTGATTTGCCTAAGATTAAACTCAGAGCAAAATAATTTTGCAGAAAGGCGTTCTCTTTAGGAATAAAAGTAGGCAGTTCATTCACCGAAGAATTAAAATGATAAAAAAAACTCAAATCTAAGAGACTAAGCCAGCAAGACAAGGAATCATGGCACTGAAGACTTCGACCTTTGAAGCTGACACAGGAAATAAAATATTCAAAATCCCTTAAGGAATGATGAAGGCATAACAAGAAATCCAAATAGAGCATCCGGTATCTGCCAGATGCCATATCTTCTTCGATATAGCGGTTGGCCAAGCCAATATTGTCTTTAATTTTATAAATAAAGTTATCGAAATTCAGATAATACATCTTTTTTTGATAATAGCCGATATTCCATCCCCAATAGCTATCCATCAACGAACAGATAGTATCATTTTTTAAATGACGCGCTATGGCTTTAGGCTCATAGGTAAAAATATACCCTCTCTCCTTAAGGCGGTTACATATATCCACATCCTCATAATTAGTGCTGTATTTTTCATTATATAATCCTATATCGAAAAGTGTTTCCTTGCGAAATACGGTGTTAGAGCCAAATAAAAATGACGGCGGCTCATCTTCCCAATTCTGCTTCATCCGCAATAAGCGCCACTCATCAAATATAGTTTTTGGCTTATTCTCTATAAGCCGCCCCCCAGCGGCGTAGATACAAGACGAATCCAATCTCCGCATCAAAATCTCAAGCCAATCACTCTGGGCACAGCAATCCGCGTCCACCGAAGCGATAAAATCACCTTTCGCGTTCTTTATTGCCGTATTTCTTGCCGCCGCCAGCCCCAGGTTGTGTGCGTGGCTTAAGAGTTTTACCGGATACCGGGAAGCTATCGCAGCGCTTTCATCGGTTGAACCATCATCCACCACTATCACTTCTGCCACCGGATATTCCTGTTTAAAGACTGCCTCCAGGCATGGCCCGATGGTCTTTGCGGCGTTAAAACAGGGGACATAAAAACTAACCTTGCTTGTCATTTTTCAAGGCGGCTATCTCTTTTTTAAGCAACTGCTTTGCCCTCCGGATCTCGCTGAGTTCTTCGGATATTTTATGATTATTGTTTCCGCGAAAAAGCCTGAAACTATTAATATGATTTATGATTTTAACGCCGAGGTAATTCAGGAGCTGGTAATTCCTATTATATAGCCGTCTGTAAAAATTAGGCCTCCGCAGTTTTCTGCCCTTTATCAAAAGCTCCTGGCCAATGCCATACTTTCCCATATTATAATCATAGCAGCTCATCAGGCATCCTGAGCAGCCTTTCTCCCCTATCTGTTTACGCAGAAGATTATGTTTTTCTGAATTCCAGATTTCTGAAAACCGGTTATTCTTTAGATTTCCGATTACATTATCCGATAAAACCCAACAGGGGTAAACATCTCCATTTTGAGCTATAGGACAAGAACTCCAAAGCGACTGGCAATTCTTTTTCATGTTTTCAGAATAGGCTTTACTTAAATATGCGGGTATATTATACAGATAATTATCCGGATTGGTGGATATCTTATATTTTCGGGAAAGCAGGATAATCTTATCAATGCTTTTATTTATACCTTCTAAATCATCGGCAGAGAGAAGAAAATCATCCTTCTTATCTTTTTGAATCAGGAAAATATCGCTGAAGGGCTGGAATTTAACGGTAGTCACCCCTACCTCATTGGCTAATTCCATCACATAAGGCAAGGATTTATAATTATGCCGGCAGACAATAGCGGCCATGGTAGTTTCAATTTTATGCCGCGATAAATGCCGCAAGGCCTCATGCGCCTTTTTATAATTTCCCTTTCCCCTGAGAGCGTCATGAATATCTTCCGGGCCTTCTATAGAGATATTTACCACTCCTATGCCGGAGGCAGAAAGCCGCTTCGCCACATCATCATCAATTAGCGTCCCATTAGAAACAAGGCAGGTATTTATTTTATATTTATTGGTATACGCGATCAACTCATGGATATCGCTTCTCAATAATGGCTCGCCTCCGCTAAAGACAATGCTATTAGGGCATAAACCTGCCGCATCGCTAATTAAGGATTTTATATCCTTTGTGTTCATCTCCTTGTTATTCCCAAGTGGGATTTGACACATTTTGCATCTTAGGTTACAGCGGTTAGTTATGGAGATAATTATCTCATTGAGCCTGTTTTTCATGCGTTTTGTTGTGTTTTCTAATCGTCATTCTCTCATAGCCGGATAATATCTCAAACGCTTCACTAAGCAACTTATTCTTTTGGCCCTTTTCAGCTTCAAGCTTATTAATTTCACCGATAAAACCATTCACTATGCCAGTCAAGGAATCCGCCTCCGGCCTCCCCCAGCAGGTCTGCAGGCAAGGCTTGCGGCATCGCAACATTCTCTCTCTGGCATTATGGGCCTCTTGAGTATTAAGGCAGGCCTCCAGGCTCATATCCTTAATATTACCAAAGGGCGCTCCACAGCTTCTCACCTCGCCGTCTGGGCCGATATCAATAAATACAAAAGGATTACACTTCCAGTCTTTTCTGGATATTTTACCTTGAAAATAATCAAGCCAGAGATATGGGTTATGAAGAAAAGCAACCAGGCCATTTTTTTTCTGATAATCCATAATCTTATCAATCTGTTCTTTGAATATCCCCGCATTAGATTCATCAATCCAAAGCCTGCTCTGACTCACCGTATTCTGCATATCATCCTGAACTGCTATTACAGGGTGATACACCAAACATTCCACGCCCAAGCTATCCGCCAAGGATATAATCTGATACAATTCAAGAACATTTTGATTCATTATAGTCACCCAGGCAGAGATCTGCGGCCCGGGACCTTTTATTCTCTTCGCCTGGGACAGATACCTCAAGGCATCTGTCGCTTTCTTATGGGCGCCTGCGGACGCGCGAATATAGTCATGAGTATCCACATGAGCTCCGTCCAAAGAAATAGCGATATTCTTCAGCCCCGATTCAATTATATTTTTTGCAATCTCCGGATTATTGATTAGACTGCCGTTACTTACTACCTCGGTTTTAAGTCCCAAAGATACGGAATATCCGATAATATCAAAGATATCCCGGCGCAAAAAAGGCTCACCTCCGGTAAATAGGACTACGCAGTCCGAATCCCACCCAGCCACCTCATTCAAGGCCTTCTTTACCAAATCAAACTCCAACTCCTGCCCTTTAAGTACATGCTTAACCCCGCACATCCGACAATCCAGGTTACACTTGTGGGATAAACTTATAAATACCCAATATGGCTTAGCCAAGGGCGTATTTAGGACTTCCGAAAAATGATAGGCCAGATTTATGCCAAACTCATTAATTAAGTCTTCTGTCACGGCGCGCATTAATTAAACCTGTTTTGAAACTCAAAAGAGAACCTGCTATTTTGTTTTAGACTGTGTTTATTACCAAGATAACCAATAACATTCTCGCCTATTACTCGATTGGCATAGATAAATTCTTGGAATGAGTTTTGTTGTTTCTGCTCACAATATTTAGCCCTAATTTTTTTATAACTTCAGGAATTAACATAATCTCATCATTAAGATTTTTATGTGTGTCGGTTGTGCCGCTTCTAAAGATATTAGCAAAACAGTTGTTCCATTTTTTCATTATCAGCATACGCCTATAACCCTTAAACAAGATCAACAGCTTTTTTAGATAACTGTCTTCCGCGCCTTCCGCTCTAATCAAATTAGCGAATTCTCCAGCTTCTAAATAAATATCTGATAATTCCGGTAGATGCACGCAGCTCTGCAGGCAATGTTCTTTGCAGCGCACAGCCTCTTTCCTTATTCTTTCGGCCTCAAAAGACAACCAGCAGCTTTTAAGCGCTTTCTTCCTTATATTCCCTATAACCCCTAGACATGTCCACAGGTCTCCACTATGGGTCACTACCATTCTGACGATTCCTTCATAACACTCAAGCCGGTCTGAAATCCCCGCGCCCGAAAAATAGTCCGGTATAAGCTTTAAAACTTTTTCATTCACATGAATTGACAAGCCGCGGGAGGCCCGCTTTATCTCTAGAACTTCATTTAATATATCTCTCAATTTAGGTATATTGGCCTCTGAAACCCAAAACGGCCCCTTCTTTCTTTGGCGCATATCGGTATTATCAGAAAGAACCGGCTGCAACACAACGCTATTACATCTCTTCTCCAGTGCCAGCGTTATGACAGGCAATATCTGGTCAATATTACAATCCATAATCGTAAAATTAATCCCAACCGTAGGCAATCTGTTCTTTCTATGTTTATTAACAAAATCTATCGCCTGAACCGTTCTCCGATATGAACCCTCACCGCGAATACCGTTATGGACACCCTCTAAACCGTCAAGGGAAACCGTAATATGATTCAATCCGATACGAGTAAGATTATTAGCCGCGCCGTCATCTATCAACAAACCATTCGTAATTATATCCACCATCGCTATATCCTTACTAACAGCGTACTCAATTAAATCAAAGATGTCTCTCCTTAATAACGGTTCTCCCCCCGAGAATATCAAATGGCCTATACCAAGGCCGGCCGACTGGTCTATTAGTCTTTTACATTCCGCGGTGCTTAATTCATCGCTTTCCGAACTAGACTCTATTGATACCCCGCACATTAAGCACTTTAGATTACAACGCGTAGTTAGAGATAAATATAGATGTTCTGGGGGAGATAACGGATAAGCGATGATACGCGAGAAATAGAAATCGCATTTTCTCTTTAAATCCGACCACTTCTTATTTATCTCTGTTTGAGTGTGCATATGAATTTTCAGGGTTAGTTAAATATGCCGGCCAGAGATTCCGAAACCCTGCGCGAATAGCAGCACTGCAGGCAAAGATTACGGCATTTCTTAGACTTCTCCCTGAGTTTTCTTGCCTCCAGAGAAGACCAGCAATCCTTTAATGATTTTTCGGCCAGATTCCCGCATATCCCATGGCAGGTATAGACTAGCCTGGAATTATCATCACCGACACAAATAAATACGGTTTTATACCCTCCAAAACACTTCCAATCTAACGTAGATAAATTTCTTCTGTAGTATTTTCCAAACAGCCTCAAGGAAGGCTCTTCATATAAAGTTATCCTGCGCCTTTTATATGTTTTTATTTTCTCTATAACTTCATCAATAACAGGCAACCTATCTGTGCCAACCCAAAATCCTGATTCCCTATCATCGCAGACATTAGAATTATCATTTAATAATGGCTGGAAATTTATAACATCCACATTTAAATCATCCGCATAACCAAGCAATGCCGGCAGGTCTTCTAAATTATGATTCATAACCGTACAGGCAATGCCTATAGATAATCCAGAATTGTATTTTCTCCTTATGCCATCCGTAATCTTTACGGCCTCTATGACTTTCTTGAAACTTCCGTTACCTCTGGTAAAATCATTTGCTCTCTCTAATCCATCCAGAGAAAAATGAATGTGATTCAAACCCGAACGAACAACCTCCCGGGCCATCGTTTCATCAATTATTGTCCCATTACTGGTCAAAACCGACCTTAGCCCGTTTTTAACACAGCATTTAATAATTTCCGTCAAATCCTCCCTTAGAAATGGTTCGCCGCCAGTCAAAACAACCTCTCTTATCTTCATTCTTCCGGCCTGCCTAATAATATCACCTATTTCTTCCCTGGTTAATTCCTTGTTTTCCCGCGAAAGCGGAACGGTGCACATTTTACATCTGAGATTGCATTTACTGGTTAGGGGTATCTGAATAACATCCGGCTCAACCAATGGATAACATATTATTCGCGATAACCAAAAACCAAAATCCCTTAAGATTTCCCCATAAGCTTTCATTTTGCTAATCGCAGAAACAAGGTAAAAGACAAGGGTTTCTACAATTCGAGGCCCTTTCCCTTGCCTTGCCTGCCTCCATAGAAGCATATATCGCCCGCAATGACTTTTTACGCGCGTCGCCATAGCGATCAAAACAGGTGGTAGCGGTTCCGTTATTCGCTATCAACATAGTCCTGCAGCCATAGGAACATCTGACATCAAAACTACTGAGAGAGCCGCGAAAGTATTTCTTGGTCAAGCAAAGGTTATTTTCTGAATTTCTGACAAAGGCCTGGTTTTGTCTCTTAAAATCTATCAGGCCATCAATAATCCCGTCCAATACCGCAAGCCTTTCCGGAGGAATCCAATATTTCGCCTTATTTGATCTTTCCTTCATTATAAGATTATTTGCCAAGAGCGGCTGGAGTTGGATAGAATTCACATTCAACGACTTTAGAAAATCAACCAAAGGCAAAAGCTCTTCCAGGTTTTCATTAAGGATTATTGAGATAGTGCTGAAATTCAGCTCCGGATAAATCTTTTTCAAATCCGAAAGCCGCTTCAATGCCTCCGCTGTCTTCTGAAAACACCCCTTCGAGCCCCTTATATCATCATGGATATCGGCGCTCATCGCATCCAGAGAAATAACCAGGGAAACTGTTTTGGAAACTAAATAGGGCAGTAATTTCTTCGTAAAGTCCTCATCAAGCAAAATACCGTTAGTCAGTATTCCAATATTATATTTTCTCTCCCGGACAAATTCCAATATCTCAAATATATCCTCCCGTAATAATGCCTCGCCGCCGGACAAGGCCAAATCCTTCACTCCCCAGCGAACAGACTGCTCTATAATATTCTTAATCTCATCTGTGGCAAGCTCAATCCCAGGCTCATCTTTAGCAATTTCACAGATATTGCACCTCAGATTACACCTATGGGTAACATCCAATATGATTAACTCCGGGATCCTGTTATTATCTTCAACTTCCTGATGGCTAAACCCGCTTATATTGCTTACCCTTTTATGCTCCGCGATATTACCAACCAGATACATTATTTTATGCAAAACAAAATAGACATAAATATGACATCTCTCAAACCAGTTAAAATTCTGGTGAGATTGAATTAAGCGCTTGCCCATAAGATACGCAAAACGGGGAATCTTAAGGAAATTTATAATAGTACCGAAAATAAAACTAAGGCTACTCCTAGTTTTTATTTCCTTCAGTAACGGATGATCTTTATGAATACACTGCACCAGGTAATTACCCCTGCCATAGAGATAAGCCTGTCTTAAAAACGAACTTAAATCGGGATGGCAATTATGGAATACTTCAATATCATGTTTATAGACAAATCTACGTTCTTTCTTAAAAAGCCTCCAGAATAAATCCAGGTCCTCTCCTGCGGGGAACACAAACGACTCATCAAACTTTTCTATTAAAAACTTCTTTTTAACCGAAACATTACAAGTGGGAAAGAATATCACTTCCTTCTTGCCATATAAATCCACCGCCATCGCTCCCTCGCTCAAAGACTGGCTTACCGCGGATTTGATATTGCGCGCATCGACTTTTGTGGCTCCTCCTATCACTGCGGCTTCCGGATACGACATATGCGCCTGTATCATGTTTCTTATCCAGGAATGGCCCAAAATACAGTCACTATCGGTAAAGGCGACGATATCGGCCTTGACGTTCATTAAACCTAAATTCCTGGCTGCTGCCGGGCCTTTGGAAAGCTGATAATAATACCTGACATTCTCATAGCGCTCCGACAACTCCCTAATCACTTCTCCCGTGCCATCCGCGGAACCATCATCCACAACAACCACTTCAAACGAATATGGATAGCATTCCTGACTTAAGATAGAATCCAAGCATTCCTTAAGGTTTTGTTTTCGGTTATATGTCGGAACAACAATAGAAATATCCATTTGATCAATCTTCACCGCTTATCTAAAACTTATAGCCTGACGCTTCCAGATTGTCGTTCTACAACAAAATTCTCCAACACCAAAACATCTAATTCTGTATTCCGGAAACAACTCAACGCGTCTTCCGGGCTGCAAACCACCGGCTCCCCCTTTAGATTAAAAGAAGTATTTATAACTAAAGGAATGCCTGTGATATTTTCAAACTCTTTGATCAACAACCAGAATCTGGGGTTGCAGGAACGGCTAACCGTCTGCACCCTGGATGTGCCATCAACATGAGTAACAGCCGGAACCGCCTTTCTTTTATCTTCTCTAACCATGGCAGCCAAGAGCATAAAGGGAGAGACATCCTTGAGCGTGAAATATTCTTCCGCCTTTTCTTCTAGAACAGCCGGGGCATAAGGACGAAATGCCTCTCTTTTCTTCACTCTGAGATTAAGAATATCTTTCATGCCAGGATTGCAGGGATTAGCAAGAATAGAACGATTGCCTAAGGCCCGCGGGCCGAATTCCATCCTCCCTTGAAACCAGCCAATAACCTTGTTATCCGCTATTTTACGCGCGATATATTTACACAACTCAAGAGATTCCAGCTCCTTAAAGTTAATATTCTGATTGATTAATACCCGCTTGATTTGGGATAGGCTGAATTCCGGCCCCAGGAAAGCATTATTCATAACATAATTCCTGGAGTGATTAAAAATTGTATGATAAATATATGCCGCCACACCCAAAGCCCCGCCGTTATCTCCTGCCGCCGGCTGAATAAAAATCTTTTTAAACGGCGTTTGCTCCAGAATCTTGTGGTTCAAGACACAATTTAAAAACAATCCTCCGGCAAGACAAAGCCTGTCAATTTTTATATTATCATGGATAAGATTAACCATGGCAATAATCGTATCCTCAACAACTTTCTGCAAGCTGGCGGCTATATCACAATGCCTTTCCTCAATTTTATCTTCGGGCGCCCTTTCTGCGCCAAACAGAGAAATAAATTTCTTGTTATACATCCTGCCGCCTTCATTAAAAAAACTGAAGAAACGCTGATTCAGCCTAAAACTGCCATCCGGATTAAGCCGGACAATTTCCTGGAATTTATCCATATGCCTCGGCTTTCCGTATGCGGCCAGCCCCATCACCTTTCCTTCCCCCTCCAAGGCCTCAAAACCAAGGTAAGTAGTGACCGCGGTATAAAGAAGGCCCAGGGAATGAGGGAAACGCGTTTCTTTGAGAATATTTATCTTATTCCCTTTAGCCGTTCCATAACTTACGGTCGTCCATTCTCCCACCCCATCCGCGGTCAAGACAACCGCGTCTTCAAAACCAGATACTAAGAATGCGCTGGCGGCATGCGAAAGATGGTGTTTAATAAACAGAGTTTGCTTCTCAAAACCAAGTTCTCTCTTGAATACCAGAGGCATAATTAATCTATCCTCCAACCAATGCGGCATAGTATTCAGAAAATTATTCAAGGAAAACGGGTAAGATTGGAGATGAGCTATGATTGCGCGGGAAAATTTCAGGAAAGGCTTTTCGTAAAAACCCACATAATCAACGTCATAAATATTTATGCCGGATGTCTGCAGACAGTAATTAATCGCGTTAATTGGCAGGCCGGAGTAATTCTTTATCCGGTTAAACCTCTCTTCCTCGGCAGCCGCGGCAATCTCGCCATTCCTCAGAAGGCAGGCGGCAGAATTATGATAGAAACAAGATACGCCCAGGATATTCATCAATTATTAATCTTCATCCAAATCATATGCCGGCGTAAATAAAAGATATTATCGCCGCGGGGCCGATGTAATACACAAGGAAAGCCAGGAGAGCAAGCACCATAAGTATTGGGGCGATAAAATACAATTTATGTTTACCGATCAAGAAAAATATCTCCCTGAAAATATACCGCGCCTTATCTACTATAATCATCTCTAAGCCCCCCTCAGACAATCATCAATATCCGGACAGTAACCATCGGCAGTAAGCCAAGACAAAGATCCTTCCAGGCGCCTCTTTAAGAAACACCCGCCCGTAATGAACATAAAAAATTTAGTTGTGCCAAAGGCCAACAGATAAACAATAAACAATAACAAAACTATCATTATCTTCTGCGCGCATCTAATAAATTTAGAGAATTTTTCTTTCAACATTTTATTTCATTTATACTTTTATACCGCAGCCAATTTTTCCGGCGATAAAATTAAGCAGCTTTTCATCGAAATTAACTTCCAGCGATTTCAGCGCGTCTTCCCGGCTAAGCAGTCCGTCTCTTATTAATTTGCTCATCTCCACATGGTAATGGGTATAGCCGAAGAATCTCATAGAATTATACACCGAAAGGAAGTTTAAATAGCAATTGGTTGAGCGCATAGGATAACTTAAGGATGGGAATTTCCATTTAAGCTCTTTCTTAATAATTTCCACATACACATCGGAACTATCCGGCAAGAACCAATGTGGAGACAAAACAAGGCATTTATGCTTTTTCTTAGCCCTGGACAGAACCTCCTCCATGCTCCGGGGGAAATCCCTGTATTTAGAATTAGTCTTCAAGTACGCGTCCAAGAATTCATTGGTGGCCTTAGCCATGGAAACAAATTCCGCCTCATGGATATTGCATCCGCAGCGTGACATAACCTGCTGATTTGTACTTTGGCCTTTAGTCCAGCCGGCAATTATAATAGGAATATCAAAGCGGGCAGCCATTTCAAAAGCAAGCCCCATATACCATATAGAGCAAGGATGACAAAGGACAGCTTTGGAGCCGCTCTTAACAACATCGGAAAAAAGCTCCTTCATAAAATCAGACTTAAAAAACAAGAAATCCACATTTAATATTTCAACCGCGTTCCTCACATTTTCTAAAGCCTCTTCCGTTTCAAACCCATGGTCAAAAGTAAACGCTAAAGGATTCCTTTTGAACCTTTTTTTCATATAGTATAAAGCGGCGATACTGTCTTTGCCTCCGCTGCACATAACCAGGCAATCATACCTGCCGCGCGGTTTATTCTGATTTAATATCTTAATGAACTCGGTTTCCAGGAAATCGGTTTTGGAATTAAGCGCCTTATTCTTTTCATATGCGCGGCAAATATTGCAAACCCCTTCACCATCCAGCGAGATATCAGGAGACGCTTCGGGCAATACGCATTTTCTGCATATAGCCTGCTCCGGAAGTTTTATATCTTTTTTATCGCCAATAGCCATTGGTCTCCATTGTTCTTCTTAGAAATTACTATTCCTCCCTCATCTTTCAGAGACAAAACAATATTCTTTAGGGCCTCATCGCCATCGACTATTACCTCAAAAACGCTCTTTCTTACAACCTTAGCTAACTTTATCAATACCCTCGCCGAATTCTGAGGACAAGGCACTCCCCGCAAATCCAGAATTTCATTATTTCCATCCTGACTCATGGTTTTTTTAATCGTTCCCGCCTAATGAGCTTCTTCAAATTATCTATTAATACATCTATTTCCTTATGAGACGTCCATTTGCTTAGACTAATCCGTATCGCTCCTAATGCCGTTTGCGGACTGATTCCCATTGCGGTCAATACATGGCTGGGAGTCAAATTATCCGATGTGCAAGCGGAACCGGTAGAAATAAATATGTTTTTTCGGCTCAACCCGGCCATTAAATCCTTACCCAAGACTCCGTTAAAACTGATATTTATATTGTTACAAAGCCTTTCCTTCTCCGGTCCATTAATAACCACATCATCAATATCTCTTCTTATTTTATTCAGACAATAGTTTCTTAGTTCCCTCATCCTTATCGCGTCAATATTGTCTGTTATTTCAACGGCTTTAGCAAAACCAACAATGGATTCTGTATTATAGGTGCCCGCGCGCATGTTGCGTTCTTGAACGCCACCGTGCAGAAGGGAATCAATCCGAATGCCTTTTCTCACATATAAAGCCCCTGCCCCTTTTGGCCCGTGTATTTTGTGCGCGTTTAAAGTAGCTAAATCTATATTTAACATCCTGACATCAATCTTTTCTTTTAAAAAAGCCTGACAGGCATCCGTATGAAAAAGCACACCTCTGTCCCTGCAGATCCTTCCGATTTCTTCAATAGGTTCAATAGTTCCCACCTCATTATTGGCATACATCACAGAAACTAACAATGTCTTCTTCGTAATTGCTTTCCGGATGTCCTGGGGGTCAACAAAACCATTATTGTCAATATCCAGAAAGGTTACGCGGAAACCTCTTTTTCTTAACCATCTTGCCGGCTCAATAACGCTGGGATGCTCTATTTTTGAGGTAATAAGATGGTCTTGCTTTCTTTTATTGGCAAAGGCTAACCCCTTGAGGGCAAAGTTATTACTTTCTGTTCCCCCGGAAGTAAAGATTACCTCTTCCCAATCGGCATTAATCGCCCGGGCAATTGTGAATCTTGATTTCTCAATATGTCTTGCCGAATCAACACCCAGCCTATGTAATGATGAGGCATTCCCAAAATACCGGCCCTGGACAAGGCGCATCTCGGTTAATACGGACTTATCTATTTGGGTTGTCGCGGCATTATCCAAATATATCCCATTTTTACCCATATTCATATCACCTGCTAAATTCCTCCGGGATTTAAATTCTGCATTTGCCGCAGTTTATCGGCAAGCTTCTTATCAAGCTTATCTAATTTATCGACTAATTCACTTATTTGTTCGGCATATTCCGGATTACCAGAGTAAGCTATAGCTAAACCAAAATAGGCCTGGGCGGATTTATCATCAAGCCTGATGGCCTCTTCATAGCTCTCAATAGCCTTTTCCGCATCTCCCTTCATAAAATAAGCGGAACCTAATCCAATATGAACTTGCGGATTAACCTCATCAATTAAGAGGGCTTTCGTATAGTACGATAAAGCCTTATCAAAGCCGCGTTTTTGGATATACACCTGGCCCAGCCCGCAATAGGCCATAACACTGCCGGAATTAAAGGACAAGACTTCATTAAAATCTCTTTCTGCTTTATCTATCTGCCCTTTATTTATACTGGCAATGCCGGAAAAAATAAGCCTGTTCTCTTTCGTAAGCAGAGCCTCCTGAGAAGAACAACCGACCATTAACAATGATGCTGCCGCGACATACAACACAAAGAATACTACATATCTTATTATTTTATTCATCTTTCATGCTCCTTTCCGGCCATAAAGCCGTTTCAGCCTTAAAGCCATGGCTATATTCTCATTTAGGCCTATCATTTTCTCTCGCAGTATTACCTTGTATATATTCTTCGCCATAACACCATACCCCAAGCTATTGCAATGCCCATCTTCTACAAAAAACTTACCGCTCTCAATGCCGTAATTCTTAAAAGAACCAAAATTATCCACTAGCGGAATAGCATATTTATCTGCGACCTGTTTTACTATGCTTAGATGCCACAGAAAGTAGTTTGGATAATTCTGCAATACCACTCGCACCCCCTTCTTCTGACAAGCGATAACCATCCTTTCCAAATCATCTTTTACCCATTTCTGTATTTCTTCGGAACATCTATCCCCTTTTTCAAAAATCATAATAAAATCATCGGCCATAGCTCCAATATATTTCCTTGAGGATTTAAAAAAATCCGCGGCCTCATCAAAATTGCCTAAATTTTGATAATTGAGCGCGATAAATTTATAATATTGCGTTTCTATTGGATTAAGCGCAATTGCTTTCTTATACCAATTTATCGCCTCTGTAAAATTACCCCTCGATTGGCTGATAAGACCAAGCGCGGCATAGTTTTCATAACCTTCCGGATTAGTCTCAATCGCCTTTTTAAAATATTTAAAAGCTTCTTTTAAATTACCTCGCATTAAATTCGAATTTCCAAGCCCATTAGGGCTATCAACAGAACCTGTCCCCGCGGACTCATTTCTCTGGCTGTCGTTCTTTACGAACCCAAAAGAAATATGGGCGAGGCGTTTACCGCCAGGAAGAGTTTGCGCCTTAGCCAAAAAAATGTTTTTCGCTTCTTCAAAATCCCCCTTCCCCATATAAATATATGCTAATAACAAGCAGGCATTATCGTCGGGTGGAGATAATTTCATAGCCTTTTTGCACAATTCTTCCGCCTTAAGCATTGATTCATCAGCCTCAACATTCTTTCCTCGGTATAGATTTAGATAAGCCAGCCCCATATAAGCATAGCCATCCCCGGGATTAACCGATATTGCTTTTTCATATACATCCTGCGCGGCATTATACCATTTCAACGCTTCCCTCTCATTACCCTCAATTGAATTTATATAACCCAAACCGGCATAGCTATCGCCGCCACTCAATAAATCCATTACTCTTTTCTCGTTTTTATCAATTTCATCCGCCAGAGCCTCTCCATTCTTATCCGCGGTTTTATTCAGCGGAATAGATTTAGATATCGCCTTATGAAATAATTCTTTCGCCTCATCCGTACGATGAAGATATAAATTCAGATAAGCCAATCTCATATAATTGCGAGCATCATCCGGGGTGTCTTCTATTGCTTTTTTATAAATCCTTTCCGCGCCGCCATATAATCTCATAGCTTCTTCAATATTGCCTTCATTAGAATTTATATAACCCAAGCCGGCATAAGCATCCGCGCGATAAACATCCACCTTCAAGCCTTGATTATCCATATCCATGCCTATAGCCGCGTCTTTGCCATATTTATTTGCCATTCCACGCGTCTCTTTAAACTGTGGCATATCTATAGGCGCATCTTTGCCCTTAGCAGAAAAGGTTTCGCTATCAATTAGTGCCGGCGGGATATTTCTTTTATATACGGATGCTTCCTTAAACCGCATAACCAAAAGCTTTACTAATTTGAATATCCGCACTCTATATAAACAATTATACAACATTGCCCGCAAACTCTTGCCTCTAAGGTATGTCTGGTAACCCTCAAAATTCCAATTGTTGGCGCCGCCGCTCAAAATCACAATAACATCGGGCCTCACAGTTTCAATATAATTATCCAAGTTCTCTAACAACTGAGTTGTATTTTGCGTGGGAATTCCCCTATTAATAACAGAATAAACCTTTGCGGCCTTATGAGAATTAAGCAAGGCTTCTAACTGCGTGGGGAAACTCTTCCCGAAAGGCGCGCCGCATCCAAACACAAAGGAATCGCCCACACATAAAACAGAATACCGGCTCTGCGAGTCAGGTTTATCCTGACGACTCTTAACTGAATAAAAAAGGCCAAGGCCTCTTAAGGTAATTTCCAGAAAAATAATAACTCCCAGCACTCCCCACAAGAATACTTTAAGCTTTTGTTCAATAATACTTTTCATATTTAAATTCTAAGCTGTCTTCTTATGCCTTTTGCTCATCAAGGCAAGCGCCCGCGTCAATCTTATCCGGCGTATTATAATATTTATATAAACCATACTTTCTTAAATCGTCTAAAACCGCGATAATCATCTGGTGATTATCGCAGTGGTCGCAGTGCTCATCATACATAAGCTGTCCGTTAAAAAAGCTGGCATTGGTATTATACCTCAAGAATTTAGCCTGTTTTCTCCAGCGCCAATAATCAATCGAATCCCAGGCATCTCTAAACGATTGCTTATCCAGATATCCTACAGTGCGCAAATGACAGCAAAAACTCATGTCATATTTAGCCGGGATTAAATTAAAATACCACCCTATTATACAACCTTGTCCTAAAAAGAAATCTTTGGACCATGCCCCGGTATCTTTGTCATAATGAAGCAGTTGAAAGTCAATATTGTCTACAAACTCTATATTTTTGCTCTTCAATATTTCCGCTGCCATCTTAATCTGCTTCTTTATCATTTCCACCTCTACCGGGCTAAGCCTCAAAAACCCGTTTCGGGAATCCAGGCGGATAAGATAAAAACGTACCGCATCCGAGGCAATCTGGGCATCGGTTACCGCCATATCAATAAGCTCATGACAATTCATTGTATGTATCACATGAGTCATTATAAGCCTGGGGCGGTCTTTTCCGCTTCTTCTTCTTAAAACCATAAACTTCTCGAGATTATTTTTTATCTTGTAAAAAGTCTCCGCTGGCTGCGTGGTAACAATCTTCTCATAAGTTTGGGCTGTCCCCGCGGGAAGGCTGCAATAAAGCTCTTTCACCCCCAGTTCTATTATTTCTTCGGCTTTTTCCTCGGTAAACAATATCCCATTAGTGAAAAATGATACCTCCAGCTTTTTATCACGGGCATACCTAAGCATAGGCATAAATTTACTATACATCAAAGGCTCACCGTCACCCTGGAATATTACCCCATCCGTATTCATATCCGAGGCATCATCAATAATCTTCTTAAAGATTTCGAAATCAAATTTCCGGTCCAGAAATTCCCGCGGATGCTTTACCGCCGGTGTATGCACCCAGCAATGCTTACATTTAACATTACAGCGATGAAACGGATCAAACACAATAGTTTGCGGCCCGATGAAAACTTCCTCACAAATTACACCTAAGAGCCTAAGCAGTTTCCTCGCGCTTTGAGGTTCGGCTTGAGCATAAGAGCTGACAGATTTAAGAATGTTCATTAATTCCTCATCATATAGGATTATATCTATCCTTTTGGAATCAATATGACTTTTCACCTCTTCCACATATTTTGTGAAATTCTGAATAATAGTATTTACCGGAAAAACCTTAAAAGTTACCGAATCAAGATTTATATCCTTACCCAGAAGCGACATAGAAAATTCCGCTATTTTATTCAGACGCCTTAAATTATACCGGGAAGCTCCTATTATTAACCGTATATTCTCACCCCTTAAAAACGACGCCTTTATTTTACCGACATTTTCTCTAAAATTATTCCTATCGCCTGCTATCCTGTTATGTAATTCCTCAAAATCTCCGAATAGCATCAAACCGTTATTTCGCTCGATCATAGCTTATATTTTAAGACAGAAACTTGTTTAAATTATATTTTTCCATTAACTCGTTTACTCTTAGGATCACCTGATGCGTATCGCAATGCTTACAAAAATCATCATATAGTCTTACGCCGTTTAGAAAAACCGCTTCCTTATTTCGCGTTATATGTTTCGCGCTTATCCTCAGATTATTATAATTTTCGGAATTCCATATCTTTAAGAATGCCCCGTTATTTAAATAATCAACAATACGCATATGACAGCACATGCTCACTTCGCCTTTAGCCAGCACCATGCAAAAAAACCACCCTACCGGACATCCCAATCTTGATATAATATCTTGCGACCAATCCCCGGTCTGGGAATTATAGTTTTTTAGCTGAAAATCAATATTGTCCTGCAACTCAATATTTCGGCTTTTTAGATACGGCCCAATCCTATCCAAGGCCTTGCGGATCTCATCAATCTGAGAGCACGCTAATTTAAGCGAGCTGATATTGCGGTCCAGGCGAACCAGATAAAATCTCACCCTGTCCGCGCCGATATCCGCGTCCATCTTGGCCATGGCCTCTAGTTCCTGATAATTCATATTGTGAATTACATGAGTCATCTGCAATTTTAGGCTTGGCTTTTTCAATCTTCGCCTCTGAGAAATCAATTCCTTCAAATTAGACACCACCTTGTCAAACGTATCACCTGGGTGTCCGGGATTTATCAAGGAATAAGTCCGCGCCATCCCGGCAGGAAGACTGCAAAAAATTTCACTGACCTCTAATTCATGCAATCTCTTTATATTCGCTTGGTCTAAGAGTATGCCATTGGTAAATATAATTACTTTAAGCCCCTTATCCCGGGCATAACCGGCCATTTCAAACAACCGGTCATCCAAAAACGGTTCGCCATTACCCTGAAATATGATATCATCGCACAAAAGCTTTTCCGCGTCATCTATCAGCTTTTTGTACAAACTAAGGTCCATTTTTTGCTTTAAGAAATCAGGATCTTTATCGCAATAAGGGCTGTGTATCCAACAATGCACACAGTTGGTATTACAATAATGATAAGGATCCACCACAATTGTCTGGGGCCCGATAAAAGAATGCTCCGTGATAACCCCCAGAAGCCTCAATAAATCTTTTTCGTTATATTGCGTGGATTGGGATGAAATACTCTGGAGTAATTCCGGCAGATCCTTATCCTGCAAATACAAACTGATTCTCGTGGAAAGGATATAATTCCTTAAGAATTCCGTATATTTAAGAAAATTAGGATAAATTTCTTTTAGCGGGAATAAATTCAAGGTTGCGGCCCGCAAATCTATTCTCTGACCGATTAACACAGAACAAAACTGAATAATTTCATTAAGCCTGAAGAAGTTATACCGGGATATACCTATCTTTATCGCGCCTTTTGAACTTCTTATTTCATCACTAGTTTTGTCAAAATCATCTTTATTGCCCTTAATCCTATCATGCAAATACGCGTTATCTCCAAAAAGGCATATTGCATCTTTAGCCTCGCATCCATCCGTATTTAGCCTAACCCGCCAAAGCTTCTCCCGGATAGAACCGCGCATAATTTCCAACTCCGCCTTATCCGCGTAAAACCTAACCTCGATATTGAAAAAAGGATACTCTCCCGGAAGGTAAGACTCCTTTTCTTCCTCTCGCTGCAGTTCAAATACACGCGACGATATATTCAAATCCGTATTCTGAATAAGACAGGACTCTCCCGCATCGCTTAGACTCTTAACCATTACCCCGGGAAGCTCATTCACTGAATCTACCCCCATAAACCCGCCGGCATCGCTGCTGTTGTCCATTGCCTTCCATTCGCTATTGGCAAAGGCGGAAAAAGCCCCTTCCCCCTTATCCGAAAACCACTGCCGGTATTGCTTGGATAAGAATAAAGAAAGATTGGTCCTGTCTATAGGTAAAGAATCCCTCAAGGATATCCTTACTTTCCACTTAAGTAACCCCTCTCCATTCAAACTGATATCCCAAGCCTGAATAATGGGCAGTTGATTATGAAAAAAACGTAAGACCATTGTTTCTTCCGAAGGCCTTTCTATCTCCAGCCGGGAATCATACGAACTATACCAGACACCTTCGGAAAATATCCCTACGTTCAGGCCCTGCCATTTAGTTATCTCTTGGGCCTTATAATAAATACGCGCCCGGTTATTCTTATCTATGTATAATTTGTAATCGCCCTGATTAAGAGTACGAGCCAGTTTTTCTTTTTCTCTTTCTACTATTATCTGTTTCTCCTGTTCTATCCGTAATTGCTCGCACTGCCTGTTATCTTCTTCTTCCAGTTTTATCTTAAGCTTACGCAGCTTCTCCCGGATAGAACCGCGCATAATTTCCAACTCCGCCTTATCCGCGTAAAACCTAACCTCGATATTGAAAAAAGGATACTCTCCCGGAAGGTAAGACTCCTTTTCTTCCTCTCGCTGCAGTTCAAATACACGCGACGATATATTCAAATCCGTATTCTGAATAAGACAGGACTCTCCCGCATCGCTTAGACTCTTAACCATTACCCCGGGAAGCTCATTCACTGAATCTACCCCCATAAACCCGCCGGCATCGCTGCTGTTGTCCATTGCCTTCCATTCGCTATTGGCAAAGGCGGAAAAAGCCCCTTCCCCCTTATCCGAAAACCACTGCCGGTATTGCTTGGATAAGAATAAAGAAAGATTGGTCCTGTCTATAGGTAAAGAATCCCTCAAGGATATCCTTACTTTCCACTTAAGTAACCCCTCTCCATTCAAACTGATATCCCAAGCCTGAATAATGGGCAGTTGATTATGAAAAAAACGTAAGACCATTGTTTCTTCCGAAGGCCTTTCTATCTCCAGCCGGGAATCATACGAACTATACCAGACACCTTCGGAAAATATCCCTACGTTCAGGCCCTGCCATTTAGTTATCTCTTGGGCCTTATAATAAATACGCGCCCGGTTATTCTTATCTATGTATAATTTGTAATCGCCCTGATTAAGAGTACGAAGATGTTCTTCCCCCGCTTCTCGCTCCTTAGTTATCAGCGCCTCTTCCTCCATCATGACCTTTTCTTTTCGCCTCTTCTCTTCTTCTTGCGCGAGCATGCTCAACTGACGTTTCTGCCGGATAGAGTTAATCTTATCCTCCAAGATTCTCTTGTCCGCGCAAAACCGTATAGTAGCGCTAAAGAATTGAGACACCCCGGGATTAAGTAATTCCCTCACCTTATCTTTGCGTATTTCAAACACCCTGGAAGAATAAGTGATATCCGTATTCTTTAAAAAGAAAATGTCCGCGTCGCCTTGGGCTTTAAATATTAATGCCGGCATATCCGGTTCATCGGCATTAAGAGCGATAAAATCAATTCTCTCGGATTGATAATAAGTCTGCCAACTCTGAGTAAAGCCGGGGAATTCATACTTAAGCGCATCTTCATTAAACCAATTTTCATAGCGTTTATCCAGAGATAGCCATACCCGCAGCATGTCTGCTCTTAGGCCATTTTTAGATTCATTCTCCACATTTATACATAAAGTATTGTCATGGTTTAATTCAAAACACCAGCGTTGGATAAAAGAGATATCCTTAAAATCAGCGCTTAACAATAGTTTATTTTCTGAAACTTTATTTACTATCTTACGCGCGCCGTTAAGCTCATGCCATCGCCCGTCAAAAAGAATTAACGAATCTATCCCTCTGGATTTGCATAATTCTCTATCCTTAAAATACAACTTAGTGTTGCCTTCATAATCAATATAAAGTTTAATGTCCCCGCATGCTATGGTTCTGGCTTCCCCGCGGTTTTGGCGGAATAACATTGTCTTTACAGCTCTTAGCTTATCGCTACCTATTTCTAAACCGCGGGAGAATATAGACATTATTATTTTCTCACTTTCTGGAACACTATGGTGATATTTTTATAAGCAATTCCTGTTGCGCGCTATCAGTCTTACCGCAGGCCTCTAAACCGCACTGCAGAATCCTGGCCTCATACAAATTGTCCGTGTTAAGGATATTCATACCAACAGCATTGGAGCGGGACGGACACTCCAACACAACTTCCGGCAGATACGCTTTACACAAAAATCCCATCCCTAAACCATATTTCTTAACACCTATTCGATAAGACCCCTGCCCAGACCATAACTTATCCCAGCAAAGGCCGTCATGCTCATTGAAATCTTTCGGAAATCGGCCATACTCTTGCCCTGACACAAACCATTGTCTATACCTGCTGCTAAGCATAAGGCAGGTTTGCCATTTCTCTACAATTATGGGGCCCCGGCTTTCCCTTACCATCTTTATAACAATTTTTCTTTCATCTAGTAGGCGGATATCCCATATTTGAGTTAGGCTGGCCCAGGGCCAATGGCCAACAGCGACCAGGCTTTGAGCTTTTAAATCTCTCACATCCCAGAACGCCTGAGAGGAATCATGCCATCTTTTCTCATAGAAAAAAGACGAATACAATCCCAAACCCTTGGTTAATCCCAGGTTATTCCAGAATATCCCGCACTTACCGGAATCAAAGGTCAATGCCAGGTTCTTCAAATACAGCTTATTCCCTAAAGGAAGTTCTTCCTTATTGTTGCTGACCGCTACCCGTCTAATGGTCGAAATATTCTCTGCCTGAGCATCCTCATCGCGCAGGATAATTATCCCGCTGAAATACACATCCGCGTCCGATAAGCCCAAAACCTCAGAAACTCCGTCTATGCCCACATATTTCAACCTCACCGCCTCGCCCTCATTACTCAGTTTTGAAATATACAGCGCTTTGGGCGTCTTATTGACATGCTCGAAGGATAAGGAAGGAAGAAGACCATTATTTATTTCATTCCTATCCGCTATTCTTACCCCGGAATTTACATATTTACCCAGAATAACCGTATCCCCCATCTTCTCTATTTTGCTGAAATCCCCGGATTCATCAACCGTTTCCCACCGATCGTACTCACTTATGACAAACAGCTCCGCTTCTTTACCTTTTATTTCTGCTTCACCCACTGTGCCCATCATAACTTCCCACTTGATAATCCCTTCCCCTTGCGCCTTAAGATTCCACGATTGGCGAAAAGGCGGCTTATCCGGCCAGTAAAGGGTAACAGTGATTTCTCTGTCATTTTTCTTATCAACGCTCCACTGGGCATCCGAAGACTTATAAATTAAACCCTCATACCGAAATTGCGTATGCAGTCCGGAACCATAGCTTATTAATTTATTTTTCCAATATATCTCTACTCTATCCGGCCTACAGAAAATATTCATAAAACCCAGGCGCATAATTGCGGATTCAGACAATAGACGATTCGTCGTCTGTAGATATCCTTCCAATTCCGAGGTTTCCGCTGATTCAAAGATTTTTATTTTGGCAAAAAATATCTTCCGGGTAGCTATTTTATCACCGCTGGCGTTTGAATTTACATGAATGTATTGAATTACCCGCGCGCCATTCTTAGGACCGGCATTCCCGATTCTACAACATAGTTGCGCGTCATCCCGCAGCCTTTCCATAATAATAACCGGCAACTCCCCATTCTGCCCTGCCTTACCCGCTACCCCAACCAACCTGCCGTCGGATTCACTGATTTTATATGCTTCCCACTGCTCATCGCGCGAAAAGACTTCTGGGAAAGGCGCCTTTTGACGAAGAGTAAAATAATGCGCGTATTCATTCGCGAATAATAAATTGCAGTGAGATTCATCAATATCAATACCGTCAAATTCCGGCATGCTAATTTCACAAAGAAATTCTTTTTCATTTAATACGGAGATATCTACCTCCAGCCTCACGGGCATATCGGGCCAGCTTCCGGAAGCGCTCATTTCATCCCTGCTGCCGCGCTCCTGAACATCCCAACGCGCAGATGTGGAAAGAAACTTCCTCCTCGAAGAAAATAAGATAACATGCCAAGACAGATTATCTGTAATAGTCATCCCCCTCCAACGGAGGATTATTTTCCCATTATTAAAAATAATTGCCAGACATCCCTTCTCTAAAATGGTTATACCATTCTTATCCCCGGCAGTCTCGACGTAATAATTATATACACCGTTGATATCCCCATCTTTTAAAATTACGCCTTCCCGGATAAATATACCTCTAGCGCATAATCTTTTTGACAGTTCGATATCATGAGATATGAATACTATTGTTTTTCCTTGCTCTTTAAGCTCAAAAATCTTATCTACGCATTTGCTCTGAGCATAGATATCACCCACAGCCAAAATGTCATCAATTAACAAAATATCCGAATTCATATGAATGGCTATAGCAAAGGCCAGGCGCATATACATGCCGTGAGAATAACTTTTAACAGGAGCATTTATAAATTTGCCTATCGCGGCAAATCTCTCGATATCACCACACTTTTCTTTAATATACTTCTTGGCAAATCCATGAATTGAGGAAATAAGGTATATATTTTCCCTACCGGTCAAATCCCCCTGGAAGCTAAGGCCGATATCCATCAGGGCGGAAATTGTTCCGTTTACAATAACCCGGCCATTATCAGGCTTCAGCATCCCAGATATTAATTTCAGTATCGTTGTTTTTCCTGCCCCATTTTCCCCTATGATACCAAACACCTCACCTTTATTTATTTCTATATTTATCCCCTTAGCCGCCCAAAAATATTCAGGGACGAATTTGCCTTCTTCTTTAAACTCTACTCTATATCGCAGCCAGACATCCTGTAAAGAAATTATACTCATTTTGTAGAATTATTAATCCCCGAAGAAACAATTAAGCAAGAAATGGCAATTTTTCCTGCACTCCCTGATGCCGGCTCTTACCTCTAAAGCTTTAGGAGAATTCCAGGCCTCATCAATTAAATCGCGCCTTATATTACCAATGCTCGGGAAATTATAACAAAGGAAGATATCACCGGAAGAACTGATATGCAAAGCCTGTCCCATCGGGCAGGAGACATTTTTAACAAACTTATCCGGTTCCCTAAAATAATTTTTAAAAGCCTCTAGCTGAGGCGCGGTGTTTAGAATCTTATGCCCCCGACCGTTGGAACTAAATTTAATCTCCTTTATAATCTCTATTATTTCACAGGCCCTTTCCTTATCGCGAGGCCAAAGAAAGCTGTATTCTTCTCTGTCGTGCCAATATGTATCTTCTGCCGTATTGTTAGGCTGCATAGGCGCTAAAAATAACAGATTGTTAATCTTGTCATTCGCCAATGCCCACTGAGCCATACTGATTATCTCTTCCAGATTACTCTCCATAATGATTGCGCTCACACACACAGCAATCTTACGCGAATACAATAAATCTATCGCCCGCATAACTCGCGCGAAAACGCCTTCCCTGCCTCTTAAGAAATCATGCTTAGGCATCTCCAGGCTATCCAGGGAAAGAGTAATGCCTCCCAGGCCAGCGCGCGCTAATTTACTAATCATCATATCATCAAGCAGGAAGCCGCTTGAGGTTAATACTGTTGAAAAGCCGCGTTCGCCGGCAAATCTTATTAACTCTAAGATATTATTATACTGTAATACTTCACCTCCGGCGAATATAACCTGCATATCCTGATTTCCACGCAATACCTTCAAAGAATCAAGAGTTCTCTGCCAATCATTGAACGCCGGCAGAGCATTATGGTCAATTATCTCTTGCCATTTATAACACATTTTACATCTTAAAACGCAGCTATCAATAATGCCTATGCTGCAGAATCCCGGTTTCATAGTTTTACCTATATATCTATCTGTATTTTAAAATATCCGATTCTTTGGTTTTAAACAAAAGTAATCCACAGATTAAACTGAGCATGGAAAGTGCTGCGGCAAATATCCATTCTTCTATCCCTGGGCAAGAGCCCTGATACAAGAGGAGCCTAAAAATATTCACATAACTTGTTAAAGGATTTAACATAATTACCCAGCGGTATCCGGCAGGAACAGCGTCCAGAGTATAGAACACAGGGGTAATCCAGAATAAAAACATAAAACCAATATCCAGAACATGCGGTAAGTCCTTAATATATAAAGCAATTACATTTAGAATCAAAGATATCCCCAGGGCAAAAAACAGATACAAACACAAAAGAATCGGCAATAAAAACAAATTCCTGATAATCTGCGCGTTAAAGATAATAAAAATAGGCAGCAAGGGAATAAGTCCCGCCAGAAACCTGATAAGGTTTGACAACACTAGTGATACAGGCAGCATCTCCGGAGATAAAATAAACTCACCTAACAAAACCTTGTTGTTTCTTGCCGCAGCCACCACTTCCGAGGCTGAGTTAAGAAAGAAAAACCAGGGTAAAATTCCGGACAATACTAAAAGAGGAAAATTCTTAACTTCTGTTTTCAGTATCTCGGTAAAAACAAAACTAATCACGCACATAATTAATAAGGGATTAAAGACAGCCCAGAGCATTCCCAACTTAGAGCCGGCATATCGATCTTTCAAATGCTTCTTCACTAAACCTTGAATAATTTGAAGCCGGGATAACATCACGTTGATTTCACGGTCTGTTTTCATTCCCTTTCGGACACCTTTTCCGCCATCCACATAGACTCCAGCAAAACATCTTCCATTGACATATAGCGCCAGGAGCCGTAACGGCCGCAGGACAGGACATTACGCAAGCGAAGATATTCCAGGATCTCTACCCGGGACTGGCTATAATCAGCATCGTAAATAGGGTATCCATATTTTATGTCTACGCTATCCTGGAGGAAGATTGTATCGCCGTCTTTTCTCAGGCCGACCTTCTTTAAATCGGCTGCTACCCGTAAGGCTATGGTTGATTTATTAAGCGGCCTGTCTTTGGAATAAGAAATCTCGGCGTAGAGCGCTTCTTTTCCTTCAGGCGACATATCAGGAGAAAAATTATGAAAAAAACCCACCCTGAAGAAAGATACATCTCCCTGAGGGAAATAGGCCCAGTGGCGGTGGTGATTATCCCGCCCGGATATCCCTAAGTTCAAATTAAGGATGGAGTTCCATCTTAATTTCTTAAAAGACGCTACTATAGCCACTGGGACATCCTTTATCAGACGCGCTATCTCCGGCAGGGGAAGGGTGGAGATAAGATAATCAAATTTTTCTCTTCCTCCACCGGTTAATTTTATCTCTTTCTTACCCGACTCAATCCCGATTACCTCGCTCTTAAGATGGATATTTTTCACTTCAGCCGCGATAGCCTTGGGAAGCTCGGCAATCCCTCCCTGTTTGGGATACCAAAAATGGCTATTATAGCCAAACTGCCTGTGGCTTTCTTTTACTGAACCGCCAACCACTTCGCTCAAGGAAGGCATAGGGATAAAGCCATCCAACCATTCACAGGTAAGCCTTTGCGGAGGAACAGTCCAGAACTTAGTGTTATAGGGAATCATAAAGTGCCGGGCAATCCCCGGACCAAATGATTGCTGTATCCAGCTTAAGAAATCACGGTTTTTATTGCTTGTAGGATGTTTATTTTTGGAGGCGGATATAAAACCCAGAAGACACTCCTTAACCACAGCCGACGGCAGGCCGTAGAGATTAGCCTGGAAAGGATAACGGTTATATACCCCGTGTGAATAAACCCAGGCGCTTCTCTTATGCTCAACCAAGTTACTGCCTAATAAATCCTTGACCAGTTTAAAGGCATAATTGCTCCTGAAATGCAGGAGATGCCCGGAATAATCAAAGGTAAAGCCCTTGATCTTCTTCGACCGGCACAGGCCGCCTACCTCTTTTTCCCGCTCAAAGAGCTGACAATCTACCCCTCGCTTTTGCAGATGCCAGGCCGCGCTTAAGCCAGCGAGGCCGGCGCCTAAAATTATAACCCTTTTCCTACCCATCTATTAATTCTAACATACCTTCTTTATTCTCGCCAAGAATATTAATTTTTCTAATTATCCACATCCACTTTGGCCATTCTAACTCCCACCAGAAGGCCGGCCATAACCACCGCGCTTATAAGGATAAACCCCGGAAGATTAGCCAGCCGGCTTAACAGGATGCCGGATAAGCTAAAAAACAGAGTTAACAGCAGCATATAAAACAGGGCCTTGGGCTTAGAGTGCCCTCTCTTTAAGAAACGTAAAGCCAGGTGATCCGCGCTTTTTCTGAAGGCAGACCTTCTTTTTAAGATCCGCATCCAGATCACAAAAGCAGTATCAAAAACCGGAAATCCCAACACCAGCACCGGACTCAAAAGGGCTATTCTCCTTTCCAGAGGGGCGTAACTTAAAGCCAGAGCCGAGGAAGCCAGAATAAAACCCAGGAAATGACTACCGGCGTTACCCAAATAAACCTTTGCCGGCGGCAAATTAAAGATCAAAAAACCCAGGGCCGCTCCCATTAAAGGCAAAAGCAGTAACAACATATTCAAATCCGCTGGCCAGAAGGCCGTGGTTGGGCTTCCAATAGCCCAAGCCGCGTTTAAAAAGCAAATAACCCCCAGGCCGCCGGTTACAATCACTGCTACGCCGGCGGCTACCCCATCCATTACATCTAAGTGATTAAAGGCATTGGTAATACCTAAAACCCAAATAATAGTCAGTCCTAAATTAACTATGCTCCCCAACCCGGCAATTTGCATCTTTACCCCAAATAAAATCAAGACTAAGACGCAAAAGAGCTGGGTTAAGAATTTAATCGGGACTGATAATTCCCTCTTATCGTCAACTATCCCCACTGCCAGCATTGCCAAAGAAGCAATCAGTATGCCTGCTACCGGTAAAGATAAACTTTTGAGATAAATAAGCGCTGTCCCGCAGACCAAATAAAAAGCCGCACCCAAGGCTATCCCCCCCACCGCGGGCACGCCCTGAGAAATTAATAAGTTATATTTTAAGGCGTATTTTTTGAGTAAGCATACCGCCAGGCCACTCACTAAGAAAGAGGCTAAAATTACTAAAGCATATTTAGTTAACATTGGTTATCACTCATGTCTGAATTACCATGATTGCCAGCATAATCATCATTCCCCCTCACCCTGCCCTCTCCCCCGTCGGGGAGAGGGAAAATTACGCGCGCTCGGCAAACAGATTTTCGTATAACTCTTTGGTGCTGTTTACCGTATAATCTAAGCGATAACTTACCCCTAAACTACTATGGGCATTATCACCCATTTTGAGCCTTAAACTTTTATCATTCAGGAGGATTTTGACCTTCTCGGCCATAGCTTTAATATCGCCCGGAGGAACCAGAAAACCGGTCTTGTTTTCAGATACCACCTCCCGGACCCCGCCGGTATCGGTAGCCACTACCGGCTTATGAGAGGCAAAAGCCTCTAATACCGAGATAGACAGGCCCTCCCACAAAGAAGTAAGCGCGAATACATCTATTGCCGAAAGTATTTCCGGGATATCTTCTCTCCATCCCAGCAGAAACATATTGTTTGGTAAATTGTATTGGGAGATTAAATCTTCAATGCTTTCGCGTAAGGCCCCATCACCAACCAAAACGAATTTCACTTGCGGCAGGGATTGGTTAATCAAACCCGCCAGCCTTACAAAATCACCGGGGGACTTCTGGGGCTTGAAACAAGCAATCATCCCCACCACTAAATCATCCGCGCCTATCCCCAATTCTTGCCGCGTCTTCTCCGTGCCCTGCTTTCCGCTGAATTCAGCATAATCAATCCCATAACGAATTAAACTATACCTATTTTCGCTAACGATAGCATTGCTCAGGCCTTTCTCCTGATCATAGCGAGAAACCACAATCAACCTGTTGGTAAAACCCCCGATCCACCTCTCCAGCCCGATATAGAGCAAGCGCGTCCAAAAAGGCTGGTAATCATTAAATGACCAACCGTGAACCGTATGTATGATAATCTTGACCCCGGCTATCCTTGCGGCAAGCCGGCCGACAATGCCGGCCTTGGAACTGTGGGTATGGACGATATCTATTTGTTTTTCTCTTATAAAACTATAAATCTCAAATAAGGCTAATAAATCTTTTAATGGATTTATCGGCCGCTCTAAAAATCTCGACCTCTTTACGGTTATCCCGCTTATGGCTAAAGCCTCATCCATCAGTAAGCCGACATCAGCGGTAAATAAAAATATATTGTATTCCTCATTATTTAAGCGGCGCATCAGGCTAAGCGCCTGCTTTTGCGCTCCCCCTAATTCCAGTTTGGTAACCACATAGAGAATATTATATCTTCTTTGCATAGGTCAAATTTTGCTTTAAAATATTTTTGGCAGACAATCATTAACGGCAGGCTATAGCGAACGCTTTTGGGAGCAGGTTTGAAATCAGACTGTGTCACAATGTCATCCTGAGCGATAGCGAAGGATCTCGTCTTTTAAATTACCGACGAGATTCTTCGGTCGCTCTGCTCCCTCAGAATGACAAAATGGTCATTTTAAGAGATTATGACACAGTTTGAATGTTCTTTAAAACAATGGGCGGCTTTGTTGGTTACTTCCGTGTTTATTTTCTCTCATTTCTCTTCCAAATTCTGCATTTGCCAGAGCCTGCGGTAGAGGCCTTCAGCCGAAATTAAATCCTGATGGCTGCCCATCTGGACTATCCGGCCCTTATCCAAGACAATTATTTTATTCGCTC